>Ga0163144_10007235_pt1 | contig 24340 bp, 20 predicted proteins | sample OliLak19BULKMAT1_FD_123175 | JGI IMG/M metagenome (GOLD analysis project Ga0163144, IMG submission 123175) | Freshwater microbial mat bacterial communities from Lake Vanda, McMurdo Dry Valleys, Antarctica - Oligotrophic Lake LV.19.BULKMAT1 | ecosystem: Environmental > Aquatic > Freshwater >...
GCCGAATAGCTGAACGGCAGACGCGCGGAATAGGGCTCGATGTCGATCGCCTGCAGCGGCGCCGGGAAATGCTCGGCGCGGAAGCCCGACTCGAATTTCAATTGCACGGCCGGCTGCGCGAAGGTCACCAGCGCGATCGAATTGCCGAAAACGTCGTGGATCCAGCGCACCGAGCTCGGCGCGGGATCGATCGAGAGGGAGGTAGCGATCAGGCGCAGGTCGTGGCTGTCGCGCGGCCGGGACATCAGTCGGTGCTCGCCGAACTGGACCGGGTGGCGATAGCGATAGATGGTCTTGTGAAGAACGTGAAGGATGGCCATGGGGCGCCTTTGGCGGGCCTCGACCCGTAGCGGCCTCACATTATCACGCAGCGCCTCCGCGCTCTGTAGGCGCCGGGCACCAGCGCCTGTGCGCCGACGGATGACTGTGGCTGCCGGCGGGTTCCGCGCCGCGGGCGCATGCTATGGTCGCGCCGAAATGCAGGGGAACGCGCCATGCCCACGATCCTGGTCACCGGAAGTAATCGCGGCCTCGGCCTCGAGTTCACCAGGCAGTACTGCGAAGCGGGCTGGCAGGTGCTCGCCACCTGCCGCGACCCGTCCGCAGCCGCCGGACTCGCCACGCTGCGCGCCACGCATCCGGCGCTCGAGCTGCACGCGCTCGACGTCACCGACTTCGCGACCATAGACCGGCTCGCCGCCACGCTGGCCGGGCGCCCGATCGACGTGCTGCTGAACAATGCCGGCCTGTTCGGCCCGAAGCCCGGCGCCGACCACGACCCGCGGCAGAACTTCGGCTCGATGGACTACGACATCTGGGCCGAGGTGCTGCGCGTGAACCTGATGGCGCCGATGAAGATGGCCGAGGCCTTCGTCGGGCACGTCGCCGCGAGCACGCAAAAAAAGATCGTCGCGATCTCCTCGACCGAGGGCTCCTCGCCGAGCGCGAAGGGCGGCATCCATGCCTACCGCACCAGCAAGGCCGCGCTGAACATGCTGATGCAGAACCTCGCACCCGATCTCGCGCCGCGCGGCATCGTCACCGCCGCTTTCTGCCCCGGCTGGATCCGCACGCGGATGGGCGGACCGAACGCACCACTCGATGCTCCGCCGAGCATCGCCGGCCTGCGTCGCGTGATCGAAGGTCTCACCCCGGAACATTCAGGAAAGTTCTGGCTCTGGAACGGCGAGCGTCTTCCCTGGTAGCGGCCGACGCCGGACGCGGCGCCGATTTGCGATAATCTCGTCCCTCGCCTGCACGACCGTCGAGGCTCCCTTGCGAAATCCGTGGCTGATCAGCGTCCTGTTGTCGGGCGCGCTCGCCTGCAGCGTACTGCCATGCGTCGCGGCGCCGGCCGCGTCCGACCCCACCGGCACCTGGCGGCTGCTGAAGGACCAGGACGGCTTGGTGCCGAAATCTGGCGCCGTGGTCGAGATCAGCTTCAGCGCCGGCCGCTTCTCGTTGAAGGCGACGCAGCCCGACGAGACCGTCACCGACAGCGGCACCTGGAGCGTCAAGGGCCGGCAGATCACGCTCGACTTCAAGGAGCTCGACAAGGGCCGCCAGGCCGGCCCGTTCAGCCGCTCGTCCGACACGCTGGTGCTGCCGTTCCCGATGCTGAGTGATGGCAAGGGCTCGTCGATCTGGATGACGCCTGCTGCGCTCGCCTCCTTCCTGTCGAAGGTGCCGTCCAAGCCAGCGACGCTCGAGACGATGCCGGCGCTGCTCGCGCGCTTGCAGAAGGTCGCCGAGGCCTTTGGCAACGACGCCGAGCGCCAGGCGATGGGGCAGCGCGCGAAGGCGAACGCGGGCCGCTACGCCGGCGGCGAGGCCGAGGCCTGGTATGCGCAGGGCGCGATCTTCTTCATGAAGGGCTACTACCGCGAGGCCTGGTATGGCTTCGCACGCGCCGCGGTGCTGAAGCCCACGAATGCGGTCTACCTGCACAACCTCGCCACGACGCTGCAGGAGATCGGCTCGCAGAGCGATGCGCGCCGCATCCTCGAGTGGGTGACCGCCAACTACCCGAACCTCGATCCGCCCTGGGGCAGCCTCGCGCTCGGCTGTCTCGCGCTGAAGGACGCCGCCTGCGCGCGCACGGCGCTGCAGCGGGCCCAGGCGCTCGCGCCGGAGAACGGCCTCTACGACTACGCGAACGGCCGCCTGCTCGCTCAGGAAGGTCGCAAGGACCAGGCCCAGGTTGCATACCGCAAGGCCTTCGACAAGGGCTACGGCGGCTCGGGCCGGGAGGGCGGACGATGAAGGCGCATCACGCCGCCATGCGCGGCGCACGGCTGGCCGCCCTCGGCGCTGCGCTCACGCTCGTGCCGGCGGCCGCGGCCGCGCCGGGCGAGATCCCCGCCGCCTGGGTCGGCCGCTACCAGGCGAAGGTGCTCAGCGCGACCTCGGGTAAGGAAAACGACGCCGTCAGCACCTTCGGCAAGGGCATGACGCAGACCACGCTGATGCTGCAGACCCAGGCCTGCGCGCAGAGCTTCACGATGGACGTCAGCCGCAGCGGCGCGATCAGCGGCCGCGGGCGGCTGATGTACGTCTACCAGGGCAATGCGGCCAATCCGGCGATGATGCTCGCGCCCGCCGCCGCGGCCGTCGGCAACGGCGGCTTCGCGGTGAACCTGAAGGACGGGCGCCAGTTCCGCGACTGGACGTTCTCCGGCCAGGTGTCGCCCGATGGCACGGTGGAGATCCAGGGCCTGCCGGGCGAACCGATGGACCTGCTGAACATGGGCCGCTGGGAGAAGCACCGGCCGTGGTCGGTGCTGCCGCCGCAGGACAAGTCGAAGATGCGCGGTCCGTTCATCGTGAAGCTCAGCGGCGCGCCGGGCGCGCCGCCCGCGATCAGCATCGACCAGGTGCTGCAGCTCGACGATGCGCTGATCAAGCGCGTGCGCTACCAGGCGTTCATCGTGCGCAGCGATCCGGACATCACGCCGCAGTGCCAGGCCGCAGTGCCGGCAGCGGCGAAGTGCGCCGCGAGCGAATACCTGAAGACCAAGGGCAGCATCGGCGTCGACGGCGTCTACACGATCGAGTCATCGCGCGACCTGAAGAGCGGCGAGACCTCGACCACGTCGAAGACCGGCGGCGACATCACCAAGGGATTCAGCAGCGACTCCGCCGGCAACGTCGGCTTCGAGGGCAGCGCCAGCGCGCTGGTCGGCTCGGCGCAGTTTAATCCGACCGACGGCTCGTACTCGATGACCATCGGCGTCGGCGTCGACACCGGCGCGTTCCTGCCCGGCCCCGCGAAACTCTCGGAGAAGGTGGAGCTCGTCTACGACAGCGCCTGCGGCTGGGGCATCAAGGGCACCGGCAGCATCAACGGCGGCGCCGCGGGCGCCAGCGTCGAAGGCGCGATCTTCTTCACCAAGGCGCCCTGACGCCCGGCAGCGCGGCTCAGCCGGCCGGCTTCACGCCGCGGTTCTGGATCACGCGCTCGAAGAACGACGGACCTTCATCGAACTCCGGGCTCTTGTCGAACAGCGGCGAATGGGCGCGGGCGCGCGCGCGATAGTCGGCGTCGAGCAGTTCGACGTCCGTCAGCTTCACGCCATCGTATTGCCAGATCACATGCCCCGGCGTGTCGCCCATGCCGAGCCACGGCTCCCAGGGCCGGATGTTGAAGCCGCTGACCGTCGCCGACGGGGTCGGGATCTTCGGATCGAACAATTCGGCGGCGCGCACCGTCAGCGTCGCGGTCTCGAGCGTCGGCTGGCGCAGGATCGGCGGAAAATTGGAGCGGCCGCGCATCCGGATCATGCCGGCATCGAGATCCCAGTCCGGCGCGATCGGCTCCTCGGGATAGGACTGCGGAAAGGCCTTCTTCATGCTGCCGTAGTAGTCGCCCATCGTGGTGCGGTACTCGCCTTCCTTGTGGCGGATGAAGCTGACGCCGACCTTGCTGACGTGGCCGTTCAGCGGGTTGGTGAATTCGTCGAGAAATCGACCGGTCTTCAGGTCCTGGAAGAACGACAGCGTCGAGGAATACCGGACATGGGTGGAATCGTCGATCTTCTTCCACCATGCGCTCTCGCTGCCGCGCAGGCCGACCAGCGGCACGACGCCGCTCGCCTGCACGGCGTAGACGGTGATGCGGGTCTTGAACGTGACGCGATCGGAGCCGGTGGTGCCATAGACGCGCACGACCGATTCGAGCAGTTCCTTCGGATCGGTCGGCAACGTGGTGCGGACCTTCTTCGCCGCCAGCGCGGGCGGTGTCGCCGCCGCCAGCGTCATCGCGCCCGCGCCCGCCGCGCCCAGCGTCATCAGCCCCGCCCTGCGGCGGGAAATCGTGTGCTCGTTCATCGGTGTCCCTGCCCCCGTCTGCCCTGGATCATGCGGTCGTTGCCTGCGCCGGACCGAAGGCGCGCGGATAGCGTCCGAGCGCCAGCATCGCGACCGCGCCGCCGACGAACAGCAGGCCGATCACCGGCAGCGCCGCATCGAAGCTGCCGAACACGTCCTTCGACCAGCCGACGCCGAAGGCGCCGACCGCGGTCGCGACGATGCGGGATCACGATGCGGCCGTAGATCCGGCCGTAGTGCGCCATGCCGAAATAGCGTGCCGTCATGTAGGCGAGGAAGTCGTACTCCGCGCCTTGCGCACAGCCAAGCAGCGCCGCGGCGAGCAGCGCATCGGTGCGCGAGACTTCGTTGCCGAGCAGCAGCCAGGTGCTGATCGCCGGCAGGCTCATGATCGCCGCCGCGAGGCCCGGGGCCCAGACGCGATCGAGCACGAAGCCGATGGCGAGCCGACCGACGGCGATCGCGAGGCCGAGCGCGCCAAAGATTTGGGCCGCCTCGGCCGCGTCGAAGCCCTTCGAGACCAGCATCGGGACGAAGTTGGCGTTGGTGCCGGCGGCGCCGACCGTCACGGCCGCGAAGCCGGTTGCCATCACCCAGAAGCGATAGCTACGCAGCGCTTCGTGGTGGGTGAGGCCGCCGACGTCCGCTGCGACCGCCGCACCGGGCGAGCGGGCCGCCACGGGCGCCTGCACGGGCGCACGATCGTCGCCGCGGAACCCGAACGCGACCGCGGCCCAGCCGAGCGTCAGCGGCAGCAGCGCGAGACCGAGCCATGCGCCGCGCCAGCCCCAGGTGCTGATCAGCCATTGCGCGAGCGGCGCACCGAACAACATGAACAGGCCGCTGCCCGACAGCACCAGCCCAAGCGCGAGACCGCGGCGGTGCAGGAACAGCGCATTGACCATCCGCGTCCACACGGTCGGCACGGTGCCGCTGCCGAGCAGAGCCGAGAGGAACATCAGCAGGTACCAGGTCCAGGTCGCCGACTGCGTCAGCGCCAGGCCAGCGACACCGATCGCACCGACGGGCATGCCGACTATCGCCACGGCACGGGCGCCATGGCGGTCGCAGAGCGCGCCGATCCAGGCGCTGGAGAGCAGGATCCCGACCGTGAAGACCACCGCGCCTCCCATGTAGGCGCCGAGCGACCAGCCGAACTCGCGGGTCATGGGGCCGGCGAACACGCCGAGCACTAGCGCGGGGAGCGCGGAAATGCCGAGCATCACGCCGGTGCCAGCCGCCATCAGCACCGTCCAGTGGCGGCCGAATTCGCTGTTCATCCGCTGGACTCTACGGGCCGGCCGCCGGCGGCGGCAAGCGGGCCCGTCGGGCGTCTCACCGGCCGGCGCCGGTGTCCGTCAGGGCTGGCGCTTCTCGAATTCGCCGGCCTCGACCAGGCTCAGGTCGTCGGGGCGGATCCAGCGCCTGATCGCGGCATTGACGTCGGCCGCCGTCAGCGCCGCCACGCGCTGCTCGAAGTTCGCGTCCCACTCGAGCGTGCGGCCCAGGAAGAGATAGGTGGCGAGACGCCCGACCAGTTCGCGGTCCTGCGAGCGGCTGACGCTGCGGCCCTGCAGCCAGCCGCCCCGGGCATCCTTCAATTCGGCATCGGTGAAGCCGCTGCCGAGCATCCGCGCGATCTCCTCGCGGAAAGCACTGAGCAGCCGCGCCGAATTCTCCGGGTTGTAGATCGCGAAGGTGCCGAAGCTGCCGACCTTGTCGAGCGGGTCGGCCTGCAGGAACGACGACACGCCGTAGCTGATGCCCTCCTTCTGCCGGATCCGCACCGCAAGCCGCGAGTTCAGGAAGCCGCCGCCGAGCATGTAGTTCGCCATCACCAGCGCCGGATAGTCCGGATCGTCGTCGCGCAGCGCGAGGTTCTGGCCCGCGAGCAGCGTCGCGTTCGCCTTGTCCGGCGTGTTGACGCGGCGCGTCGTCGCCGGCACCGCGAAATACTTCGACGGCGCGCGTTCGTAGGCCTGCGGCGCCGTCCAGCCCGCGAGCAGCACGCCGAGCGCGCCGCGGACCGTGGTCTCGTCGAAGTCGCCGACCACGGCGCCGGTCGCGGCGGCAGCCCCGTAGAACGCCGCCTGGAACGCGCGCAGGTCCGCCACGCCGACGGCCTTCACTGCCACGGCCTGTTCGTCGAACGTCGGCTCGTAGCGGAAGTCGTCCGCCGGCCAGGGCGAGAGGATCCGCTCGAGCCCCTGCTGCGCCAGCGCCTGCGGGTCGCTGCGCTGCTGCTCGATGCCGGCGAGCACCTCGTCGCGCAGCTTCACGAACTCCGCGTCGGGGAACACCGGCTGGCGCAGGATCTCGGTGACGATGTCGAGCGCCGGCGCGAGGTTGTCGCGCGTCGACTGCACCCGGATGCTGACCAGCTGGCCGCTGCCGCCGATCGACACCGAGGTCTTCAGCGCATCCAGCGCATCGTTGATCTGCTGCAGCGTGCGCGTCCTGGTGCCGCGCCGGAGCATCGCCGCGGTCAGCTGCGCGACCTCCGCCTTGCCCTGCAGCGCCGTCGCGCTGCCGAGGCGCAGCGTGATCGAGGCCTCGACCGCATTGCCGCGGGTGGACTTGGTCAGGAAGCTGTAGCGCGCGCCGCCCGGCAGCGTCTCGCTGCGGGTGCGCGCCACGATGTTGGCGGGCGAGGGATCGAAGCCCTCCGCCTGCTTCAGCGCCGCCTTGCCGGTGTAGCCCTGCAGCAGCACGGCCGGATCCTGCGCCAGCGGAATCGTCGCGCGATCCGGCGCGGCATCGGGCAGGAACAGCCCGGTGGTGCGGTTCGCGGGCTTGAAATAGGCCGCCGCGACGCGGTTCACGTCGTCGGCGGTGACCTTCTCCATCGTGTCGCGCGACAGGAACCACAGCCGCCAGTCGCCCTTGGCGATGTATTCCGACAGGCCGAGACCGACGCGATCGCTGTTGTTGTAGGTCTGCTCGAAGAACTTCAGGAACTTGTTCCTGGCGCGCTCGACCTCCGCGGGCGTCACCGGTGCGGACTTTAACCCGTCGAGCACCGCCAGCATCGTGGTGGTCGCGTCGGCGAGCGGCTTGTCCTTCAGGACCTCCACTTCGAAATAGGCATAGCCCGGATCCTTCAGGCTGAAGGCCGCGGCATCGACGCCACTGGCCTTGCCGGACTCGACCAGCGCCTTGTAGAGCCGCCCCGAGGGCTCGTTGGTCAGCACGTCGACCAGCACCTCGACCGCAGCGAAATCCGGATGCGCACCAGCCGGGATGTGATAGCCCGCGGCGCTCACCTGCACGTCGCCGGTGCGACGCAGCACGACCTGGCGCTCGCCGTCCTGCACCGGTTCGACGGTGTAGGTTGGTTGCAGCGTGCGCGTCGGCCGCGGGATCGTGCCGAAATACTGGTTCACCCAGGCGAGCGTCTGCGCCTCATCGAAGCGGCCGGCGATCGTCAGCACCGCGTTGTCGGGCTGGTAGTAATTGCGATAGAACGCCTGCAGGCTCGCGATCGGCACCCGCTCGATGTCCTGGCGCGAACCGATCGTCGACTTGCCGTAGTTGTGCCAGAGATAGGCGGTCGACATCACCCGATCCATCAGCACGCGCGAGGGGTCATTTTCGCCGGACTCGAACTCGTTGCGCACCACCGAGAACTCGCTCTTCAGGTCCTTGTCGGCGATGAAGGAATTGATCATCCGGTCGCTCTCGAGATCGAGCGCCCAGCGCAGGTTGTCGTCGCTCGCGGCGAAGGTCTCGAAATAGTTGGTGCGGTCGTACCAGGTCGTGCCGTTCGGCCGCGCGCCGCGCGTGGTGAGCTCCTGCGGGATGTTCGGATGGCGCGGCGTGCCCTTGAACACCATGTGCTCGAGCAGGTGCGCCATGCCGCTCTCGCCATAGCCCTCATGGCGCGAGCCGACGAGGTAGGTGACGTTGACCGTGATCGTCGATTTCGACGGATCGGGGAACAGCAGCACCTTCAGGCCGTTCGCGAGCCGATACTCGGTGATGCCTTCGACCGAAGTGACCTGCTGCGGCGCAGGCAGCTTGCGCGCGACGGCCGGGGGTTTCGCCGGCGCCGGCGCCGGCGCCGCGATGGCAGTAGAGACGAGGCCGAGGATCAGGAGGGCGGACAGCCGAAGGGGCGAATGGAGCAAGGGTGTATTCCCGGGTGGCGCGACGAATCGCCAATCTATATATAACCGCCGCCGCCGGCAGGAGTTCCGCTGCGCCCGCCGATACCGGCGCCGGAGGCCCAGGCTGGCCATCCGCGGGGCGCTGCCGCTAGGATCGGGGCATGAGCGCTCCTGCCCGCCTTGGTTACGTCGACGGCCAGCACGGCCAGATCCACTTCACGACCCAGGGCGACGGCCCGCCGCTGCTGCTGCTGCACTGGGCGCCCTCGAACGCCCGGCAGTACGAATACATCCAGCCGCGCCTGGCCGCGCACGGCTTTCGTGTCATCGCCGTCGACCTGCCCGGCTATGGCCGCTCCCACAAGGACACCGACGGCTGGACCTGCGCGCAGATCGCAGCGGAGCTCGCGGTGGCCTGCGATGCGCTCGCGATCGAGCGGGGATTCGCGCTCGGCGGGCACTTGTCGGCAGCGGTCGTCGCGGAGCTCGCGATCCTGCAACCCGCACGTTGGCCGCGCATCGTGCTGGATGGCTCGCCGACGCTGACGCCCGAACAGATGGCCACGCTGATGAGTCATTTCGCGGGCCTCTCGCCGGTGTTCACGGCGTCGGGCGGCCACAAGGCCTTCACATGGGACATGACCGAGACCTTCCTCAGCGAATGGGATCCCGACTTCCGGGCGACGCCGGAGACGATCGCCGTGCAGTACGGCTACATGGCCGACTACCTGCAGATGGGCTATGCGGCGATCCGCGGCTATCTGGAGGCCGATGCGCCGAAGGGCGGCCTCGCCGTCTACAAGGCGATCGAGCGCTGGCCGCTGATCCGCACGACGGTGCTCGCGATGACGGCGGAGCGCGAGGCGCTGCGCGCCGGCCATGCGAAGGCCGTGTCGCTGCTGCAGGATTGCCGCGAGCACGAATTCCCCGGCTCACATCCGATCATGAACCCGGCGCGCGCCGGCGAATACGCCGACGTGGTCGCGGCCTTCCTGAAGGGGGACTGACGATGACGCTCGACCCGCGCCTGAAGGAAACCTACCAACGCGACGGCATCGTCCATCTGCCCGGAGCATTCCGTGAGTGGGCCGATCCGCTGCTCGCGGCGATCGACCGCGTGATCGAGAAGGGTCAGGATCCGGACTATCCGCTCGACCGCGAGTTCGCGCCCGCGCCGCAGAACCCGCTCAGCGTGTCGAAGGCCAAGGGCGGCGTCGTGGTCGGCGGCACGATGGCGCTGAACGTCGTCGCACACGACCCGGTGTTCGAGGACTGGATCCGCCACTCGCCCGCCGCGGAGCTGGTCGGCCGGATCACCGGCTCGCGCCTGGTGCGCTACTGGCAGGACGCCTGCTTCATCAAGAACGGTGGCGCCGAGGACGGCACGCCCTGGCACAACGACTACTGCACCTGGCCGTTCGCCGGCGAGAAGCTGCCGATCCTGTGGATTGCGCTCAGCGATGTGGGGCCGGACGACGCACCGCTGGTGACGGTGCGCGGCTCGCACACCGACCCATGGCGCTACCACTCGCCGATGTCGCCGCCCGGGCTGCAGACCAGCGAGCAATACCATCCCTGGGACGAGCTGATGGCGAAGGCGACCTCCGCCGATTCGATCCGCGACACCTGGCATGTCGCGAAGGGCGACGCGCTGCTGATGCACTCGAAGCTGATCCATTCCTCGCTGCCCCGCCGCAGCGCGAAGCCCGGCCGGCGCGTGTCGTTCAGCACGCGCTGGCTCGGCGAGGATGCGACCTGGGCGCCGGACCCCTATACGTTCCCGATCGAGCGGCTGCTCAGGGATCCACTGATGAAGGCCGGTGCAGCGCCGCCGAGCGCGCTGTTCCCGCCGATCTGGTCGACGCCGGTGCCGGCACCGACACCGGCAACGACGGCTGCGGCCATCGCCGCAGCGGCAGCAGTCGCGAGCGCCGGTTGAGACGAGCCTGACGCGACCCCCGCCGGTGCAATCTCGGTGACGGGCACATCGGCCGGCAGGGCATCCTGTCGAGAGACCTGTGCGACCGCGGTGGTGACGACCTTGGCAGCACCACCGACCGCCCGGTACTGCGTGCCGACCAGCCAGGCCGGCAACGACAGCGCGCTTGCGATCGAGACCAGCAGCGCGCAGCCGTACGGCACGGCCTGGATCGCGAGCACGACCAGCCAGGTGGTGAGGTCGGGGCTCGCGGTGGTTTCCATGTGGTAGACGCCCCAGGCGGCCAGCATCAGAGCCACCAGCATCAGCGTCTCTTCGCGTGCCGCGCCGAAAGCCTGGCGCAGCCCCTGACGGTCGGCATTCTTCGGCGTGCGGAAGAACGGCTCGCTGCGCGTCATCAGGCCCTTCAGGGTCGCGAAGCCGATCGTGTGCGCCAGCGCCAGGCCCGCGACCGCCGCGGCGATCGTCTGGCGCAGGTTCGCGCCGACGGCACTGCGGTAGAGGTGCACCAGCTTGACGAGCTTGAACACGAACAGCGACAGCGGCAGCACCGAGAACATCATCAGTGGCGGGTCGATCTTGGTCGGCGAGTTGATCATCGCGATCGACCAGCCGAGCGCCGCGAAATTGAACAGCAGGTTGAACCCGTCGGCGAGCCAGGGCAGCCAGCCGGCGACGAAATGATAGCGCTGCCCCGGGGCGAGCTGGTTGCGGTGGCTGCTGGTCAGGAAGCTCCAGTGCGATTTGAGGATCTGCATCGCGCCGTAAGCCCAGCGGAAGCGCTGCTTCTTGAAGTCGATGAAGGTGTCGGGCATCAGGCCGCGGCCATAGCTGCGCGAGGTGTAGCTCGCCTCGTAACCGGCCTCGAAGATCGAGAGGCCGAGCTCCGCGTCCTCGGTGATGCACCACTCGGCCCAGCGCGAGACGTTTTCGAGCACGTCGCGCCGCACCAGCGTCATCGTGCCGTGCTGGATGATCGCGTTGCGCTCGTTGCGCGTGACCATGCCCACCTGGAAGAAGCCGCGATACTCCGCGTAGGCCATCGCCTTGAACGCGCTCTCGTCGGCGTCGCGATAGTCCTGCGGGGCCTGCACGATCGCGATGCGCGGATCGGCGAACGCCGGCACCAGATCGCGCAGCCAGTTGCGCTCGACGACATAGTCGCTGTCGATCACGGCCACGACCTCGGCGTCCTTCGCGGTGTGGCGCAGCGCGAAATTCAGCGCGCCGGCCTTGAAGCCCTCGAGCTTTGCGACGTGGAAGAAGCGGAACCGCGCGCCGAGCTCGGCGCAGCGCGCCTCGACCGGGCGCCAGACGGCTTCGTCACTCGTATTGTTGTCGATCACCAGCACTTCGAAATCGGGATAGTCGAGGTTCGCGAGCGCCTCGAGCGTCTCGATCACCATCTCCGGCGGCTCGTTGTACGCAGGCACGTGCACCGAGACCTTCGGCTGGCGCACGCCCGCCTGCGCCAGCGTCGTCGCAGTGTCGCCGCTGCCCGCATCTGGCATCAGGCGCTGGTGGGTCGTGAACCAGCGCGCCTCGGCCCATTCGTGCGCCTCGGTGAACAGCACCAGGATCACGCCGAGCGTGCCGAGGAACAGCAGGAAGCCGACGAGCACGCTCGAGAAGGTGAAGTACTGCTGGCTGTAGTCGTAGAACACCCAGACCGCGGCGGTCGCGGTCGCGTAGACGACCACGGCGAGGAAACCGCGACCCGAAGTGCGCAGCCTGCGGCTGTTGACGAACAGCACCGCGAGTGCGATCAGCGCGAGGCTGACCGAGACGCCGGCGAGCGTGCGCCACTCGGGCATGCGCACGATCGGCTCGGTGAACGGGAACTTGGGCTGGCGCGCAACGTCGTAGACGCCCCAGTAGGCGCCGACCGCGCCCTCGATCTTCTCTTTCCAGGGCTGGTCGAAGGCCTCCATCACGTAGTAGATCCAGCCCTCGCGCTGCGCATGGGCGAGGAAGCGGCGCATGAACAGCGCCTGGTTCGACTCGCTGGCCACCGCGGCATCGCGCGTGCGGCCGTTGCTGGGCCAGCCGACCTCGCCGATCACTATCGGCTTGCCGGGGAAGGTGGCCTGCAGCTGCTTCATCTTCTGGACGGAGAAGTCGACCGCCGCGTCGACCTGGATGCCTTCCCAATAGGGCAGCAGGTGGACGGTGACGAAGTCGACGTGGTCGGCGAGCTTCGGGTTCTTGATCCAGACGTGCCAGGGCTCGGCGGTGCTGACCGGCTGGCCGATCTGCTCGCGGGCGCGGTCGAGGTATTCGTACATGTCCTCGATTGACACATCGCCGCGCAGGATGACCTCGTTGCCGATCAGCACGCGGACCACGTTCTTGTTCTCGCGCGCCAGGCGGATCGCGTTGGCGATCTCCTGCTGGTTGCGACCGAGGCGCTGGTCGATCCAGGTGCCGACCGTGACGTTCAGGTCGTGCTTGTCGGCAAGCTTCGGGATCAGGCCGAGCGTGCCGAGCGTGCTGTAGGTCCGGACGGCGTTGGTCTTGCCGGACAGCAGCTTGAGGTCCGACTCGAGCTGCGCCTCGGTGGGCATGTCATCGAGAGTCGCATCCTGGTTCGCCTGGTAGGGCGAGAACGCAAACCCCTGGATCCGCGACGGCCATGCCGGCTCGCTGGTGGGCTGGTTGACGAAACCCCAGAACGCGTACGTCAGTACCGCAAACGCTGCGGCCACAACGAAACTCGGCCAGCGCATCGACAATACCTGCAGGAGGTAGGCCCGCAATTCGCGGGCGCGCGATCATATCCACATCTGGATGCGCCGCAACATGTGGACATATCGCGACGTTGGTGCGTCTCCTACTCACCACATTGGGGCATTAGAGAAACAATGTGGGCCGAGCAATGACGTTTTGCTGAGCCAATGGCTCAACAGTCGCGTCTAATGTCTTGGCGCCGCTACCAACTCCCGGTGTTGGGCATCGAGGTCCAGGGCTCTTCCGGGGCCCTGGAACCGCCTGCCTGGAGCAGCTCGATCGAGATCCCATCGGGCGAGCGGACGAATGCCATTCGCCCGTCACGCGGTGGCCGGTTGATCGTGACGCCGTGGTCAATCAGGCGGCGGCAGGCGGCGTAGATGTCGTCGACCTGGTACGCCAGATGGCCGAAGTTGCGGCCACCAGCATTGGTCTCGGGGTCCCAGTTGTGGGTCAGCTCGACCTGGGCCGCGGAGTCGCCGGGCGCCGCCAGGAAAATCAGCGTGAAGCGGCCCTGCGGGAAATCCCGTCGCGACAGCAGCTCGAGACCGAGGGCGTCGCGATAAAAGCGCAGAGCGGCATCGACGTCGGTGACGCGAACCATCGTATGGAGGTATTTCATCCGCCTAGTCTAGTCGGGGATGCCACGAGCAGGCGGGCGGGCGGCGGCAGCCCCGAGCACGTAGAGTGCCCGGATGGCGATCCGGCATGGCGAAAGGCACCGCACCGACCGCATCGGCTGGCTGCGCGCCGCCGTGCTCGGCGCCAACGACGGCATCGTCTCCACGGCGAGCCTGCTGGTGGGCGTGGCCGCCGCCGGCGCGACCCGCGATCCGGTCATGGTCGCCGGCGTCGCGGGCCTCGTGGCCGGCGCGATGTCGATGGCCGCCGGCGAGTACGTCTCCGTGCACTCGCAGGCCGACACCGAGAAGGCCGACATCGAGAAGGAGCGCCTCGAAATCTCCGCCGACGAGCCCGGCGAGCGTCGCGAGCTCGCCGCGATCTATGTCGGTCGCGGCCTCGAGCCGGCGCTGGCGCGCCAGGTGGCCGAGCAGCTGATGGCGCACGACGCGCTCGGCGCGCACGCCCGCGACGAGCTCGGCATCTCGCAGATGCTGACGGCGCGCCCAGTTCAGGCCGCCGTCGCGTCGGCCGCCGCTTTCGCCGCCGGGGCAGTGCTGCCGCTCGGCGTCGCCTGGGTGACGCCGATGGGCAGCCTGATCGCCGCCGTGTCGGCGACTTCGCTACTGTTCCTCGCGCTGCTCGGCGGCGTCGCCGCGCGCGCCGGCGGTGCGCCGCTGATCACCGGCGCGCTGCGCGTGACCTTCTGGGGCGCGCTGGCGATGGCGGCCACGTTCGGCATTGGGCGGCTGTTCGGTACCGCGTTCGGCTGAGCGCAGCGGCGCGCGCGTGCGGTCCCCGGGCTGCTCAGGCCCGCTTCAAGGGCTTCTCTTCGGCAGCGTCCTGAGCGTCTTCTTCGGCGGCTTCTTCAGGCCCTTCGCCAGCGGACGTCGCAGGACGCGGGTCCTGCTGCCTGACTTCGGGCGGGCCGCGACCAGCGGCCTGAACTGGCGGTCGGCGGCAACTTCAGCGGCCCTCTCGACCTTGCGGTAACGCCCGACGACCTCGGACCCGAAACGAGTGATCCGCGCACCGCCGCCGCGTGCGCCTCCGGTCGCGGTCTCGACCACCGGCTCCGGGAACGCGCGATTCAGGTCGTCGAGCAGCAGCCAGGCGCGGCGGTAGCTCAGGCCGAGATCGCGGGCCGCCTGCGACAACGAACCACAGGCGCCGATCCGTTCCAGCAGCGCGACCTTGCCGGGGCCGATCGAGGGGCCGGCATCGAAGTCGATCCGCACCCGCACGTGCGCACGATTGCTGGCTGACATCGAACCGAGTCTAGCGGAGCGGCGATCGCAGCACTGCGGCTTTGCGGATTCGGCCTCGCCGACGCAGGAGCGCGACTGGTGCAACTCCGCACGATGCCGCGCCGGTGGCGTCGTTATGTCCGTTCGTATATAACGTCGCCACCGCGGTGGAGGTGTTCGATGCGAGGTCCGTTGCGTCCGCTGGTCGCCCTGATGCTGCTCGGCCTGGCGTGGCCAATGACCCGGGCCGCCGCCACGGCCTCCGGCCCCCTCGTCTATGCCGCGGCCTCGCTCACCGACGTGCTCCAGCAGGTCGGCGCGGACTACCAGCGCGAGACGGGCAAGGCAGTGAAGTTCTCTTTCGGCAGCACCGCCACGCTGGCGCGCCAGATCGAGTCCGGCGCACGCGCCGAGTTGTTCGTGGCCGCGGACCAGGAATGGATGAATCATCTCGCCGGCCGTGCGCTGGTCCGTCGCGCCAGCCGGCGCGACCTGGTCGGCAACCGGCTCGTGCTGGTCGCGCCGGTGGCTTCGACGCTGCAGCTCGAAGTGGCGGCGGGAATGCCGCTGCGCGCGGCACTGGGGCAGTCCGGCCGGCTTTCCCTCGCCGACCCGGCGAGCGTGCCGGCGGGCAAGTATGCGAAAGCCGCTCTGACGGCGCTGGGTGCCTGGCGCGAGGTCGAAAGCCGCATCGTCGCCTCCGACAACGTCCGCATGGCGCTGCTGTTCGTCGCGCGCGGCGAGGCGCCACTCGGCATCGTCTACCTGACCGACGCGCAGGCCGAGCCGCGCGTGCGGGTGGTCGCCGAGTTCCCGCCCGGCTCGCATCCGCCGATCGTCTACCCGGCGGCACTGACGACCAATGCCGGCGCAGAGGCAGCGGCATTCCTCGAATACCTGTCTGGCACGGCGGCGCGCCGTCGCTTCGACGCCGCGGGCTTCGTGCCCGCACCGATGCCGCAGCCATGATGGAGCAGTGCAGGAACGTGACCGATCCCCGTCGTCGCCAGGATCCCGACCAGATCTGCGGCACTGCGCGTCTCTCGTCCTGAGTCGGGCACGGAATGCTTTCCCCAGCCGAATGGACTGCGCTGGTCGCGAGCCTGGTGGTCGGTGCACGCGCAGTCGTGATCGGCCTGCCGCTCGCGGTCGCCACCGCCTGGTTGCTGGCGCGGGCGCAGTTCCGCGGCCGGGCGCTGCTCGATGCGCTGGTGCATGCGCCGCTGGTGCTGCCGCCGGTGGTGGTCGGCTACGTGCTGTTGCTGACTTTCGGCGTGCAGGGCCCGGTCGGCCGCTGGCTCGATTCGGTCTTCGGCGCACGGCTGGTGTTCACGTCCGCAGGCGCCTCGCTGGCCGCCGGCGTGATGGCGTTCCCGATCATGGTGCGGGCGGTGCGCCTGTCGATCGAAGCGATCGACCCGGGCCTCGAACTCGCGGCCCGCTCGCTGGGCGCGGGGCGGCTCGATCGTTTCTTCTCGATCACGCTGCCGCTGGCGATGCCGGGCGTGATCGCCGCGGCGATCGTCGGCTTCGCCGCCTGCCTCGGCGAATTCGGCGCGGTGATCACCTTCGCCGCGAACGTGCCCGGCGAGACGCAGACGCTGCCGCTCGCGATCTACAGCGCACTGCAGACGCCGGGCGGCGAAGCCGCGGCGCTGCGCCTGGCGCTGCTGTCGCTGTCGATCGCACTCGCGGCGCTGCTGCTCGCCGACTGGCTCGGGCGTCGCGCGCGACGCTGGACGGCGCGTCCGTGATCGACTTCGACGCCGGCATCGCGCGCGGCGATTTCCGCGTCGATGCGGCATTCGCAGCGACGGCCGGGACGACGACAGCGCTGTTCGGCGCCTCGGGCGCCGGCAAGTCCACGCTGCTCGGCCTGCTCGCCGGCGCGTTGCGGCCCGATCGCGGCCGCATCGCGATCGACGGCGAGCTGGTTGCCGATGCTGCGTCGGGCCTGCACCGGCCGCTCGAGCAGCGGCGCATCGCCTGGGTGTTCCAGGACGGGCGCCTCTTCCCGCACCTGAGCGTCGCGCGCAACCTCGACTACGGTCTCGCGCGCCGGCCGCGCGGCACGCCGGTGCGGTTCGCGCGCGAGCGGGTGCTCGAGGTGCTCGGGCTCGCACCGCTGCTCGAACGCTGGCCGCATTCGCTCTCCGGCGGCGAGCGCCAGCGCGTCGCGATCGGCCGCGCGCTGCTCGCACAGCCGCGCCTGCTGCTGCTCGACGAGCCGCTGGCTTCGCTCGATGCGCCGCGCCGGCTCGAGATCCTCGGCTTCCTCGAGCGCGCGCGACGCGAGTTCCCGCTGCCGATGGTCTACGTGACGCATTCACTCGCCGAGGTGCTGCGCATCGCCGATCGCATGGTGCTGCTCGAACGCGGCCGCGTCGTCGGCGCCGGAGCGCCCGCGACGCTGACGGGGCGCGTGGACACTCCGCTGCTGGCCGGGCGCGCCGATGCCGGCGCGCTGCTGCTGGCGCGCGTGCAGGCCCACGACGCCGATGGTTCGGCCACGCGCCTCGACCTCGGCGGGCTGACGCTGATGACGCCACGGCTCGACGCCGCGCCGGGCTCCGAGGTGCGTGCCTACGTGCTTGCCAGCGAAGTAATGATCGCGACCGAGGCGCCGCGTGGCCTGTCGGTCCGCAACGTGCTGCCGGCCACCGTGCTGAAGCTGGCCGATCGCCCCGACCGCACCGTCCTGATCGAGCTTTCCTGTGCCGGCCAGCAACTGCTGGCGGCGGTCAGTCGCGGCGCAGTCGCGGAACTCGGGCTTCGCGCAGGAAGCGAGGTCTTCGCGCTGGTGAAGACCGTGGCGATCGACGCCCCGGCCGGCGGGCGGATGATGCTCGAGGCCTGACGGTGTCGGGAGCGCGGCGAGTGGCCTCGCGGCGCGGCGCAGTGGCCGTCCGGTGGCCGGTGTCCCGCTCCGGGCAGTTTCATCACTGCAGACGGCGGCACCCTCGGCGCTTCGGCGACCTTTCTCTTCACCCCGCAAGGAAGCCAGATCGCCCATGGAGACGCCGAACTCCCGCCTCTCGCGCCGCCACGCCCTGAAGGGCGGTGCAGCCCTCGGTCTCGCCGCAGCCGCCGGCTCCGCCAGCGTCGCCGCCACCGGGAATTCGAGCGGCAAGATCATCCCGCTCGCCTTCACCGATCCGCTCTGGAACTGCGAGTCCCGCGCGCGAATCGAGGGTGACACCGCGCCCGGCAAGTTCGTGCACGGCTACGCGACGGGCGTCGTGCACGCCGTGCTCGACAACAAGCCGGTGCGTCCGCTGTTCGGCTTCGACGTGTTCTCGGGCCTCCGCGTGCTCCGGCAGCCCGACGGCAGCTACCAGCGCCTGTGCCGCCAACTCGTGTTCTACCGGGACCTCAAGACCGGCGAGATGATGGACAGCTGGGACAACGTGCTGAGGGGCGAGAAGGTGCGCGTCGCCGACATCGCCAACGACCCGTTCAACTACGTGATCAGCGAGTTCTTCCCCGATCCGCCGAACTACGGCGGCCTCAACAAGGACAAGCCGCCGAAGCGGCCGCTGCTGCTGAAATGGGACCTGCTGGGCGACATCGTCTCGCACGATTCCGACATCCACCTCTATTACAAGAACGCGCTGTATGGCCCGCTTCGGCGCTGAATACTGTTCTACTCCCGCGTCACGGGCGTACGATCGGGCACGGCAGCGGCAATGGCAGCCGTGCAGGCTTCGGGAGACTCGCTGATGCAGGGCAGGATCGATCGCGGCGTCCGTCATGGCGCCCATCGCTCGACGAATCGTCGGATGGTAACGCTGCTGTTGGCATTGGCGACCGCGGCCGCGACTGCCGCCGGTCCGCCGGCGAAAGCCCCCGCACCAACGGCCCCGCCCCCGCTGGCCACGACGCCGACGCAGGCGGGCTACGCCGCGCTCGATGCGCGGATGCGCGCGATCGTCGATGCGGGGCATCGCGCAGGGCTCGTCTGGGCCGTGGCGCGCGAAGGCGAGCCGGTGCACTTGGCCGCCTACGGCCTGCGCGACAGGACGGCCGCGCTGCCGATGACGCCGGACACGCTGTTCCGCATCTATTCGATGACGCGCGCGGTCTCGGGCGTCGCGCTGCTGCGGCTGGCCGAAGAAGGCCGGATCTCGATCGACGCGCCGGTGGATCGCTACATCCCGCAGTTCGCGAACCGGCAGGTGTTCCGCGAAGTGCGCGACGGCAAGGTGTTCACGGCGGCCGCGACGACGCGCATGACCGTGCGGCACCTGCTGACCTACACCGCAGGCTACGCCTATGCCCCGCAGTATCCGCCCGAGGTCGGCGTCGACCACCGCGACATCCTCGCACTCGAGCAGAGCATCGACCAGGGCATGACGAAGCTCGCCTCCTACCCGCTGCGCGATGCGCCCGGCGCGCGCTGGCGCTACGGCTATCACTCCGACGTGATCGGCCGGCTGATCGAGATCGGCTCCGGCATGCGCAGCGACGACTACCTGCAGAAGATCATCTTCGGCCCGCTGAAGATGGTCGACACGGGTTTCTGGGCCCCGCCCGACAAGGCCGCACGGCTGGTGCGCGCCTACGACGCCAAGGGGCAGGACATCACCGCGAAGCTGCCGCCCTCGAGCGACTATCTGGCGCCCAAGCCGTTCCAGTCGAACGGCGGCGGCCTGCTGACCACCGCCGCCGACTGGATCCGCTTCTCGCGGATGCTGATGAACGGCGGCACTCTCGACGGCGTGCGCGTGCTGAAGGCCGCCACGGTCGCCGAGATGTCCCGCAGCCAGATCACGCGCGAGCAGGGCCCACTGTTCTGGTATGAGGGCGCGAACGCCGGCCAGCCCGGCTTCGCGAACCGCTTCGATGGCTATGGCTGGGGCTATACGATCGGCGTGCGCCTGGCACAGGGTCCGTACAGCGTTCCTGGCGCGCCGGGCGAGCTGACCTGGGGCGGGCTCGCGAACACGAACTATCTCATCGATCGCACCAACCGCACGGTCGCGCTGGTGTTCGCGCAGTATATCGGCGACGACGCCGACGAGGCGGATCGCGTGCTCCGCGCTGCGCTCTATGGTCCGCTGAAATAGCGCCCCGCGGGAGAACATCGATGAGCGACACCACGCGCCGTGACGCCCTGCTGCTGCTCGCAGCCGCCTCCGCCAGTTGCACGACCGCAGCAGCGCGCACTGCCGATGCGGTCACGGGTGCGGGTGCGGGCGCGGGCGCGGTGGTCGGCCCCGGCACGGCCCCGGTCCGCTTCAGCACCGACTTCGTTCCGAAGCTGCCGATGGACGTCTACGCCAAGATCCGCTGCAGCCTGCGCGATGCGGCCGTGCCGTTCTGGTATCGCGGCCACGTGATGATCGCGCTGCAGGACGACATCCCGCGACCCATCCTCGGCGTCGAGGGTTTCAGCTACACGCGTTTCACGCCGGACACGAACGACGGCTGGATGACGCAACTGGTCGAGGTCGGCTACTTCACCGATCCCGCCACCGGCGCGATCGTCGACGAAGCGAAGAACCCGCTGACTGGCGCGTTGATCAAGCCGCGTCATTTCCGCTCGCCGGTGCAGGCCCTGCGCGTGCGGCCCGACGGCGCGATCTGGTCCTCGCGCAAGATGACGCCGCCGTCCGAGTTCCTCGGTCGCGTCTGGGCGCCGCACACGCAGGGACCAGAGACCTGGGTCGACGAGGACGCGGTCGCGAAGCTGCCTAGCGACGCGCTGCCACCGGGCCTGCACGAGGGCGGCCCGGTGCGCATGTTGACCCTCGGCGCGATGACCACCTATCGCGCCCGCACCGCCGACATCGCCGACCCCAGGCTCGCCAGCGCACCCTGCACGTTCCACCTTCAGGAACTCGCGAGCCTGCCGGCCTGGTTCGGGATGGGCGACGCCGTCGGCAAGCAGCTGTGGCGCGTCAGCGGCCGCAAGCTCGGCTCGGTGGATGAGATCCCGCCGGCGCTGCGCGCGCGCATCGAGCGTGATCATCCGGGGTTCGTGTCCGCGCCAGCGCTCTGACTTCGCTCGCCGCGGCTGCCTCGAACGGCTGCCACCGACGCTCCATCCCCACGCCGAACCAGGCCTGAGGATCCGACGGACTGACGCCCTCGCGCTGCTCGCGCACGGCGATCAGCCGGCGCGTCATCTCGAATGCAGCGCGCAGCGACGGCGCGGCCGGCAGCGCATCACGGAAGAACGCCTCACCGAAATAGGTGAGGTCGCGATCGTCGCTGCAGCCGAACGAGGTCTTCGACGCGGCTGCCGCGGTCAGCACGATCGTGCCGGGATCCTTCAGGTCGTCGATGAAGGCGCCGGCGTGGCAGGCGGAGATCACGATCACGCGCCAGCGGATGCCGGCCAGGTCGAGCGCGCGGCGCAGCCCTTCGCCGTCGAGCTGTTCGAGCGGCAGGTCGCCGAGCGACACCGCCAGCTCCGGGTCCGCCGAGCCGTGCGAGGAGAGCACCAGGAACAGCACGTCCTGGTCGAGGTCCATGCGCTGCGCGACACCCTGCAGCGCCTGCTCGAGTGCGACCACCGTGGCGAGCGGGCGCTCGGCCTGGTCGCGCCGGTCGTTGACCAGCGTCAGCGTACGCGTGCCGCTGCCATAGCGCTGCGCAATGGACTGCGCGGCGAAGCGGATCTCCTCGGCAAACACACGCTGGTCGCCGAAGCCGGCGAAGCCGACGAAGAACAGGTTCGGCCGCCCCGCGACGCGCGGCGCGAGCTGCTGCAGCGCGGCCTCGAGACGCGCCGGCTGCGCGTAGAGCAGGCGTTCGTTCGACTCCTCGAGCGGCTCGGCCGCATCGGCGTCGGCTGCATCGGCGTCCACCGGATACCAGACCGAGGCGGAGATGCCGTTGACGACGGACAGCGCGCCGAAGGCGAGCAGGTACAGCGTCGCGACCGCCAGCACGCGCACGACCCCGCCAGCGACGTCGCGGCGCAGCAGCACGCCGAGCAGCAACAGGCCCAGAACGGCGAGCCCCGCGTCGCACCACGGCGCAAGCTGCTCCGGCAACCAGTGCTGCAGCAACACCGAGGCGGAGAGTGCCCACGGAAGGTAGACGAGCACCAGCAGCAGTATCGCACGCCAGCCGAGCAGCGGCGGCGCGACGCGGCTTACGCACCACGCAAAGCCGAGCAGGCCGAGGCCATGCCAGGCCACGCCGCCGAGCCCGTAGCCGAACCACTCGGCGCCGTCGCCGGCAACCCAGCGATCGAACGCGATCCAGCAACCGAGCGCGAACAGCGCCAGCGCCAGCAGCACGGGAACGCCCGGCCTGGTCCAGCGCGGGACTGCGGCGTGGCTCGACACCGGGTGTCGTCAGAACATCTCGGACGGACCCGGCACCTTCGGCTCGACGCTCGCATTGCGCGAGGCGATGAAGTCGCCGGTGATCATCTCGTCATAGGCCTGCCCCGGCCCGACCATCGGGTAGACGCCGGCGTCCGGGTCGATGATGACCTCGAGGAACGCGGCGCCCGGGAAGCGGATGAATTCCTGGATCACGCGCGGCACGTCTTCCTTGCGGTCGAGGCGCACGGCGTACTGGAAGCCGTCGGCCTGGGCGGCCTTGATGAAGTCCTTCTTGAAGAGCGACTTGTCGCTGGCCGACATGCGCCCCTTGAAGAACAGCTTCTGCCACTGCCTGACCATGCCGTCGCCGTAGTTGTTCAGCACCACGACCTTGACCGGCAGGTCGTAGGTGGTGACGGTCTCGAGTTCACCGATGTTCATGCGGATCGAAGCGTCGCCGTCGATATCGATCACCAGCGCGCCCGGGTTCGCGATCTGCGCGCCGACGGCGGCCGGCAGTCCGAAGCCCATCGTGCCCATCGAGCCAGAGGTGAGCCACAGGCGCGGGCGCTTGAAGTCGCAGTACTGCGCGGCCCACATCTGGTGCTGGCCGACGCCGGTCGTGATGATCGCCTCGCCGCGCGTCTGGCGATTGATCTCCTCGATCACGTAGTAAGGCTGGATGTTGTCGCTGAACCGGTCGTAGTTCATGCGATAGGTCTGGCGCAGCTGCTCGAGTTCGGCGTGCCAGATCGCATAATCGGGGCGGAACCCTTCGCGGCGACCGTGCGCGAGCAGCACCTTCAGCGCATCGCCGATCTGCCCCACGTGGCTCCACTGCACGCGCTTGACCTTGTTGATCTCGGCACGGTCGATGTCGAGGTGCACGATGCGCTTGGCGTTGCGGGCGAACTTCGCCGGCACGCCGGCGACGCGGTCGTCGAAGCGCGCACCGACACAGATCAGGAAGTCGCAATCCTCGACCGCGTAGTTCGCGAACGCATGGCCATGCATGCCGAGCATGCGCATCGACAGCGGATGCGTCGTGTCGAACGCGCCGATGCCCATCAGCGTCGTGACCACCGGGATGCCGAAGGCCACGGCGAACTCGGTCAGCGGCACCGCTGCGCCGGCGTTGACCACGCCACCGCCGGCGTAGATCAGCGGGCGCCTCGCCTCGCGCAGCATGTTGAAGAAATCAGCGGCTTCGTCGTCCTCGACCGCCGCGTGCGTGACCGCGAACAATCGCTTGCGATAGCCCGGGATCGGCAGCACGCCCTCGCCGCGAAACGTGCCGCTCCAGTTCTGCACGTCCTTCGGCACATCGATCACGACCGGTCCCGGTCGCCCGGTGCGCGCGATCTCGAACGCGGTTCGCACCGTGGATTCGAGCTGGTTGGCGTCGGTGACGAGGAAGATGTGCTTGGCGATCGAGCCCATCAGCGCCGGCACCGGCGCCTCCTGGAACGCGTCGGTGCCGATCGCGCTGGTCGGCACCTGGCCGCAGATGACGATCATCGGCACCGAGTCGGCCATGCAGTCGCGCACCGGCGTGACGGTGTTGGTGGCGCCCGGGCCGGAGGTGACGAGGCAGACGCCGACGCGGCCACTGGCGCGCGCATAGCCCGCAGCCATGAAGCCCGCGCCCTGCTCGTTCGCCGGCACGATCAGCGGCATCAGCGGCCCGCCGCGCTCGCCCTGCCCCTGGTTGAACAGGAACACGGCGTCGTAGGTCGGCAGAATCGCGCCGCCGGAGTACCCGAAGATCGCGGTCGTACCCTCGTCCGCCAGGACCTGGACGATCATCTGCGCGCCCGTCATGGTGGTGCCGGCGAGCGGATGCGCCGAGAGGAGCTTCATTTTCATCGTGTCGGTCATGGCGGTCTGCAGCGGTGGCGACGGGGATGCGCCTGGCCGGGCAGGCCTGGGCGCGCTTTTAGCCTATCACTCCGGGGTGCGGCTGCAAAACCGGCTGGGTCGGTGCGCAACCGCGCTTTTGCAGTATGCTTTCCCGCTCCCTGAAGGTCCGGTTGCCATGCGTCATATCATCGCCATCCTGCTGCAGAACGAGGCCGGCGCGCTCACGCGCGTCGC
>Ga0163144_10007237_pt1 | contig 24338 bp, 24 predicted proteins | sample OliLak19BULKMAT1_FD_123175 | JGI IMG/M metagenome (GOLD analysis project Ga0163144, IMG submission 123175) | Freshwater microbial mat bacterial communities from Lake Vanda, McMurdo Dry Valleys, Antarctica - Oligotrophic Lake LV.19.BULKMAT1 | ecosystem: Environmental > Aquatic > Freshwater >...
ACTGCGCTGGTTATTCTGGAACGCAGGATCAGGCGGTCCTGCATGTCCTGGCGACGCAAGTCCATGTAGCGGTACTGCAGGCGCACTTCTTCACCGACATTGGTGTATTCATCCAATTGGAACGGTGGCGTCGCTGCGGTATTGAGGATTTCCAGCTCCTTGCCCAGTACTTCTATATGACCCGTCGCCATGGCCGCATTCACTGTGGCCGGAGACCGCGCACGGACCCGGCCGGTCACCCTCAGGACATACTCACTGCGCACCCGATCGGCCCGATGAAAGTGTTCTTCGGTGTCGGGGTCATACACCACCTGCACAATGCCCTGCCGATCGCGCAAATCGAGGAAAATGACACCGCCATGATCCCGGCGCCGATCAACCCAACCGCAGAGGGTGACTGTTTCGTCAATATTAGCTGTACTCAAAGCGCCACAATAATGACTGCGCATAGTCTGGATTCCGTCTGGATTTGCTGGCCCGGCCCACTGCGGGCCCGGGGTTAGGCTGTCTTCTTGCTATCGCCTGATTTGCTATCGCTTGCCTTGCTATCGCTTGCCTTGCTATCGCTTGCTTTGCTGTCGCTTGCTTTGCTGTCGCTTGCTTTGCTTTCACCCGGTTTGCTCTCAGCAGAGCTGGATGCGGTGGCCTTGTCACCGGTGCCGGTGCTATCGCCGCCACCGACCAGGTTCTTCTTGTTGCCTGTTTTGAAGTCAGTCTCGTACCAACCACCACCCTTCAGGCGAAACGCGGCTGCGGAGACCTGTTTTTTCAGGGCTGGCTTACCGCACTGCGGACAATCAAGCAACGGAGCGTCACTGATCTTCTGCAAAGCCTCAATGTGCTTATGACAGGCTTGGCACTGGTACTCATAAATCGGCATGGAGCGGTCCCACCAACGGTTAATTCGCGATCTAACGTAGAAAACAGAGGCGCGAATTTTAACCCATGCAAGCTTGGAGGCCAAGCGCAGAGGTAGGCAAATGCAGAGGTGGGCAAATAGGTGGGTGGAATAGAAGGGCAGAAAAACCCCGCACCGGCAGGTGCTATGCGAGGGAGCACTATGACCAGCCTGCCGTAGCAAGCTGGTCGCAGGCATCACCTAGGAGGCGGCGAATTCCTTCATCTTTTTCAAAGCACGAACCTTCACACCAATACTCGCCGGCTTGGCCTTAAACATTTGCTCTATCCCGGTGAACGGATTTCTGCCTTTGCGTGCCTTTTTAGCTGGCTTATGCACCGTAGTAATTTTCAACATACCGGGTACGGTGAATTCTCCCACTCCGCGCTTCTTGATACTGCGCTCGACCAGCGAATCATACTCATCCATGACCGAGCCGATCTGTTTCTTGGTCAGGCCAGTGCTATCAGCCAGACTTGTAACGATTTGGCTCTTGGTCATTTTTGTTTGGATCGGGGTTGTTACTTTTTTCTTCACTGGTGTTGCTTTCTTGACTGCCTTTTTGGCCGTCTTTTTAGGAGATTTCTTTGGAGTTTTTTTAGCTGCTTTTTTAGTTGCCATGTTGTTTTCAACCTTCCCTAAAAATTTTAATTGGAACCCTCTGCAAGCCCGAACCACGCGCTTCCCAAACTCACGAAAACCCTGCGACCCAAAGCTGCAGGGGAATGTATAAAACAGGAAACGCTGCAATACAAGTGTTTTCTACGATTGCGCCAAAAATACCCTGTATTTTTAGTCCCGCAGACGCATGTGTGACGCAAACACAGCGCCAGGACGCCCGCTCCCAAAGAGCAGAAAAGCAGACGTTCACACTGTTCGAATCGATCCGAGCCAACCCTGTACGCTCAAGTTATTCACACGTAAACTAGTCGCCCTCTTGCAACGCAAACCACAGGATGTGTTCATGCGCACCAGTCAATTCCTGCTAGCTACCCAGAAAGAAACACCCGCCGATGCGGAGGTCATCAGTCACCAGTTGATGCTGCGCGCGGGATTGATACGCAAATTGGCGGCAGGACTGTACACCTGGCTGCCCCTGGGCCTGCGTGTACTGCGCAAGGTGGAGACCATCGTGCGCCAGGAAATGGACGCATCGGGTGCGCAGGAAGTCAGCATGCCGGTGGTGCAACCGGCCGAGCTATGGCAGGAGTCTGGCCGTTGGGAGCAATACGGCCCGGAACTACTGCGTATTCAGGACCGCCACCAGCGGCATTTCTGCCTGGGCCCTACCCATGAGGAAGTGATTACCAGTCTGGTGCGCGATGAGATCAAGAGTTATAAGCAGCTGCCCCTCAATCTCTACCAGATCCAGACCAAGGTGCGCGATGAGATAAGGCCCCGCTTCGGTATCATGCGCGCCCGCGAGTTTTTAATGAAGGATGCCTACTCTTTTCATATTGACCAGGCATCCCTGGAGCAAACCTATCAAGTGATGTTTGGCGCATACACCAATATCTTCACCCGCCTGGGCCTGGAATTTCGCCCGGTAATCGCCGATACCGGTAGTATCGGCGGCAGCAAGTCGCACGAGTTTCACGTACTGGCAAGTTCGGGGGAGGACGCTATCGCCTTCAGCGACGGCAGCGACTATGCGGCGAATGTCGAGAAGGCAGAAGCCCTGGCGCCTCCGCTGGAGCGCCCGGCACCAACCGCCAGCCTGCAAAAAGTGGCTACCCCCGGCGCGAGGACCATCGAGGATCTGGCAGTATTCCTGTCGATTGATCCCGCTACCAGTGTTAAAACCCTGGTGGTTGAGGGCGAAGAGGGCACACTGGTGGCCCTGTTGCTGCGCGGCGACCACCAACTGAACACCATTAAAGCGGAGAAGCTGCCCGGCGTAGCTGTCCCACTGCAGATGGCGAGCGAGGAACGGGTGCGGGCCGCCTGCCGAGCAAACTTTGGGTCCCTGGGCCCGGTCGGCCTGGACCTGCCGGTGATCGTTGATCGCAGCGCCGCACAGCTGGCGGACTTTACCTGCGGCGCCAATGAGGACGACACGCATCTCACCGGGGTCAACTGGAATCGGGACTGCCCCCTTGGCCAGGTCGCAGACCTGCGCGACGTGGTGACCGGGGACCCAAGCCCGGACGGCAAGGGTCACTTGCAGATCAGGCGCGGCATCGAGGTAGGGCATATCTTCCAACTTGGCACCAAGTACAGCGAGGCCATGAACGCCAAGGTGCTGAATGAGAACGGCAAGAATATCACCGTGACCATGGGCTGCTATGGCATCGGCGTAAGCCGTATAGTGGCCGCTGCCATTGAGCAAAACCACGATGACAGCGGCATCATCTGGCCCGCCTCGATGGCGCCTTTCCAGTTGGCCATCGTGCCACTGAATATGCACAAGTCAGAGGAAGTGGCCCGCTGTGCCGAGGATCTCTACCAGCGACTGCAGGCCGCCGGTGTGGAGGTGCTGCTGGATGATCGCAACGAGCGACCCGGTGTTAAATTCGCCGACATGGAGCTTATTGGCATCCCCCATCGGGTCGTTATTGGTGATCGCGCCCTGGCGGACGGTAATATGGAGTACAAGAGTCGGCGGGGGGCAGAATCCCAACTCATTGCACAGGATAACATCCTGGATTTTCTGCGCGAGCAAATGCGTTAACGATACGATCCTGGAGATTGCCCCGTCCATTTCTTGAAAGAGCGATGAAAGGCGCTGGGATCGGAGAAGCCGACCTGCTCCGCCACCTCACTGACCGTCAGGCGATCCCGACTCAACATTGAGATTGCCATATCACGCCGGGCGTTATCCTTGATCCGCTGGTAGGAAGTACCCTCTTTCTCCAGGCGCCGGCGCAACGTGCGAGCCGACATATTAAGCAGCGTCGTCAACTCCTCAAAGCTGGGCATCTCCTGCCGAAAATCTTCCCCTAGGATTTCCCGAATGCGGTGCGTAATGTTCTGGGTACTGAACCGGGGTTTAATGACCATATAGTAGGGCGCGAGTTTGAGAAATTCCATGAGATCTCCCTCATCTCGAACCAGTTCAGCATCCAGATGTCGGGCGCTGAAAGTGACTGAGTTAACAGCCTCGCCGTACGCTACCGGACAAGGAAAGAAGTGCCGAATACCCGCCATAAACTGAGGGCGGGGGCCGGCGCAGGTGGCACTGGTTACATCGATATACTGGTCGATCAGCCAGCCGCTAAAGCGCAACCACATAGCCAAGTTACACAGTACGCTTTGCTGCTCATCCCTGGCATCATCTCCGGAAAAATAGGTCAGAGTGGCCTCCTTGCGCTCCTCATCCACGATCAGTCGGTTGATGATTGCAACGCCGTGACGCACACGGCAGACCTCGTTAAACTCAATTGCGCGATGCATGGCCGCGGCCAGGCTGGCGCTGTTGATCATACTCAGGGCAATAAGACGGGTGGTGCCTGGCGGCGTCTGGACATCGGGCATTACACCGCCCGATTCATCACCGAGTTCCCTGATTAACTCCAGGCACAATCGGGAATACTGCTCGCGCGAGACAAAGACCGTCTGTACATCCTGGCGCAGGGGGTCAAAAGGAAACCGGGCGGCGCGCAGAATGGCGTCCACATCCCGATTGTAGGCTCGTGCCTGTGCCAATAGTGCCCGGGTAAACTGCACGGGCACCGCTTCGTTGTAAAACGCTGATTTGATCGCCACTTTAGACAAAGTACAAGTAGCCTCCGGACCGGCAGTAAAGCATAGCCCATCAAGACCATCAAGGTGAACTGCTCCAGGCTACCTGGCAATTAATTGGTCCACGGGTTTGACAATACAGTGTCGCCTCATCACTATGTAGGAAAAACGCTGGCAATAAGTAGCTTAAGGCCGCATGACAGATATAAATCAGCTGAGCAAATGGAATCGGGATATTTCCAGGGCTATCGCCGCCCTGGGCACCGAGCAGTTTTTCCCCACGCTTGTCGAGGCTGTCAACGGGCAGGTGAAGATTGATTACCCCCAGGTCTGGCTCTACCACAAAGACCTGCCACCGCGAATCCTGTATCACGGCATACCCAAGCATGCGGTTGCCGCCCAGGTCGACAGGTACCTGGAGGGACCCTACCGCGAGGATCCGTTCTACCAAACATCCATGCACCAGCCTCGCTCCAAGATTTACCGCCTGTCGCGGGTAACCATGGGCAAGCTGTACGATTCTGACTACTATCGCAATTACTACTCCGACACTGGCACCTGCGATGAGGCGGTATACCTGGCCAAATTGCAGGCCGGTAACGTCATTAACCTGAGCATGATGCGTCTGGCAGAGCGCGGGCCCTTCAGTGACCATGAATATGAGTCGCTGTATCTGCTGGCAGAACCGGTATCCGAACTGCTCAGGAGCCACACTGAGCACAATGACTTTGCGGCAACCAACCTGATCCAGCCGGGTATCGACCACCAGATCGATCTTGCCTTTCGCACGTTTGGCGCATCACTGCTGTCCCCACGGGAGAAAGATGTACTGGAACTCATGCTGCGTGGCTACGGCACAGACGTCTCCGCCGAACGCCTGGTCATCGCTGTTGAAACCGTGCGTCGACACCGCAAGAGCATCTATCGCAAGCTGGATGTCAGCTCCCAAACCGACCTTTTTTCCCTGTTTCTCAACGCCATGTCCTGCATGGGCGAGGCCGCAGGCAAGGATCCTCTCAGTATTTATATGTCGCCGCGCTGAATATCTATTGGCTGATGCCAAAAGCACGTGTGCAGTAGATCCGCAGCGTTGTAGCGTAGAATCTGAACAAGAGCGACAAACGCCGCCCCTGCTTGCCCCATGTAGGGCATTGAGCGGCCGGGTTTAACCATGGATAGTGCGCGCTTACCGATCACTGCACGGTGGACGCATGTCGCTTGAGGCCGATTGGTTTCTGCGGGCTCACCCCGAAATCACCACCATAGAAGCGTTGCTCCCCGACTGCAATGGAGTCATGCGAGGTAAGTGGGTCCCCCGCCACAAACTAAGCACCATCTTTGACGGCGAGTTGAAACTCCCCAAAACCGCACTCAGCCTGGATATTTGGGGCCGTGATGTGGAGCAACTGGTGTTTGCCAGTGGCGACGCCGACGGCATCTGTCGCCCGGTAGAGGGATCCCTTTTGCCCACCCCCTGGGCTGCCGGTGGCCAGCACGGGCAGGTCATGCTCTCTATGTTCAACGCGGATGGCTCACCGTATGGCGGCGATCCGCGCCATGTGCTCAAGCAGGTACTGAGCCGTTATCAGGAAGCAGGCTGGCGACCGGTAGTCGCCGCCGAACTGGAATTCAGCCTGGTGCGCTGGGACAATACGGTACCCCTGCACACCTGTCCCGCCCCTGTCGGCGGCTCTCCCATCGGCGGCAACACCTACGGCCTGGATGTGCTCAACCACCACCAGGCACTGCTGGAAGATCTCCGGCTGGCCTGCGAACTGCAGGACATCCCTTTCGACGGCGTAGCCAAGGAGTCCGCCCCGTCCCAGTACGAAGTCAACATGCAGCACGTGGACAACCCGGTGCTGGCTGCAAAACAGATCCTCATGATGAAACGCCTGATCAAGGGCGTGGCCGCCAAGCACAACCTCATTGCCAGCTTCATGCCCAAGCCCTTTGAAGATGAAGCGGGTAACGGTATGCATGTGCACTGCAGCGTGCTGGACGAAAACGGCGTGAACATTTTCGATGATGGCACTGAAAAGGGCTCGCCGCTGTTGCACAACGCCATTGGCGGCTGCCTGGCAAACATGGCGGACTCCGTCGCGATTTTTGCTCCGAGCTACAACGGCTACCGGCGCTTCCAGCCGGGCTGCCACGCCCCCACCTACCCCAGCTGGGGCTACGAAAATCGCACCGTAGCGGTGCGCGTGCCCGCCGGCAGCCACGCAGCCCGCAGGCTGGAACACCGGGTGGCCGGTGCGGATGCAAACCCGTACCTGCTATTGGCGGTGTTGCTCGCTGCCATGCTCGATGGCATCGAGCAGAACCTGTCACCGGGCGATCCCATTACCGGTGATGGCTACGCGCAGGAAAAAGAGAAGCTGCCGGTTTATATGCCCGATGCGGTCAAACTGTTTAGCGAGTCGGACTTCATCCGCCACAGCCTAGGCAGCGAACTACAGCGAATTTACACGCTTACCAAGCAGCAGGAACTTGAGGAGTTCCGCAAACGCATCAGCATGCTGGAATACCAGTCCTACCTCGAAAAACTTTAGCAGCGGCTGGCGCTGCTGCGCGCCAAGACTTTTGCTGCCAAAAAAGTTAACATGGTCAAAATGTTCAGGCCATACGAGACCCGCTTACCCTCATGATCAACCTGCCAACAAAACCGCCACTGAATCTGGTGAATGTCATCATTTTTGCCGGCTTTCCCATCGCAGCGCTGATACTGGTGCCCCTGTGGGGTATTTATCACGGCTACGACGGTTTCCAGTGGTTGTGGGCACTCGCCTTTCTCTACTTGAATGGCATGTCCATCACCGGCGGCTACCATCGCCTGTGGGCACACAACGCCTATGAGGCCCACCCCGCGCTAAAATGGTTTTTCGCGTTCTGGGGTGCGGGTGCGCTGCAAAACAGTGTACTCATATGGGCCTCGGACCATCGCAGGCACCATCGCCACGTGGATGACAACGCACTCGACCCCTATTCCGCTGGATGCGGACTGTGGTTCAGCCATATGGGCTGGATGTTGCGCGAGTACCATACCAACGCGCAGGACCTCAGCAACGCCAAGGACCTTCTGCGTGACCCAATTGTTACCTGGCAGGATAAGCATTATGTGCCTCTCGCCCTATTCATGAACCTGGGCCTGCCGCTGTTTTTAGGCATCTGGCATGGCGACGTGATCGGCACGTTATTGCTCGTTGGATTGTTGCGTCTGGTAGTGAATCACCACGTGACTTTCTTTATCAATTCGCTGGCGCACTATTGGGGCAGTCGACCCTATACCGAAACCAACAGCGCTCGCGACAATGGCCTGCTCGCCTTCCTCACTTACGGCGAGGGTTACCACAACTATCACCACATCTTCCAGGGGGACTATCGTAACGGCATTCGCTGGTGGCAATGGGATCCGACCAAGTGGATGATTGCGCTCTGCCACCGTCTGGGCCTGGCCAGCAACCTGCACCGTGTCCCCGACTTCAAGATCCAGCGCGCCATTCTGGACACGGCCTTTGAACGAGTCCGCAACAAACTGGAGGAGGCGCAAGGCAGTAAATCCCTGCTGGATATACTGGAGCACGAATACCAGCTGTTCACCGACTCCGTAAACCAATGGACGACTCTGCAGGCAGAGCGCTATGAGCGCACCAAGGAACAACTGAGTGACGCCCTGGAAGAAGGCAAGCAGCACCTCCAGCAGAAATGGGAAAACGCTGCACTACTCACCAAATTGAAAACGCTGGAGTACTCTCTCAAAATGCAGCGCAAGCGCCTGAGCCTTTTGATGGAGCAGATACATTTCCAGCAGGCACAGATGGCCTGATCAACCCACTTCGGAGGAGCCACCATGACCAATACCGTATACGATTTCAGCTGCCAAACATCCGGGGGTACGAAAAAGTCCCTGCAGGATTACAAGGGCAAGGTTCTGCTGGTTGTGAATACCGCCTCCAAGTGCGGCTTCACGCCGCAGTTTGCGGGACTGGAGGAAATGTACAAGCAGTACAAGGACAAGGGGCTGGAAATCCTCGGCTTTCCCTGCAACCAGTTCGGCAGGCAGGACCCCGGTAGCAATGATGAGATTATGGAGTTCTGCCAGCTCAACTACGGTGTCAGCTTTCCCATGTTCGGAAAAATCGAAGTGAATGGCGCGGCTGCCGACCCCTTGTTCAAGCACCTTAAAAAGGCAGCCCCCGGAGCCCTGGGTACTGAGGGTATCAAGTGGAACTTCACCAAGTTCCTGATCGACCCTTCCGGCGACGTCGTCAGGCGTTACGCCCCGAAGGACACACCCAAGGCGATCGCCAAGGACATTGAAAAGCTGTTGGCCTGAGAACTCAGTGCTCCCGAGTGGCCCTGAATTCAATTTCAGGCCACCGCTCTTCCATCACGGAAAGGTTGACCCGAGTCGGCGCCAGGTAGGTGAGGTGACCGCCACTATCCAATGACAGCTGCTCGGCAGCTTTCTTGCGAAAATCTTCCAGCTTGCGCTTATCGTCACAGCTGATCCAGCGCGCGGTATAGACATTCACCGGCTCATAGCGAGCCTCCACCTTGTACTCATCCTTGAGGCGATAAGCCACGACCTCAAATTGCAGGGGGCCCACCGCTCCTACGATCAGGTCCGCTGAATTGAGCGGTGAAAAAACCTGGGTGGAACCCTCCTCGGACAGCTGCTGCAAGCCCCGCTGCAACTGTTTGGACTTCATCGGATCAGCCAGCCGAATGCGGCGAAACAATTCCGGTGCGAAGTGCGGGATACCGGTAAATTGCAAGGCCTCGCCCTCGGTGAAAGTATCACCGATCTGGATTGTCCCATGGTTGTGCAGGCCGATAATGTCACCGGAAACCGCCTCCTCCACCAGCACTCGGTCACCCGCCTGGAACGTCACCGCATCCGCAATTTTCACTTCTTTAGCAACGCGCACATGTTGCATTTTCATACCTTTGAGGTAGCGCCCGGAACATATCCGCAGGAAAGCGATGCGATCCCGATGGCGCGGATCCATATTGGCCTGTATCTTAAAAACAAAGCCGCTGAATTTGTCTTCAGTTGCCGCCACAGTGCGATCGGTGGTATCCCTGTCCAGTGGCGCGGGAGCCCACTGCACAAAATTATCCAGCATTTCCCGCACCCCGAAATTACCCAAGGCAGTACCAAAAAAAACCGGACTTAAGCGGCCAGCAAGAAACGCCTCAAGGTCGAATGCGTGGCTGGCACCGCGCACCAGTTCCAATTCCTCACAAAAACTCTCATACGCATCATCCAGCAGAGTGCGGGCGTCGTCGCTCGCCAGACCCACTATGCGCACATCATCCCCAAGTACACTGCCCTGGCCAGAGATGTACCGATGAATAGTATCGGTATAAAGGTTGTACACGCCCTTGAACTCAGGGCCCATGCCGATAGGCCAGTTGATTGGCGCACCGCGTATCTTTAAAACCGCTTCGATTTCATCCAATAAATCGATTGGATCGCGGATGTCCCGGTCCATTTTATTAACGAAACTGAAAATCGGGGTGTCACGCAGGCGGCAGACGTTCATCAGTTTTATGGTGCGATCCTCCACACCCTTGGCACCATCAATGACCATCAGGGCGGAATCCACTGCAGTGAGTGTGCGGTAGGTATCCTCGGAAAAATCCTCGTGTCCCGGCGTGTCCAGCAAGTTGACCATGCGCTCGCGGTAGGGAAACTGCATGACCGAAGAAGTCACCGAGATACCGCGCTCCTGCTCCATGCTCATCCAGTCGGAGGTGGCATGCGGGCCTTTTTTGCCTTTGACGCTTCCCGCCACCTGTATGGCATTGCCCAACAGCAGCAGTTTCTCCGTGATGGTGGTCTTGCCCGCATCCGGGTGGGAAATGATAGCGAACGTTCTTCGCCTGCCAATTTCAGCAGCTAATATGCTATCGGACACCACCTTAAATCTCCACGTAAGGACAGACTGCTAGCGTCAGTTTCGGACGCCAGAATCAAAGGAGCGGAATTATAACCTACTGTTGATTCCGATCACGTGTATTCCGCGAGGCTTGTGTTTACAGCTTTTCTGCGACAATGGCCAGCAACCGTTTGCCGATTGCATCCATCTCCAATGCAGACTCCGGCAATAGCTCGCCCATGGACGTCACTCGCAAACCTTCGTAACCACAGGGGTTGATGCGCCCGAAGGGCTCCAGGTCCATATCCACGTTGAGGGCCAGGCCGTGGTAACTGCAGCCGCGGCGAATCCGCAGGCCCAGCGAAGCGATTTTTTCGCCCGCCACGTAGACACCCGGTGCCTGCGCTTGTGCAGCAGCACAGATCGCGTATTCCTGCAGCAGTTGCACCACACTGCGCTCGATCAGGGTGACGAGGTCGCGCACGCCCAGTTGTCGACGGCGCAGATCCACCATGAGATAGAGCACCCATTGCCCCGGCCCGTGGTACGTGACCTGCCCGCCGCGATCGGCCTGAATAACCGGGATAACACCGGGAGCCAGTACATGCTCAGCCTTGCCCGCCTGCCCCTGGGTGAACACCGGCGGATGCTGCAACAGCCACAGCTCGTCGGGCGAGTCGGCAGTGCGTGCATCGGTGAGTTGTCGCATGGCTGCGAGCGTGGGCGGGTAGTCAACAAGCCCTAATTCGCGCAACACCAGTTCCGGCGCGGGCACCGGTTACAACACCATCTTGACATGCCCGGTGGCCAGCAAGTCCTGGTGCAGGGCATGCAACTGATCAGGGCCGGTAGCAGTAATAGTAATGGTGAGAGCCGTGAACGTGCCTTTGCGGCTGGCCCTGGCCGCAATAGTCTGCTGGTCAAAACCCGGTGCGTGAAGCTCGAACACTGCCAGGACCAGCGCTTCAAAGTCCGCGCTGCTGCGGCCCAGAACCTTGATCGGATACGCGCAGGGAAACTCAATCTTGGGGGCTTCAGGCTCTGGCACAACACCGCACTCCTAGACCGGCTCGCGTGACCGGTATCAGGGTCCGAACAGGCTGACGATAAACATCAAAATGGTATCCCACAGGCGCGCGAACAGACCTGCCGGTTCCACCGCCGTCAGCGCCACGACCGGCACTTGCAACACGGTCTTATCCTCCAGGCTCACGGTCACCGTACCCACCGGGTCGCCGACGGCAAGGGGCGCCACCAGTTCATCGTTGACTGCCACACTGGTCACCAGGTTGTCATGCTTGCCGCGCTGCAGCGTCAGTACGGTTTTTTCCAGCAAGCCCACAGGAACATAATCCTGCTGCCCTTTCCAGATGCGCGGCTTCGCCAATTCGGTCATGGGCTCGAACAGGGTCTTGGTCTGGTAGAAGTTAAAACCGTAATTGAACAGGCTGGCGGCATCATTTTTTCGCGCCTTGGTGCTCTCGGCACCCATCACCACCGATATCAGGCGCATGTCGCCGCGCAGAGCAGATGCCACCAGGCAATACCCGGCCTCCGCCGTGTGACCGGTCTTCAGGCCATCCACACTGGGGTCTTCGCGCAGCAGTGTATTGCGGTTGTATTGCCGAATGTTGTGAAAGGTAAACTCGAGTTCCTTGTAGATCGCGTACTGCTTGGGGTGATCGTTAATCATCGCCCTGGCCAGGGTGGCCAAATCTCGCGCGGTGGTCAAATGCGTCGGGTCCGGCAGACCGTGGGAGTTCACATAGTGGGTATCGGTCATACCCAGTCGCTTGGCATTGGTGTTCATCATCTCGGCAAACACGGCTTCGGTGCCGGCGATATGCTCGGCCACCGCCACCGAGGAATCGTTGCCGGAGGAAATGATGATGCCGCGTTGTAAATCCGCAATGGACACGTCCACACCCGGCTCTATATACAGCAGCGAGGAGCCAGCAAATAAGGGGTTCTGGGAATAGGAGTTCTCAGTGATCTTGACCATGTCGGTCTCGCTGACCCTGCCTGCGTTGATCTCCTCGGCCAGCACGTAGGCCGTCATCATCTTGGTGAGGCTGGCCGGTGGCAGGCGCTCATCGGCATTGTGCTCCACCAGCACGGCACCGCTGGTGGCATCGATCAAAAGATACGCTTTCGCCGCCAGCTGGGGCGGCGCAGGCACGGCGTTCTCTGCCAGTACACCGAATGCGGAAACTGCCAAGAGTAATACCAGTGCTAATCGAATCATGACTTCAGGGAACCGTGGGAAGAGTTTGGCAAACGCGGATGGTACCCCATGGACGGCTGGAGCGAAAGAATCCCCGCGCCTTTCGGGCCACACACAGGCAGCAGTCGGGCCATCGGGCTCGCATTTTTTAGGGCAGCGGCTGTCCAGAGTCATACCCACTGTCCTGCAGTTGCTGTTGCAGCGCCAGCAGTTGATTTGTGTCATCCACCGGGCCCACCCGCACCCGATAGAGCAATGTACCGCCTGCATCCACCTGGCTGATAAACACCGGCGCTGACAATAACGCCTGCAGCTCCTGCATCAGGGTCCGGGCTGTCGCCTCCTTGCCAAAGGCACCCAATTGGAGATAACGGTACATGCCGTAGGTGTCATCGCGACGATCTTCCACACCGACAACATTTATCACCGCTACCTCCACTCGCGCGGTGCCCTTCTCCATATAACCCAGCTTGACGGCGGCCGCATAGGACAGATCGATCAGGCGATCAGAGTGGAAGGGGCCACGGTCATTGACGCGCACCATGAGGCTCTTGCCATTTTCCAGATTAGTGACGCGGGCGTAGCTCGGAATCGGCAACGATTTGTGGGCGGCACTGGGCAGGTACACGTCATAGAGCTCGCCGTTGGATGTTTCATGCCCGGAGAACTTGGCGCCATACCAGGACGCGGTACCTTGCTCCCGGTAACTGCGGTAATCCTCCAGCACTTCGTAGGTCACACCGTCGACCACATAGGGGCTCATGTTACCAACGGCCAGCAGGGGATCGGGCCGCGGTACTGCATCGAAGACCGCATCGGGGCTGATGGGTCTCAGGGGAGCGAAATCATGGGCTACGGCGTACCGCGATTGCGGTGCGGGCGCAGCATCCTGCTCTTGGGCCGCAGTATCGCGCGAATCTGTAGGCTTAGTGGCACAGCCCGCAAGCAGTAAAAACAACGCGACGAGGGCCGCGGTGAGTTGACGAGCAATCACTGCGCCACCCGGGCAGCCAGGCGTTGACTGAGCTGATAGACACTCATGGCGTACATGGCGCTTGGGTTGTAGCGAGTGATGACATAGAAATTGTGCAAGCCCAGCCAATACTCATAGCCGTTTTTCAGTTCGAACTTCATCGCTGTAGCCAGCGCGTTGGGATCTAGTTTCACTCTAGCCACCACGCCATCAGCAGCAAATTGCGCCACCGTGCGCTGCGGTTTTAGGTCATCCCGGGATTTGACGAAAATTGTGTCCGGCGTGTTCTCAGCGGCATCGGCCGCAGCGACTACTATCTCGCCCTGGCGCCACCCATGTTGCTTGAAATAATTGGCTACACTGCCGATGGCATCCACTGGATTTTCCCAGATATCGATCTTGCCGTCCTGGTCAAAATCGATGGCGTAGTTGCGGTAGCTGCTGGGCATGAACTGGCCATATCCCATGGCCCCGGCGTACGACCCCATCATGTCCATGGGGTCCATGCCCTGCTCGCGGGTGAGAATCAAATAGTGCTTGAGTTCACTGGTGAAAAATGGCGAGCGGGGTGGATAGTCGAACGCCAGTGTTGACAGTGCGTCGAGCACCCGGAAGTTCCCCACGGAGCGCCCGTAGGAGGTCTCCACCCCGATAATGGCGACAATAATTTCCGCCGGTACGCCGAACTCGCGCTGCGCCCGGGTCAGCGTTGCGCGATGCTTGGCAAAGAACGCCACCCCTTGATTTTCGCGCGCATCGTTGAGAAAGATTGCCCGATACTCATACCAGGGCTTGGTTTTCTCTGCCGGGCGGGCTATCGCTTCGAGAATGCTATCCTTGCGCTGGGCCTGGGCGAAGACCTGCAGCAAGGCCTCACGATTGAAGCCCTCCTCTGCCACCAGTTCATCAACCACCGCGCGAGCGGCGGGACTGATCCCATAGTTATCGGCAGCGCAGGACAAGGCCGGCCACAGGCAGGTCATAACCAGCAAAATTTTCAGGTGTAATGGCATAGGTGAGAACTCATTCTATTCAGGCCCAGTGTAATTTCGGGACGGTGGGATCGTACAAAATTCATGTGACCACCCCGCGTTTTTCGGTACTGATCGCCATGAGCACGCCAAAAGCCGCCAGCAGTGTGACCACGGCGGTTCCGCCTGCGCTCACCAGTGGCAGTGGGACACCGACTACCGGTAACAAGCCGGCGACCATTCCCATGTTAACAAAGATATACACGAAAAACGTCAGTGTCAGGCTGCCCGCCATCATACGCCCGAAACTGGTTTGTGCGTGGACCCCGATCCAGAAGCCCCGCAACAGGATCAGGAAATAGATGCTCATCAACAAAATTATGCCCTGCAGACCGTGCTCCTCAGCCAACACCGCGATAATGAAATCCGTGTGACTCTCCGGCAGGAAATCCAGCCGTGATTGGGTACTCTGCATCCATCCCTTGCCTGCCCAGCCGCCCGAGCCGATGGCGGTCTTGGACTGAATAATATTCCAGCCCGCACCGAGCTTGTCGCTCTCAGGGTTGAACATGGTGAGGATGCGCTGCTTCTGATACTCCTTCAGACCGTACATCCAGACCGGCCAGGACGCCCCCGCCGCCATGACCAGCCCACCAACGATGTAACGCCAGCCAATCCCGGCCATGAACAACACAAACAAACCACTGGCAGCGATCAGCAGAGCCGTGCCCAGGTCTGGTTGTATCACGATCAAGCCGGCCGGCAGACCGAGCAGCAGCAGCGCGCCCATAACAGCCAAAAAACGCGGGGGCAACACCCTCCCGGCCAAAAACCAGGCGATGACCATGGGCACCGCCAATTTCATGATCTCCGCGGGCTGGAAGCGAAAACCCCCGATTTCCAACCAGCGCTGAGCGCCCTTGGCGCCCACCCCCACCAGCATCACGGCGACCAGCATCGCTACTCCTGCGACATATACCCACGGGGCCCAGCGCGCGTAGCGCTGCAGGCTGATCTGAGCACCCAAAAGCATAATCACGTAGGCCAGCGCGACGTAACGTCCCTGCCGGATAACGGCCTCGATACTCTGTCCCGACGCACTATACAGCACCAGCAGGCCGTAAAAAGTTAGCACCAGCAGCAGCAACAACAGGGGTACGTCGATATGAAAACGCATGGCCGTACTGGGACGCTTGGCCATGTCCTGGGAGCCGTGGTGTGGCAACTGCCGAACGTAGTCACTCATCAGCCGGACTCCTCCGCCAACCAGGTGTCGATCACCGCCCGCGCTATCGGCGAGGCGGCAGAGCTGCCACCGCCATTCTCGACAATGATAGCCACCGCAATCGTCGGCTCCTCGATAGGCGCAAACGCGATAAATAAGCCGTGGTGACGATGCCGTTCCGCCACATCCGCCTCGTTGTACACTGCATTCTGGGCGATACCAATGACCTGGGAGGTACCCGTTTTGCCCGCCATTTGATAAGTAATGCCCTGCGCCAGGGCTTTGGCCGTGCCGCCGCGGCCGTGCACCACCTCGTGCATGCCGTCAAACACTGCCTCCCAATAGGCAGCCGGCGCCTGCAGCGGTTCCAATGCGGGCACCGACACTGGCTCGCCATTCACTGCCATAACCAAACGCGGGACCCGGCGCTGCCCTTTGCTTGCCATCACGCTGGTGGCAACTGCCAACTGCACGGGTGAGGCCAGCATATAGCCCTGGCCGATTCCGGCACTGAGGGTCTCGCCGGGGTACCAGGACTGGGCCATGGCCTCGCGCTTCCAGCGCGTTGAAGGTAATACGCCCATGCGCTCATTGGTGGTATCGATGTCGGTGCGAGCCCCAAACCCAAAGGGACCCAGATACTCCGACATACGGTCTATGGTCAAGCGCCGGGCCAGGTCGTAGAAATAGACATCACAGGACTCGGAGATGGCCAATTTCATATTTACCCGAGCAGCGTGGCCGGTGCCTCGTACGCGCAGAATCCAGTCCCGGTAGCGGCGGGAATCACCTGGCAGTCTGTACCAGCCAGGATCGGCCACGGTCGAATCGGGGGTCACCAGCCCGGACAGCAATCCGGCCATCGCCATAAAAGGCTTAATTGTGGATCCGGGGGGGTAGGAGCCCTGGATGGCGCGGTTGAACAGCGGCACATCGAGTGAGTCGCGCAAGGCGGCATAATCGCGGGAACTGATGCCGTTCACAAACAGATTAGCGTCGAACCCTGGCGTCGATACCAGCGCCAGCACCCCGCCCGTGCGAGGATCGATTGCGACCACCGCACCACGCCGGTCACCCAGGGCATCGAACGCTGCGCGCTGCACGCGGTAGTCCAGAAAAAGGGTGAGGTCTTTGCCTGGCGCTGGCGCGAAACGCTCGAGCACACGCAGCACCCGCCCGTGGGCATTGCTCTCCACGTTCTGATAGCCCACATCCCCGTGCAGCATATCCTCGTAGTACTTCTCTACCCCCACTTTGCCCATGTGGAACGTGCCGCGGTAATCCGTCTCATCAAGCTCCTGCGCTTCCTGTTCGTTGATACGGCCAACATAGCCCAGGGCATGCGAGAACAGCTCGCCGTGCGGGTAGTAACGCAGTAATTGTGCGTCCACGACAACACCCGGCAGCCGAAAGCGGTTGACTGCCAGCCGGGCGCGTTCCTCTTCGTTCAGGCGAAAGCGTAGTGGCACCGCCTCATAGGGGCGACTGCGTTTGAGTTTCTTGTGGAAATTCTCCAAGTCGCCCGCCGCAATCGGTACCAGTTCCTGCAGCTCCGACAAGGCGGTATCCAAATCGTCTACGCGCTCGCGCACCACAGAAAGAATGTAACTGGGCCGGTTGTCCGCTAGCAGCACACCATTGCGATCGTAGATAAGCCCGCGCCGCGGCGGCAGGGGCTGCAACTGCACCCGGTTGCGCTCGGATTGGGTGCGGTAAATTTCATACTCGGTGATTTGCAGCGTGTAATAGCGCACCAGGACAGCACCCAGCAGCGCCACCACCAGCAAGATCGCGACGATGGTGCGAATGCCGTAAATACGGGACTCAAGCTGCAGGTCCTTCAAATCAAATTGCGGTAGCATCTAAGTGGCTGGCCGAACCTGCGCGGCGTTCAAGGCGAGAATCATTAGGCACGATGATACGGGTGGTTGACGGTAATTGTCCAAGCCCGATACAACTGCTCCGCCAACAGCACGCGTACCAGCGGGTGCGGCAGGGTCAAATCACTGAGTGACCAGCGCTGGTCGGCACGCGCCAGGCAGGCCGGGGACAGCCCATCAGGCCCTCCTATCAGGAAGCTGTAGTTGTCCCCCGACATTTGCCAGCTCTCCAGTTGCCGTGCCAGCTGCTCGGTGGAGACTCGTTGGCCTGCCACATCCAGGGCGATCACCCGCTGCCCGGGGGCAATGGCCTTGAGTATCTGCTCACCCTGCGCCGCGCACAATTGCTGCGCTGCAGCGTCCTTGCCCCGCCTGACCAGGGGAATCTCTCGCCACTGCAGCTGCAACTCCCGCGGCAGGCGCTTACTGTATTCTGCAATGCCCTGGCTGACCCACGCGGGCATCCGGGTCCCCACGGCAATAACACTGATGCGCATCAGGTGCCGGCTTCAGGCTTTGCCCACAGGCGCTCCAGATCGTAGAAATCCCGCGTCGCCGGTAACATGACATGCAGCACCACATCGCCAAAATCCACCAGCACCCACTCTCCAGCGTCCTCGCCCTCCATCCCCAGGGGACGCACGCCCTGCTGCTTGGCTTCCACGGCGACATGGTTGGCCAACGATTTCACATGGCGATTGGAAGTGCCGCTGCTGATGACCAAGTAATCCATAACATCCGTTAGTCCCCTGACATCCAGCGTCACGGTATTGACCGCCTTGAGATCGTCCAGCGCAGCGGCAACAAACTGCGTGAATTTTTCAGATTGCATGGGGCTGATTTACATTAACATTCATAGCTTGCTGTCCTGTTGTTACCGATAAAGTTTGTGTGTTTGAATATAGTCCAATACCGACTGTGGCATAAGGTAGCGAGCTGACCGTCCCGCTGCCAGTAATTCGCGGATCTCAGTAGACGATATTGCCAGCGGGCGCAACTCCTCTATCACGATACTCCCTGCAGGCCGCTGCCGCAGCGCGCGTGTATCATCCAGGCGATGCTTGTGCAGCCACTGCGTTACCGCGCCCGCTCGCGGCAGCTGCCATCCGGGACGCGCAATAACAATAATGTGCGCCCAGTCCAGGAGTTCCTGCCAGCGGTGCCACCTGCTGATAGCCAGTACCGCATCGCATCCCAGAACCATGCACAAACCGGTAGCGGCTCCCAGTTCACCGCGCAACTCAATCAGGCTGTCTATGGTAAAGGACTTGCCCGTGCGCTGCAGTTCCCGGACATCACAAGCCAGGCGAGGCTCACCGACGATGGCCAGTTCAATCATGGCGGCGCGGTGCGCGGCACTGCATTGCGGTGCATCCCGGTGGGGTGGCTGCGCACTGGGCATCAGTCGCAACTGCTCCAATTGCAGCCTCTCAACCAGCTCCAGCGCCGAGCGCAAGTGGCCGTAGTGCACGGGATTAAAGGTGCCACCGAAAACCCCCACGAGGGGAGAATGAGGCGGGAGCGGCGCACTCAAGTGCGAATCTGCCCCTCACCGAGCACCACAAACTTCTGCGAGGTAAGCCCTTCCAGACCCACCGGACCGCGGGCGTGCAACTTGTCGGTGGATATACCGATCTCGGCACCCAGGCCATACTCGAAACCGTCCGCTAAACGGGTCGAGGCATTGACCATGACTGAGCTGGAATCCACTTCCCGCAGAAAACGCATGGCCCGCCCGTGATCCCGTGTGACGATGCTGTCCGTGTGTTGGGAGCTGTAGGTGTTGATATGTTCGATGGCCTGCTGCAGACCATCCACCACCCGCACCGCCAGCACGGGTGCCAGGTACTCCTCGCGCCAGTCCTGCTCGCTGGCAGCTTTGGCAGCGGGCAATATTTGTAAGGTTCGCTGGCAACCGCGCAGTTCCACGCCCGCCTCGGCGTAAGCCTGTGCCAGGCGCGGTAACACCTGCTCCGCTTTTGATACCGCCACCAGCAACGTCTCCATGGTGTTACAGGTGCCGTAGCGCTGCGTCTTGGCATTGACGGCAATAGTTACTGCCATATCCTCGTCCGCCCCATCGTCGATGTACACGTGGCATACGCCGTCCAGGTGCTTGATGACCGGCACTGTGGCATCCCTGCTAATGCGCTCGATCAGACCCTTGCCGCCGCGGGGAACAATCACATCCACGTACTGCGGCATAGTGATCAGTTGCCCTACTGCAGCGCGATCTGCAGTAGCTACGACCTGCACCGCGGCCGCGGGTAATCCGGCGGACCGCAATCCTTGCAGCAGACACTCGGCAATCGCGCAATTGGAGGCAAGGGCCTCCGAGCCCCCGCGCAAGATAGTGGCATTGCCGGATTTGAGGCACAGGCTGGCCGCCTCCACGGTGACATTGGGTCGCGACTCATAAATGATACCGATCACGCCCAGGGGCACTCGCATGCGACCCACCTGGATACCACTGGGCATGCTTCTCATATCGGAGATACTGCCCACCGGGTCCGGCAGTGCTGCAACCTGACGCAGGCCTTCCAGCATCGCGTCGATGTGCGCCGGGGTCAGCTTCAGGCGATCCATCAGCGGCACCGCCAATGCGCTGGCACGGCCCTGCTCCAGATCGTGTTCGTTGGCCTCAGCCAGGCGGGTTCGCGCACCATCGAGGGCATCATGAATCGCCAGCAGGGCATGATTGCGCACCGCAGTCGGCGCAGCCGCTACGATGCGCGACGCTGCGCGCGCGGCGATACCCAACTCGATCATATACTGATCAACGTTCATTGCTGACTAACTCTGACCAACGCAAAGCGGCGATTATACCTGATCGTTCAGGGGGATGTGCTAAGCTCAGGCTTGAAATTCTCTCAGGACTGGACATGGTTGCGACCCCCGAACTGGAGTTCTTTTACGACTGCTCGAGCCCCTGGACGTACTTCGCTTTCACGAGAATCCTGCCCATCCTGGCACAACTGGAGTTACCCATTCGCTGGCGCCCCATTTTGGTAGGCGGGGTGTTTAACGCGGTCAACCAGGAGCTCTACTCCGCCCGCGAGGCGATGTTCGCTGGCAGCGCCGACAATCGACGACTCAATTACTACGTGAAAGATATGCAGGACTGGGCCCGACTCTGCGGGGTGCGCGCCGAGATGCCGCAGGGCCATCCAATTAACAGTGTAAAAGCGATGCGCGGAGCCTTTTATGCGCAGGAGCAACGCTTATTGGTACCTTACTCCCTGGCAGTTTTCGAAACCTATTGGGGTAGCGCTGCCCCGGATATCTCCAACGATGCAGTGCTCGCGGCGATTTGCGCTCAGGTAGGCCTGGACACGCAGGGCTTCTGCAGCGCTATTCGCAGCCAGCACTATAAGGATTTGCTGCGCCAGAATACCGACGAGCTCATCGCGCGCGGCGGCTACGGTTCGCCGACTATTTTTATCAACCGTGACGACATGTACTTCGGCAATGATCGCCTGCCGCTGGTAGAGTTTCGGTTGCGCAAGCTGTTAAGCGGTATTTAGCGGGCACCTGGCCCGCTTGTTCGGTAGTGGTTACACCTTAAAGCGCGGCCGCGTGCTCTGACAGGTACGCCGCAACACCTGCTGGGGACGCATTCATACCCTTGTCACCCTTGTTCCAGCCGGCCGGACATACTTCACCGTGCTGGTCAGTAAACTGCAGTGCCTCGACCAGACGAAGCAGTTCATCGATATTGCGCCCCAGAGGCAGGTCATTGACCAACTGGGAGCGCACCTTCCCCTGGCAGTCAATCAGGAAAGCGCCGCGGAACGCTACGCCACCGGCACTTTCCACATCGTAAGCCCGACAGATATCGTGATTGATATCAGCGGCCATGGTGTAGGTGACCGCGCCGATTCCGCCATCCTTTACCGCCGTATTACGCCAGGCATTGTGCGTAAACTGGGAATCGATGGACACAGCCACCACTTCTACACCCAGCTCACGAAATTTGTCCATGCGGTGATCCAGAGCAATCAGCTCTGAGGGACACACGAAAGTGAAATCCAAAGGATAAAAGAAAACCAGGCCGTACCTGCCTGCCATCGCCTCGGAACGCTTGTAGGAATCTACAATCTGTCCTGAACCGAGCACCGCCGCAACATCAAAATCAGGTGCCATCTTACCAACTAAAACGCCCATGTATTCACACTCCCATACCAGTTTATCCACTCGCGCTACCCCCATGGAGCGGCGCGCCCGGGGCAGGATATTACACAGGCTGTTTGATATGACCTATTTAATTGTACGTATGGTTTTAATAGCCAGCAGCTATGATTGTGGCGAGCCTATTACCCCGCTGTCTGGGTGACTTCCGTGGCCTTGATAAGCGTCTGCAGCTCCCCACTCTCATACATCTCGGTAACAATGTCGCAACCACCGATTAATTCACCATCCACCCACAATTGCGGGAAGGTGGGCCAGTTCGCATATTGGGGCAGTGTGGCACGAATGTCGGGGTTGGTAAGAATGTCCACATAGGCGAAGCGTTCACCGCAGGCCATCAAGGCCTCCACTGTGCGCGCCGAAAAGCCGCACTGTGGCTGATTGGGGGACCCTTTCATGTAGAGCATAATCCGGTTGCCCGCTAGCTGTTCTTTGATTGTTTCGATAATATCCATCTCTTGTCCTGTCATGTGTTAGCCCACGAGGCTGTTATTCCAAGCGTCCAGTTTAACCCGATATCGCCCCGAATTGCTTCTGTCAGTTTCCGTCGATTGCCATTCCTTCCCTATGCCGCTATAGTTGCTCGTTTCGAGGCAGCTCCCGCTGCCTTTTTGCGTTTTTGGGAGAGCCAGAACCATGTCGGCGCTGATGCAGACTTACGCCAGATTGCCCGTGACATTCAGTCATGGCGAGGGCGTGTACCTCTACGATACAGAGGGGCGGCGCTACCTGGACGGCATTTCCGGCATCGCTGTGAACGGGCTGGGCCACGCCCACCCTGCGGTCACTGCGGCCATACGGGAACAGGCCGACAAGCTGGTACACAGTTCCAATCTCTATCGCATCGAGGCACAGGAGCACTTCGCCGCTGTCCTGACGCAGGTGGCGAACATGGAGAACTGCTTCTTTGGCAACTCCGGCGCTGAGGCCAATGAAGCGGCCATCAAACTGGCGCGTCTTTACGGGCACGGTCTGGGTATCAAGAAACCGGCCATCGTAGTCCTTGAGGGGGCCTTCCACGGCCGTACGCTTGCCACGCTCAGTGCCAGCGGCAACCGTAAGATACAGGCTGGCTTTGAACCGCTGGTGACAGGCTTCGTGCGGGCTCCGCGCAACGATGTGGACGCCTTGCGTCAGATCGCCGCAAACAATCCCGACGTGGTGGCCTTCCTTGCAGAACCCATCCAGGGCGAAAATGGCGTCAAGCTGCTGGAGCCAGGGTACCTGCACGCCGCTCGGCAAATTTGTACTGAGCAGGACTGGTTGTTTATGCTCGATGAGGTACAGACCGGCAACGGCCGCACTGGCGACTATTTTGCTTACCAGGGTCTTGACCTGACGCCCGACGTGGTTACCACGGCAAAAGGCCTCGGTAACGGCGTGCCTATTGGAGCCTGCCTGGCTCGTGGCGCAGCGGCGCAGGTATTAGGTGCTGGCCAGCATGGCTCCACCTTTGGCGGAAATCCCCTGGTATGCGCAGCAGGGCTGGCCGTGGTGAATACCATTGTGCACGATCAGTTGAGCGCCAACGCGACTGCCATGGGGCAACTGATTACCGCACACCTGCGTGCGGACAGCGCCGTCACCGCACAAGTCACCGATATTCGCGGCAAAGGGCTGATGTTGGGTATCGAATTGCACAGGGACTGCGGCGAACTCGTACAGCGCGGCCTGGATGCGGGCTTACTGATCAACGTCACGGCAGGCAACACCGTGCGCCTGCTCCCGCCACTGGTGATCAATGCACAGGAAGCCCGTGAACTGGCCGACGGCGTCGCCGCACTGATCCGCAACTTCAACTGAACATCCACTAACGCGCAGCAGGACAGGTCTGACCATGGCGGATACTCGGCACTTTTTGACGCTGTTGGATTTCAGCCCGGCGGAGCTGCAGCAACTCCTAAAGCGGGCCATTGAAATGAAGGGTGAACACCGCGCCGGTACCGACCAGCGCGCCTTCCCCGGTACCGTGCTGGCGATGATCTTCGCCAAATCATCTACCCGCACTCGCGTCTCCTTTGAAGCCGGCATGGCGCAACTCGGCGGACACGCCATGTTCCTGTCGCCCCAGGACACCCAACTGGGCCGCGGTGAACCGGTGGAGGACAGTGCGCGGGTGATCTCCTCAATGGTAGACATCGTGGTGATCCGCACCTTCGGCCACGATATCGTGCAACGCTTCGCGGCGCACTCCTGCGTACCGGTGATCAACGCCCTCACCGATGACTACCACCCCTGCCAACTGCTGGCAGACATGCAGACCTGGGTTGAACACCGAGGCAGCATCGCCGGCAAGAGTGTCTGCTGGATCGGGGACGGCAATAACATGTGCCAATCCTACATAAACGCCGCCCGCCAATTTGATTTTGAACTGCGCATCGCCTGTCCGCCGGGGTTTGAGCCGGACAGC
>Ga0163144_10007238_pt1 | contig 24338 bp, 28 predicted proteins | sample OliLak19BULKMAT1_FD_123175 | JGI IMG/M metagenome (GOLD analysis project Ga0163144, IMG submission 123175) | Freshwater microbial mat bacterial communities from Lake Vanda, McMurdo Dry Valleys, Antarctica - Oligotrophic Lake LV.19.BULKMAT1 | ecosystem: Environmental > Aquatic > Freshwater >...
CATCAATTCCACACCATTATTTACCATCGTAAAAATTGTTTCCTCATTCACTTCTTCAATTGCCTCTTTAAAAAAATGACGGTCATCATCATCATCATCAGCAAGCAAAACGTTTAGTACATCACGTTTCATATTTTTTTGGGTTTGGTGAATTATTTAATTATATATCAGCAATATACCTGTATTCATGAGCCCATTTGGTATTATCATCAAGCACACCATCTTCATTATCATAATACACTTCTTCGCAAATTCATCCATTTATCTCCCTTTGCAGTGAGATTCAGAGCAGGGAAAATCTAAAAAAATGAATTTTCTAAGAAGTCTAATTTATTTGTTACCTCACTCCAAGATTAACACTTTCTATCATTTATCCTAACCAATCTGCTTACAAACAAAAAAAGGCGCGAACCCCGTCCGCACATGCTTTATTTTGTGAGTTAATCTAACCATCTTTGATTTTTTTATCTCATAAAAGGCTTACTCGAATGTTCTTTTATGTATTTATCTATATGGTCTACTCGGCTGTTGTCATTAGTTGCCTATTTAACCAATCTTGTATTTGGAAATCTGTAAACAGTAATTTTTCAAATCGAACATAAGACACTATATCCAATAGTCGAAGAGTAGATATTCATGAACAAAAAAAAGGCTATGATTACTCACAGCCTTTCGGATATTTTAAGAAAGAAAAATCTTAGTTTTTAGTTTCTACAATCACATACGAACCTACGTGACCAGGAACAGCACCCTTGATAAGTAACAAATTCTTTTCAGCAAGCACTTTCACTACAACAAGGTTTTGAACTTTAACACGTTCGCCACCCATTCTGCCGCCCATTCGCATACCTTTTACAACGCGGCTAGGGTCAGACGAAGCACCTATAGAACCTGGAGCGCGAAGACGATCGTGCTGTCCGTGCGTGCCCATTCCCACACCACTAAAACCGTAACGTTTTACAACACCTTGAAAACCCTTACCTTTTGAAGTTCCAATAACACTTACCTTCTCTCCATCATCAAATAATTCAGCATCCACAGTATCGCCTAATCCAGCTTGCAAATCAAAATCTCTGATTTCAACTATTTTGCGTTTTGGTGTTGTGTTTGCTTTTTTGAAGTGACCTTTCATAGCATTGGTAGTACTCTTTTCTTTCTTCTCTTCAAAAGCCAATTGGATAGCATTGTATCCGTCTAATTCTTTTGTTTTTACCTGTGTTACTACACAAGGTCCGGCTTGAATAACAGTAACTGCTATTTGTTTGCCATTGTCGAAAATGTTAGTCATTCCGACTTTTTTACCGATAATTCCTTTCATGATTATTATTGTTTAGAGGAATCGCGAATTGCTTCGGGATTCATAAATGAAAAAATACTTTTCCTTAAAAACTACGCTTTGATTTCAACCTCCACGCCACTTGGCAATTCCAACTTCATCAAAGCATCAACTGTTTTAGATGTTGTAGAATAAATGTCAAGCAAACGCTTGTAAGTACACAACTGAAACTGCTCTTTCGAGTTTGAGTTTACGTGTGGGCAACGGTTAACCGTAAAGATTTTTTTCAATGAAGGCAATGGCACGGGACCGCTTACTGAAGCACCTGTGCTTTTCACTGTTTTTACGATTTTTTCTGCGCTTTTGTCCACCAAGTTGTGGTCGTAGCTTTTTAATTTGATTCTGATTCTTTGGCTCATAAGTTTATAAAGAACGTTATATATTAAAATGTTATTCCTCTTCGATTTTAGAACTTCTCTTACCTTGGTTTTTAGCCATGATTTCTTTTGCAATACTCTCTGGTGCAGGTTGAAAACTGTGGAACTCCATAGATGAAGTAGCACGACCTGAAGTCAAAGTACGCAATTGAGTAACATAACCGAACATCTCGCTCAAAGGCACTTTAGCTTTGATAATTTGTGCGTTTTGTTTTGCCTCCATGCCTTCCATGATACCTCTTCTGCGGTTCAAGTCACCTACCACATCACCTGTGTTTTCTTCAGGTGTCACCACCTCCAATTTCATGATTGGCTCTAACAATACCGGACCCGCCATTTTAGCAGCAGTACGGAAAGCAAGTTTAGCACACAATTCAAAAGATAAAGCATCAGAGTCAACTGCGTGAAATGAACCGTCATAAAGGCGAACCTTTAAACCATCCACAACATAACCAGCAAGCACACCTGTTTTCATCGCTTCTTTCATTCCTTTTTCTACCGCAGGAATAAATTCACGTGGAATTGAACCCCCGAAAATGTCGTTTACAAACTCTAAACCTTCTTTATTTTCAGTTGATGGTCCGATTTCGATGTGAATATCTGCGAATTTACCACGACCCCCCGATTGCTTTTTATAAGTCTCGCGGTGTGTGATTGTTTTGGTCAAACGCTCGCGGTAGTTAACCTGAGGATTACCTTGATTACATTCTACTTTGAACTCTCTGCGCAAGCGGTCAACAATAATTTCCAAGTGCAACTCACCCATTCCGGCAATAATTGTTTGACCTGTCTGGTCATCGAAGCTAACTTTGAAAGTTGGATCTTCTTCTGCCAATTTAGAAAGCGACATACCTAATTTATCCATGTCCTTTTGGCTCTTAGGCTCAATAGCCAAAGAGATAACTGGTTCAGGGAAATTCATGCTTTCTAGCACAATTGGATGTTTTTCATCGCAAAGTGTATCTCCAGTGCGAATATCTTTAAAACCTACACCCGCAGCAATATCTCCCGCTTCTACACGCTCGATTGAGTTTTGCTTATTAGCATGCATCTGAAACAAACGTGAAATACGTTCTTTCTTTTCTGTACGCATGTTGAAAATGTATGAACCTGCATCCAAGGTACCAGAGTAAACTCTGAAGTAGCACAAACGACCAACATAAGGGTCGGTAGCAATTTTAAAGGCTAAAGCGCAGAAAGGACCATCTGTACTTGGCAAACGAATTTCTTCCTCGCCTGTTTCAGGATTGGTACCGATGATTTCTTTTTTATCTGTAGGCGCAGGAAGGATTGCACATACTGCATCCAACACTGCCTGAACACCTTTATTTTTGAAAGATGAACCACAAAACATAGGAACAACTTTTTGAGCAATTACCGCCTTGCGCACTGCTGCACGAATTTCTTCAGCAGAGATTGAATTAGGATCTTCGAAGTATTTTTCCATCAAAGTATCGTCAAATTCAGCTACTTGCTCCAACAATTTCTCGCGATATGTTTTCACATCTTCCAACAAATCTTCAGGTATTGGCACTACATCGTAGGTCATTCCTCTATCAGCTTCGTTCCAGATAACGGCTTCGTTAGTAACCAAATCAACCACACCTTTAAAGTGTTCTTCGTTTCCGATAGGTATTTGCATTACCATAGGTATTGAACCCAACATGGATTGAACTTGATTCACAACCATGAAGAAATCAGCACCTGAGCGATCCATTTTATTTACAAAACCTAAACGGGCAACATTGTAGTTGTCAGCCAAACGCCAGTTGGTTTCAGATTGAGGCTCGACACCATCAACTGCACTGAACAAGAATACTAAACCATCTAATACACGTAATGAACGATTCACCTCAACTGTAAAGTCAACGTGTCCGGGAGTGTCAATGATATTAATGTCGTAAGGTTGATCTTTCCAAGTCCATGAACAACGTGTAGCAGCAGAAGTGATTGTGATACCACGCTCTTGCTCTTGTTCCATCCAGTCCATCGTGGCACCACCATCATGTACTTCACCAATTTTGTGGTTTACACCAGTATAATATAGAATGCGCTCTGTTGTGGTGGTTTTACCCGCGTCAATGTGAGCTGCAATACCAATATTTCTCGTGAAGGTTAAATCCTTACCCATGATGATTGTTCGTGTTTTCTGTTTTTGTTTGGTTATTAGAATTTGAAGTGCGAGAAAGCTTTGTTTGCTTCTGCCATTCTGTGTGTATCTTCTTTCTTTTTGAAAGCACCGCCTTCGCCTTTAGAAGCTGCAATAACCTCGTTAGCCAACTTATCGCTCATGCTTTTGCCATTGCGTGAACGGCTAAATTGTAACAACCATTTCATTCCCAATGCCAATTTGCGCTCAGGGCGAACTTCCGTTGGAATCTGGAAGTTTGAACCTCCAATCCTACGGCTTTTTACCTCTACTGCTGGGCTAACATTTTGAATAGCTTTTTTCCATGTTTCCAAACCGCTTTCGCTGGTGCGCTCTTCGATTACATCCATTGCTTCGTAAAACACTCTATAAGCGGTACTTTTTTTACCATCCCACATAATTGAGTTTACGAATTTTGTAACCATAGTATCTCCGAATCTTGGATCTGGTTGAAGATAGCGTTTGGGAGCTCTTTTCTTTCTCATTGTTCAGTTATTTTGCTGATTGCTGATTTCTTAATTAAATTATTTCTTTTTGGCTGCTGCAGCTGGTGCGCCTGCTTTAGGACGTTTAGTTCCGTATTTGCTACGGCTCTTTTTACGATTTTCAACACCTGCGGTATCTAATGACCCACGAACTATGTGATATCGAACACCTGGCAAATCTTTAACACGACCACCGCGAATCAACACGATAGAGTGCTCTTGCAAGTTGTGTCCTTCACCTGGAATGTAGGCGATAACCTCTGTAGCATTGGTCAAACGTACTTTTGCAACTTTGCGCAAAGCTGAGTTTGGCTTCTTGGGCGTTGTTGTATAAACACGCGTGCAAACACCACGTTTTTGTGGACATGAATCCAATGCACGACTCTTTGATTTTGCGCGAATTATGGTGCGCGCCTTCCTTACTAATTGTTGAATTGTTGGCATTCGTTCCTTTTTTGGGAGGCGCAAAAGTAGTATTCTCTAATCAATTAGCAAACATTGAAGTAAAATTGTTTTCGCTTGTGTGGCTTGCTTGCATGATAGGGTAGATTTTACTGCTCTTTAATTACATAAAAGCAACTTGTTTTGCAATATAAATCTAGTTTCTGATTTCTGAAAGATTTTTGTATAATACGCAGACAAACGCTCTCTTTTTTGTTGATTGCATCCTCCTTTACTCTAAAATTACTTTTAATCTCTTTGAACGCAATACTCAAAATCTGGAAATTCCTAGTGGTAACATACCAGACAGCAAATCTGTCAAAAAGGCATAATGTTTGCCGTTGCCAATAAAATCGTATTTAATAGTGTCTAACAATACAATTCGTGCATCCGTCATTTGTTTAAAATAGGCGAGGTATGCTTCCTGAATATTTTCTAAATATTGGGGTTTAATAGATTGTTCGTAAACTCTGCCGCGCAATTTTATGTTTGCAAGCAGTTGCTCTACAGGAGAAAATAAATAAACAATAACATCTGGTTGAGGTAAGGTTGGCAGCATAATATCAAAAAGCATTCTGTACAATTGCTTTTCTTTTAAGCTCAAATTGTTACCTGCAAAAATTAAGCTCTTTTGAAAAATAAAGTCACTGACGGTTTGTTTATGAAATAAATCTTTACTGGTTGAAACTTGTTTCAACTGCTGAAATCGTTCAGCCATAAAGTATAACTCAACAGGAAAAGCATGACGCTCTGGGTCATTATAAAACAATGGCAAAAAGGGGTTGTCCTCAAATTTTTCAAGAAACAATTTTGAACCTATATCCTGAGAAAGTTTTGTAGCAAGTGTTGTTTTGCCAGCGCCAATGCAGCCTTCTATCGCAATGTAATTGTAGTTGAGCATTTGATTTCAGGAATTTTAAACTAAAATCATTCTTCATCTTCTCCTTCATCGGGTTTAGGATCAACTCTTATTTGAGTTGGCTCTATAGATTGAAGTAAGAATTTAGTTCCAGTTACACGGAACGTAGTTCGTCTATTTTTTTGATGCTCCTCTTCTGTACATTTTATATTGTTAACGCAACCGTTTACGGGGCGAGTTTCGCCAAAGCCGCGAGCAATCAAACGGTCTTTGCTGATTCCTTTCTCGATCAAATAATCAACTACACTTTGCGCGCGTGCTTGAGAGAGTTTTAAATTATATTCATCGCTACCACGGCTATCGGTATGCGAACCAATTTCTATATCAATCGCTTTGTTTTGTGTAAAGAATAGTACAAGAGAATCCAATACAACTTTCGACTCTGGACGCAGGGTGGCTTTATCGTAATCATAATAAATATTAGGAATCTCAATTTCTTTTGAAGTAAATATTTTTTCCAATTCTATTTCTACATATTGAGAAATCAAAACACTGTCGCGGTTCTTTTTACCAATGGTAGAAACCTTTGCAGCATTGCTGAAATAATCATTGCGCGAAGCGAATAAATTGTAATTGCTGTTTTGTTGTAATGTAAAGAAAAATAAGCCGCCAGTGTCAGTTACAAAACTTGCCAACGAATCGCCTTTGTAATTCTGTAAATCAACTTTTGATAAGCGTAATGGAACAAGTCCTAATACTTTGCTGTTAGGGTCTTCGGGATTTTCAAATTGTTTAGTAATTATTTTACCACGCACTTCATATTGATTTAACCAAAGTTCTTCAAAGCGATAAATATCATCGCTGCCTTTTCCTCCTTTTCTTGATGACGAAAAATACCCAGTCATCAACACCGTATCTGCATCATTTATTGGTTTATACTTTTCAATTACATAACTAAAATCATCACCTCCCGAATTAATTGGTGCCCGTAAATTTTCAGCATTACGCCATGCGTTTTTTGTTCGAATAGCTTTGAAAATATCTAAGCCGCCCATACCCGAAAAACCGCTAGAAGAAAAATATAAATTGTCTTTTTCATCTAACCATGGAAACATTTCATCACCTGTTGTATTGATAGTTCCTGAAGCGTTGGATGGGCGACTCCAGCCAGTATCATTCTTTGAGAAATAGAAAATATCTTTGCCTCCAAAACCTTCAAAGTCGCTTGACACAACTAAAATTTTTCCGCTTTTAGAAATTGCTGGTTGCCCAACATTAAATGTGTCGGGAAATAAATCAAGTTTTTGCGCCTCGCTCCAAATAGTTCCATCAAAAGTGCTTAAATAGATGTGGCAAAATTGACTTGCTGTTTCATTGGAAAAACAACGTGTGAAAAACACACTGTTTCCATCGGCAGTAAAAGCGCAAGTGCCTTCGTATGCACTGGTGTTTAACTCGCGGCTGAATGAAGTTACCTTTCCTGAAACACCATTTGCGCTTCTATTTAAAGTATATAAATCACCAAACTTTTCTCCCGTCCAGCCATTGCGGTCATCACCTTCCGCATCATTTTTTGAAGATGTAAATACTAATTTATCTTTTCCATAAAGTGCAGGTGCGAAGTCGCTGAATTGAGTATTAACCGATTCTAGATTTTGCACCTTAATTCTACTGAAATCATTTTGCCATTTAAGTGCTTCGCGTGAACTTTTTAGTTCTTTACGCACATTAAAACTACTTCCTAGTTTATTGCTCATTGTAAACGTAGCTACCGCACTGTCATATAGTTCCTGCATTTTAAGTGTTTGCCCTAGTTTGTAAAATGCATCACCTATTAAGCTACCACTTTCAACACTTGCTTTTTTATACCATACCGAAGCCTTTACTGGTTCATTGTATTTCATAAAAGCATTGCCTATTGCAATTGCTTTTTCCTGTTTTTTTAATGGATTATTTTCTGCCTCAAATTCTTTAATTAACATGTTGGTAGCTACGCTATATAATTTTCTATTTACTGCATCATTACCATTTTTTATGGCAGCAGTTTTTGTTTTGCAACCACTAAAAACAAAAACAATAAAAAGAAGAAAAAATGTTTGCCTCATTGCGTTGGTAAAGAATAAAAAGAATACTGACAATAAATTACAAAAGTTTGTTGATGCAGTTTTCCAAAACTAAAAAAGCTCCATTGCGGAGCCTTAGTATTTTATTAAACGTTGATTATGCTGTGGCGTCAGAAGAAACAGCAGTTATTTTAGCTGGACGACCTCTTTTGCCTGTAGAAACCTTAACAGCAATTGGTGCTGTTGTTTTTCCTTTAGCACCTTTTGGGCGACCTTTTTTGCCTTTAGATTTTGGAGTAGCTTTTGATAATAAGTCTAGTGCAACTTTTGTAACGTTTGGCTTTCTACCGCGTTTTTTTCCTGTGCCTGATTTTGGAGCAACTGCTTTAGCAGCATTACCTAATAGTTCGGAAAGTACTGTGCGAATACCTGATAATTTTTCTGCTAATTCTTTTTCTTGTTGGCGAAAAAAATCTACTAATAAATTTGCGTGATGGTCTGATACTGAAATTTTTGGCATGAATTTAATTTTATGTAAATGTAATTACATTTTACAATTGCTGTAACACTTGATCTAAAACAATTGTTTAAATGAATTTAATTCCTGAATAATTGTAGTAAAAGTTTAGAAAAAAAAAGCTCAATCGTTTCCGATTGAGCTTGTATGATATTATTCGAAACAAATATTACCAACGTTTTTCGTAGCCGCCATCGCGTCTTCCACCTCCACCGCTGCCACCTTTGTTGTAGCCTCCGCCACCGCCTCCGCCACCTTTGTTGAAGCCTCCGCCTCCGCCACCTTTGTTAAAGGTGCGACCTCCGCCTCCACCGCCTTCTGGGCGAGCTTCTGCTTGTTTAACAGACAATTGTCTGTCGAAAAAATCATAACCATTCAACTGTTCGATGGCTTGTGTGCCCTCGGTGTCGTTGGTCATTTCTACAAAACCGAAGCCACGGCTTCTGCCTGTGTCGCGATCTGTAATAATTTTTACACTGCTTACTTCTCCGAATTTTTCGAAGGCTTCGCGCAGCCCTTCTTCTGTGGCGCGGAAGTTGATGTTACTTACGTAAATGTTCATTGACTTTAAAAATAAAAATGATAAAAAAACGAATGCTTTAGGTCTAACTCAGTGAACATTTCCGAAATAACAGTGATGATTACTTACAAAGACTTTAAACGATTTCACTGCAAATGTATAGCTAATTATTTGGTAAGTAGATACAATGGTTATAAATTTATTTTCACAGCAATATTATTAGTTGGGTATTTTAAAGGAATCAATTTAGTGAAATGACTTGTTTATTCTATACTTGCAAGTATGAATACAAAGTTTTTAAGTGATACAAATCAGCCACTTGTTTTTGAATCAACCGGTGAAAGTTTCAATGATTTAATAGAACATATTTCTGCAAATAACAAGAATATGAATGCAAAACTGTTGGAGCATGGGGCGCTGTTGTTGCGTGGTTTTTCGGTAGATACACCTGCACAATTTGAACAGGTTTCAAAAGCAATTGATAACGAACTTAAGAATGATTATTTGGGTACTTCGCCCCGCGATAAAGTTGCTGGAACGGACTTTGTTTTTACTGCTAGCGAGCTACCTCCATTTTATCCAATTATGCAACATTGCGAAATGAGTTTTTTACCTCATCCGCCAAAAAAGCTTTTTTTTTATTGCCACATCGAGCCACAATATGGTGGCGAAACACCTATTTGCGATTTCAGAAAAGTGTATGAACAAATGGATAGTAATATCCTCAATGAATTTGAAAAGAAAGGAGTTACCACAATCAGGAATTATTCGGGATTAAATAGTAGTTCGAGCTTTAATTTTTTTGAATTGAAAAAGTGGAATCAAATGTTTTTGACTGACGATAAAAAAGTGGTTGAAAAAAAGTGTGCCGAAAATGGAATTGAATTTGAGTGGAAAGAGAATGATTCTTTACGTTTATTAAATAGAACGCCTGCAGTTATTACGCATCCGCAAACTGGACGAAAAACCTGGTTTAATCATACTCAAGTGTTTCACATTAGTGCTTCTGCTTTTGAGTATGAGCATATTCATAATCGTCAAAAGCGTTTAAAAACACTTTTTTATTCCTTGTTTACAGCTTCTATTATTCCTTTTAAAAAGATTTTCAATTCACCTGACGAACAAAGCATGAATATGAAGTTTGGCGATGGTAGTGTGATACCTGATGCTTATGTAAAACACATTGAAGCGGTAATTTGGAAAAATATGGTGATTTTTAAATGGAAGAAAGGCGATGTGTTAGCATTAGATAATTTCAGCACTTCGCACGGGCGGTTGCCTTATGAAGGTCCTCGCGAAATTTTGGTGAGCTGGAGTGCTTAAATACTAGTATATCTATACTTCAATATTTTATTGAGGATATGGAAATGAGGATTGTTGTTCGATACATATTTTCTATAAAAGCAAAACGCCCGTTTATGCTATGCACAAACGAGCGTTTTATTCAGATATGATGTTGTACTTATAGTACGCTTACATTCTCTGCCTGAGGTCCTTTTTTACCTTCACCTACCGAGTAAGATACACTATCGCCTTCTTTAGCGGGTGAACCTTTCACTTGTGAGTGATGGAAGAATAAATCTTTTTCACCGCTATCTTGAACGATGAAACCAAAACCTGAATCTGTCTTAAAAAACTTTACTTTACCTGTTTGCATTACTTATTATTTATTAAAAATTAAACTGTTCAAAAATGTTTCAGTTATTCGGAACTACAACATCCTCATTTTTTCAGCCATCAAATATACTATTAAAGTTGACACTTTAATATTTTTTTATGAAGCCTTTTTTATTTTGGCGCACTTATAGCACTTTCAACTGAATCATATTTTAGCAAGCAATAAAGATTTTAAGTTGTAAAAAGTAGTTTTCAAAAAATCCTTTAGCTTAAATATTTTAAAGCCTCATGCACATATTCGTCTTCGCCCAACTTAATTAGCTGAATAATTTCGGGAGGCAGGGTTTTGGTAATTTTGCCTGGCGAACCCAGTACCATAGAAAAGTCTGGCACCACCATGTTTTCAGTAACCAACGCATGTGCACCAATCACACAACCATTACCGATTTTTGCACCATTCATTATTGTGGCGCGCATACCAATTAAATTATTGTTGCCAATGGTGCAGCCATGCAAAATAGCACCATGCCCGATTACGTTTCCTTTGCCTACTGTTATCGGCATACCTGGGTCCACATGAAAAACGCACCCATCTTGAATGTTAGTGCGTTCTCCAATAATCATTTTATCAAGGTCGGAGCGCAACACAGCTCCATACCATATACTTACATTATCACCCAACTCAATATCACCGATTACTGTTGCAGTGTTAGCAATAAAAACATCCTTGCCCTTTTTAACCTTAGCTGAAAGATCTTCAAAATATTTGTTCATTAAATAATTTTGCGGCTAAAGTATGTATTCAAGGATTTAGCTTTTAAGAAATCTTCTGTTTGGCAAAAAAGTTATTGCTTACATTCGCCCTTTAAATTATGAAAAAAGCAATTCTCGTAGTAAGTTTTTTGTATGCAACTGTGGCATGCAACAGTGCTGGCGGCACAGGGTACAAAATAGAAGGCAGCATTACCAATACAACAAGTAGCGAAACTGTTATGCTCGAAAAGCTCAGCCTGCAACAGGTTACGGTTATTGACTCGGCTGTGTTGAGTACCAAAGGCGAATTTAAATTGAATGGAGCCGCAGACGGTCAAGGTTTGTACAGAATTCGTTTAAAAAGTAACCCTCAAGTCTTTTGGATGATGGTGCTGGAAAATAAAGAGTTTACTGCAAAATTAGATGTTGAAAGTCCCTTGAAGTCAACCATTACAGGAGCGCCAGCACAAGATGAATTGCAAAAGGCTTTACATCAGTTGCAAACTTTACAATTAGATATGCAAGGTCTAAATCAATCTTATATGATGGGTCAGCAAGGCATGTTGCCACAAGATTCTATGGAAAAGGTTGTTGCATTATTAAATACGAAAGGTGCAGCAATGAGTGATTTTATTATAAAGACTGCTGCTACAGCAAAAAGTCCATTTGTTGCTATGATTGCAGTTATGTCTGACATTAATCGTTTTCAAAAAGAGTTTGTAGCGGTTGCAAATCGTTTTGAAAAGGAAATGCCAAAATCTCCCTACACAGCCGAGTTGAAAAACATTTCAGCACAAATCGAACAACAACGTGTTGCGCAAGAATCACAAGCTAAATCAACAGAAAATATTGCTGTTGGTAAACTTGCACCAGATATTGATTTGCCCACACCTGATGGAAAAAGCATTAAGTTAAGTTCATTAAAGGGTAAATATGTTTTGCTTGATTTTTGGGCAAGCTGGTGCGGACCTTGCAGAAGAGAGAATCCTGCGGTGGTTGCGGCTTACAACAAGTTTAAAAGTAAAGGATTTACTGTTTATAGCGTGTCGCTTGATAAAGAAAAAAATGCTTGGGTTAACGCCATTCAGGCAGATGGTTTGATTTGGGAAAATCATGTAAGCGATTTGCAATTTTGGAATAGTGCCGCAGCTCGTTCATATAATGTGCAAGGAATTCCAGCACAATTTTTGTTGGATAAAGATGGTATTATCATTGCACGTGATTTGCGTGGACAAGCTTTAGAAGATAAGTTGGCGGAGGTTTTCAAATAGTCAAAAAATCTTTTAGGTTTGCCGCCCACAAAAAGGTCGGATGGCCGAGTGGCTAGGCACAGCTCTGCAAAAGCTGCTACAGCGGTTCGAATCCGCTTCCGACCTCAATAATTAAAACAAAAAGGTATCAAGATTTCTTGATACCTTTTTTGTTTTTGGTATTTTGAATGATTCAAGCACCTTATTACTTAAGCGTGTTTACACCCCCTCAATCACCACTACAAATTCACCTTTAGGTTCATGTGCGGTAAAGTGTTGTAGTACTTCGGTAACGGTTCCACGCACTGTTTCTTCAAACATCTTGCTTAACTCTCGGCTTACACTTACCCTGCGAGAATCGCCAAAGTGTTTTATGAGTTCTTCCATAAGTTTCACAACGCGGTTGGGAGATTCGTAAAGTATAATAGTACGTGTTTCGGTGCTGAGGTTTTTTAATGCAGTTTCTCTGCCTTTTTTGTGCGGTAAAAAACCTTCAAAAACAAAGCTGCTGCATGGCAAACCAGAGTTAACCAATGCAGGCACAAAGGCAGTTGCACCAGGCAAACATTCCACCGCTATATCTTCTTTAATACATTCCCTAACTAATAAAAAGCCGGGGTCTGAAATTGCTGGAGTGCCTCCATCGCTCACCATACCAATGGTTTGCCCCGATTTGATTCTTTGGATGATTTGCGAAAGTGTGTGATGCTCATTGAAAGCATGATGCGCAACCATTGTCTTTTCTATGGCATAATGATTGAGCAGCTTTTTGGTTTGGCGCGTGTCTTCGGCAAGAATCACATCCACTTCTTTCAACATACGCAAAGCCCGAAGTGTAATATCTTCAAGGTTGCCTATTGGCGTTGGAATAATTATAAGCTTGGACATGAGCAATTAGATATGAGACTAGAGACATGAGATAAGCACTGTAATCTAACGTTTTGTAACTTATTAAACCTCAGACAACTCAAATGTATAGCCTTCCATAATGGCATTGGCTAAAAGCTTTTTACAAGCCTCTTCAACTTGTTTAGTAGCTTCTTCTTTACTAGCTGCACTTAGCGTTATGGTAATGTGTTTACCAACGCGCACATCCTGCACTCCAGTGTAATTCATTTTATGTAAACCACTTGCTACAGCTTTTCCTTGTGGATCCAGCAATTCTTTGTGAGGCATCACGTTTATTTCGGCACGAAAGTTCATTTCTTAATTAATGTTTGAATAAGAGAAAGTAGCACGTATAGCATTACGCTTAACGGAACGGCTGCGAATTTAAGCGTTACAACCAACACCGCAACAAGTAAAAGAAATATGAATTGAATTTCATTCCCTTTCCACGAAAAAGATTTGAGTTTAAAAGAGAACATCGGCACCTCAGCAATCATTAAATAGCAAAGCCCAGCAACGATTCCATAAAGCGTAAGGGGTTTAAAAATTACCGCAGATAGTTCAAAACTATTGTGGAGAAAAACTAACAAAACGCCAATCACAAATATGGTAGCGGCAGGTGTAGCAAGCCCCACAAATCCCGAAGTTTGTCTTTCGTCCACATTAAATTTTGCTAAACGTAAAGCTGCAAACAATGCAATAAAGAAGGCAGGGGAGGAGAGTGCGAGGTTATTTATTTCTCCCATATTTCTTGATTCCCAGTATTGAAAAAGCAGTTGAAATATTATAGCAGCCGGTAGTAGCCCAAAACTTACTACATCTGCCAATGAATCTAATTCTTTACCAATGCCAAGTGGTGTTTTTAATACACGCGCAGCCATGCCGTCAAAAAAGTCAGCGATTAGTGAAATGGCAACACAAAAAGGTATCCAATCTAAACGGTAACTAAAAGCAAAAACAATTGCCATGCAACCACTAAATAGGTTGATGAGCGTAAGCAAATTGGGTATGTTGAATAATTGCATCAAGGTATCTTATTGTTTTGAAGGCATTTCTTTTACTGCTAATGTTAGCCTGCTTATGCAAACCAATTTATCTTGTTCGTTGGTGATTTTTATCTCCCAAATTTGTGTTGTGTTTCCTAAGTGAATCGGTTTAACAACACCATACACAAAGCCCTCTTTTGCTGGGCGAACATGATTTGCATTTATTTCTAATCCCACCACTATCTGCTTACCAAATTCCACACACAAACTGCCAGCAACACTGCCTAAAGTTTCAGCCAACACACAACTTGCCCCTCCATGAAGAATGCCATAGGGTTGGCGTGTTCTGTCATCCACAGGCATTTTAGCTTTTAAGAAATCATCACCTACTTCTATCATTTCAATGCCCATAGCATCGCTTGCGCCCTTGCCGCGCCAGCCATTCAAAAAATCTAAATCAGGTTTGGTTTTCCAGATTGACATACCATATAAATTGTGGCTGCGAATATGACTAAATTTCCATCAGCAAAGATGTGATGATTGTGCTTCAGTAAGTTGCTAATAACTTCCACCCGCTTGCATTCATTGAAATGAGCAGGCATCTATCCCCAAGTTTTAGTCAGTAAATGATGAGGCATCCTAAGGTGTAATCAATTTAACCTAAAACATGTTCAGAAAAATTCATTAACGTCTTGCTAAATGATTTGTGTTTCTAGTAGTGAAAAAAACAGCATAAATTATGAGCAAATACAAAAAAAATCAACTCACACCCTCAAAAAATTATCCAATGACTTCTCTTTTCAAAGTTATTGGGGGTTTTGAAAGCTCCATCAACTATGTTTTGAAATTATTATCTACATTTTTAAACCATGCACATTAGCCAAAATAAAAAAAGGCATCTCGCTATAATGCGAGATGCCTTTAAAATATTTGCAAATAATAATCTTATTGTAATCTGAAAACCACAGGCACAATGTAACGGCACGGCACCGACTTACCTTGCTGTTTACCTGCCTTCCATTTAGGCATTCCTTCTATTACACGTTTAGCTTCTCTGTCTAAACCAGGGCTTACACCTTTTTTAATCTCTACCTGACGGATACTTCCATCATCCCACACTACAAAACCAACAATAACCTTACCCTGAATATCATTATCGCGCTCCATGTTTGGATAGTTAATATTATCGCGCAAATATTTGTAAAGTGCTTGCTCGCCCCCTGGGAACTCTGGCGATTGCTCTACAATAGTGAAGATTTCAGGCTCTCTTACAACAGGAGCATCAATTACTTCATTAATTACAGGTTCAGCATTAATATCTCCCTCCTGAGTTTTTGTCGAAATTTCAGCTTCCTTTAAATCTTTGATTTCAACTGGCTCTTCTTCCTGACGAACCTCGTCTTGCTTTTTTACAATCATCTCCACAAATCGCACCGTTGGGCGAGTTGGTGGTGGTGGCGGTGGCGGTGGTGGCGGTGGTGGAGCCTTGTCATCCAATGGCGGTGGTTCAGCCAAGGTTACTACTGTTTCTACGAATTCTTCCTCCTTATTTCCTCCGCCCAAAAAAGACCAGTCAATTTGACTTCCCACTATGAATCCTCCAAACAATATCAACGCTAAAAGTAAACCCAATCCTGAGTTCTTCGGTTGAATTTTGCGAAGTTCATAGGCACCATAGTCTTTGTTTCTATTGTCAAAAACTATGTCGTCAAAACTCCAGTTTAAATAATTTTTTGCTTCCATACTGTTGCGTTTGCTTTTACAGATGCTTGCTTGTTTAGTTTTCCATAATTATTCTCTGGCAAAAGTTGCCACTACACCTCCGTTGTCTATTGCTTCAATTTCAATAGGGTCAGGCTCCTGTATAGCATAAATTTTAGTTCCGGTGATGTCCATTTCATCTAAAATGTTAACCATATTATCATAACGTGCCTTTTTTAGCATCTTGATTAATATAATAAAATCGCGCGGCTGCCCTGGACGTGTTTTATGCGTAACAGGATAAACACAATCTATACTTTTTGCTACTTCTTTTTGCTTGCGCAAAATCTCTTTTCTGATACCACCATCACCTGCAAAAGTAGTCTTATTCAATCCGGCTACTTGCAATCCTTCATAATACCAAACTTGGTCAAGTGTATCCAAAAGAATATGCATAACCTGACAATCTGCTACATCAGTCTGCTCATCCGGCTTTTCTACCTTTTTAGGCATATTCAACTCCATAGCCTGTGGCTTGTTCAGCGTTGTGGTGAGCATAAAAAACGATATAAGCAAAAAAGCTAAGTCAACCATTGGAGTCAAATCTACGCGAGTTGACATCTTTTTGCTGCGCTTTTTGCCTTTGTGTTTACCATGTCCTCCACCGTCACCGGTTTCCATTTGCGCCATTACTTAGCTCTCCTATATTTTAGTAAACAATTACTCCTCAGCCTTCGGTTCCGAAGGTCCCGACAGAGACGTTATTAAATTAAAACGATACACATCTTTTTCTTTCAAAATAGCAATTACTCTTTGTACTGCTTGAATATTGGTGAACTTATCACCTTTAATAGCAATCCTCATTTTAGGGTTTGCATAGCGTGCAGACATCACCCAATCTCCCAATTGATTGTGTAAAGAATCCATTGGAATACCCGGCAAATTCTTCTTATAGTTATTATAATCATTGCCGCTCAAACTCAATACTCTTGGCAAATCCTCAATTGGTGTACCCAACATATCAATCAAAGCGAACTGCTTTTTTTGCTCTTCTGTTAGGTTTTTGATGTTAGGATACTTATCTCCATACTTCTCAACCATGTTGGTAATTGCGTCATATCTTGTAGCACCCATGTTAGTGCTTAAATAGGCACTACCCTCTTTATCTACAGATATATAAATGGCATCTTCCACTTTTATCATCGAACGAGAAGATGGCATGTCAATGACAACCGACTGGTCGGGACGAAACTTTGCAGTTAATATAAAGAAAGTAAGCAGCAGAAACGATACATCGCACATGGCGGTCATATCCACAATCGTACTCTTGCGAGGAATTTTAACCTTTGGCATTTCTTAATGCTTTATGGTAAGAAAAATTATTTACCGTGTTTGCTTGATGCAAACGATTGTGCAATCGAAAATCCGATTTCATCAATGCCATAAGTCAATTTATCTATCATGCCTGTAAACACGTTGTAGAAGATAATTGCAAAAGCTGATGTACCGATACCGATAGCTGTGTTAATCAAAGCCTCAGAGATACCTGATGCTAAAGCACCTGGGTCAGGAGTTCCTGATGTTGCCAAAGCTGCGAATGCTTTAATCATACCGATTACCGTTCCCAAAAGTGCAACAAGGGTTGCAACTGATGCGATGGTAGCAAGAATTGGAAGATTCTCTTCTAATGAAGGTAATTCTAAAGCTGTTGCTTCTTCAATCTCTTTGCTGATGGCAAGAATTTTCTTCTCTTCTTCTAAACCAGAAGTTTTTTCCATCTCTTCATATTTTATCAAACCAGCTAACACAACGTTTGCAACAGAACCTTTTTGTTTGTTACATTCAGCAATAGCTGCGCTGATATTATTAGAAGAAAGGTTTGATTTGATTTTTTGCAAGAAAGATTCTAAAGAACCTGTTCCGTTTGCTTTGCGAATGGTAACAAAACGTTCAACCGCAAAAGTTAAAACCATTATTGCCATTGTCATCAAGAAGGGTACTATAAAACCACCTTTATATATAATACCAAAATAGTCACCGGGTTTCGGCTCGTGTCTTGTTTCATCAATAAAGTGTTTAACGTCTCCAAACACCAAATGGAAAATAAGGTGTGAAACAATTAAAGCAACTACAATTACTATAGTTACCATTGGGAATTTACCAGATTTTTTTGATGCTGTTGCAGCCTGTGCCATGACAGTTTGTTTTTAGTTTAAAAAATGAATTTTTCTAATTAGGAGCGCCAAAACTATTTGTTTTTATGACACATCCAAACCGTTGCATAATTTTTATACACACTAACAACGTTTAAACAAAACAGAATAATATGCGCTTCTTAAAATTATGACAAAACTGTGACAATTGATTTGTAATAACTTGCGCTTGACAAACAGCGGATTACATGTAAAACCTGTTTTAACTTCGTCTGTTTCCAATTTAATTATTCAAGCTATTTTCTTTTCAACATGCAATGATGGAACAGTAAAAAAATAACAATTCATTAATTCTAACATTTACACACACTATTATCATATCATTCCATTTTTCCAACATTCCATATCTTCCAACATCACATCTTTCCACTATTCCAGCATTCCATTCTTCCATTCTTCCACCATTCCACTATTCCACTATTCCAGCATTCCACCATTCCATTCTTCCTGCATTCCATTCTTCCATTCTTCCATTCTTCCACCATTCCACTATTCCACCATTCCATTCCTCCATTCCAATCTTTGCAAATCATTTTTTCTATAAAAAAATTACTTTCGCCAGCCTCATGCAAAACCTGTTTATTACCGAGCTTAAAACTTTACTTGCAACACCCAAAAAATGTGTGATAGTTACCCACCGCCAACCCGATGGCGATGCAATGGGTTCTTCATTAGCATGGCAGCGTTTTTTAAAAGAACTTAAACATGATGTTGTATTTATTTCACCTACCGAAATAACTCAAAACTTAGATTGGCTGCCAGATTACAAAACCTCAATTTCTTTTGAAAACGAAAAGTTAAAACCTCAAGCAAAAGATTTGATTCAAAATGCGGAAGTTATTTTCTGTTTAGATTTTAATGCCCTTTCGCGTTTAGAAGATTTAGGCGAAATTATTGCTGGAACAACAGCAACCAAGGTTATGATTGATCACCACATTCAACCCGAAAATTTTGCTCAATTTGTTTTCAGTGATATTAGTTATGCTGCCACTTGCGAAATGATTCATGATGTGATTGAGCAATTGGGCGAATTAGATAAAATAGATAAAGACACCGCCAATTTACTTTATGCTGGGTTGTGTACCGACACAGGTTTCTTTCAATTTAATAATGCAACGCCAAATGTTATGCGCGTTGCCGGAAGCCTTATTGCCAAAGGTGCCGAGCCGGCATTTATCAGCGAAATGGTGAACAATATTTTTAGCGAAAAAAGGCTTCGATTTTTTGGTTTTTGTTTAGATAGAAAACTACAATTTGCAAAAGGGGGAAAAGTAGCTTACATGATTTTAAGCAGCAAAGAAATCAAACGCTTTTGGTTGCAGAATGGCGATAGTGAAGGGCTGGTAAATTATCCTTTCAAAATAAGAGGTGTAGAAATGAGTGTTTACTTTAGCGAGGAAGGCGAGAAAATTAAAATCTCTTTTCGCAGCCGAGGCAGTAAGTTAGATATGAGCACTTTTTCGAGAAAAAACTTTGAAGGTGGTGGACATTTTAATGCTTCTGGGGGCAAAAGTTTTCTTTCGCTTGAAGAAACAGAGCAAAAATTTCTGAAAGCATTAGACGATTTAGAATTTTGAATTAATGTTGCCCTCGAAAAGTTGAGCAGACTAAACCATTCATTTTCTAGTCAATCTGAGCTAATCGTTATTTAATTTTTAAAACAAACATTCATTAACAATGAAAAACATCAACAAAAACATGATTGCCATGTTGCTCTTTACGGGATTCTTTACATCCTGCAATGCCAATAGCAACAAACCTGAACCAACCTCATTAAACGAAGCATTAAATCAAACAACAGAAACAACAACACCAATGGTACAAGAAAGTACAAACTGGAAAGAAACACCGGGTCTTTACGCCCAAATTGCAACAGACAAAGGCAACATTGTGTTGCGTCTTGAATTTCAAAAAGTTCCTATGACTGTAGGTAACTTTGTTGCTCTTGCAGAAGGTAAAATGAAAAACGATAAAAAGGATGCCGGAGTTCCATACTACGATGGTTTGAATTTTCACCGTGTGATTCCGCAATTTATGATTCAGGGCGGATGCCCATTGGGTAATGGCTCTGCGGGACCGGGTTACCAATTTGATGATGAAATTGACCCAACCTTGCGTCACGATGGTCCAGGTGTTTTATCTATGGCAAACGCTGGTCCGGGTACCAACGGTTCTCAGTTCTTCGTAACGCATAAAGAAACTCCTTGGTTAGATGGTAAGCATACTGTTTTTGGTAAAATTGTTGAAGGCATGGATGTGGTAAACGCAGTTGCCGGTGGCGATAAAATGAATAAAGTAACCATCATTCGCGTAGGCACAGATGCACAAAATTTCGATGGTTTAAAAGCATTTAACGGCAAAGCGGAAGCGGCTTTGAAAACAAAAGAAGACGCCACTAAAAATTCACGCGCATCATTTGAAAAATTGGTAAAAGAGAAATTTCCAAAAGCTAAGAAAACTGCATCTGGCTTGTATTACATCATAGAAAAAGAAGGTACAGGTGCGCAAGCAACTGCCGGCAAAAACGTAAGTGTACACTACACTGGCACATTGGCTGATGGCACAAAATTCGATTCTTCTTACGACCGTGGTCAACCACTTCCTTTCGTTTTAGGTCAAGGTCAAGTTATCAAAGGATGGGATGAAGGCATCGCACTTTTAAAAGTGGGTGGCAAAGCAAAATTGATTATTCCTTCTGATTTAGGATACGGTGATAAAGGTGCTGGTGGTGTTATTCCGCCAAATGCAACTTTGATTTTTGATACCGAATTGGTAGATGTTAAATAGATTGCTATTTCTATAAAAAATTAAAAACGCCATCGCGAAAGTGATGGCGTTTTTAGTTTATCAAAACTTCAATTGAATATTATTGTTGAACAATCAGTTAAACATCAGTCAAATGCCAGATAAAAACTTGAGCGACCTACCCAAAAGATTTGATATTGCATCATTAAGCAGTTGGAGTAAAACCGAGGAACATCCTTTTGTAATTGCGGGTCCATGCAGTGCCGAAACTGAAGAACAGGTTTTTAAAACCGTTCGCGCTATAACTTCAAAGACAAATAAAGTAAACATGCTGCGTGCCGGAATTTGGAAGCCGCGCACACGCCCAAATACATTTGAAGGTGTAGGTCCTGTTGGTTTGCCGTGGGTGATAAATGCTGGTAAAGAAGCGGGCTTACCAGTATGTGTGGAAGTGGCAAATCCATTGCATGTTGAGTTGTGTTTAAAGATGGGTATTGATGTGTTGTGGATTGGTGCGCGCACCACGGTTTCACCATTTATCATTCAAGAAATTGCCGAGAGTTTAAAAGGCGTTGACATTCCTGTGATGATAAAAAATCCTGTAAACCCAGATTTGGATTTGTGGTTAGGCGCGGTTGAAAGATTCAACAATGTTGGTATAAAAAAATTGGCAGTAATTCATCGCGGTTTTTCGGCTTATGAAAAAACAATTTATCGCAATCCTCCAATGTGGGAAATTCCCATTGAGTTGCGCAGGCGACATCCCGAAATTCCTATCATTGTTGACCCTTCGCACATGGGCGGCAGCCGCGATTTAATTCAGCCGCTTTCGCAGCAGGCTATGGATATGGGTTTTGATGGCTTGATGATTGAGTCTCACATTCAACCCGATAATGCGTGGAGCGATGCTAAACAACAACTAACGCCCGAGGTGCTTGGTAAAATACTTGAAGACTTAGTTGTTCGTCAGGCTAATGTGCCGCAAGATGAATTCAAATCTCTGCATGAATTGCGTGCCCGTATTGACCGCATTGATAATTACATTGTGGAATTGATGGGTGAGCGAATGGGCATCAGCGAAGAAATTGGCAAGTTCAAAAAAGAACACGGCTTGGCTATTCACCAAGCAGCGCGATGGAGTAGCATTGTGCAAGGTGCTTTATCAAATGGCAGAAACATCAAGTTGAGTGATGCTTTTATATTGAAGGTTTTTCAACAAATACACAACGAAAGTATCCGGCATCAAAGTTTAAAGATGGAGGAGTAACTCGGTCTGACCTTGGTCAGACTTAATTATAATGGTGAGCTTACTTTGTGCCTGTGAAGTAGTAAGGCTTCACATCACTCGGATTGGTTTTGCTTACAGCACTACCCGATATAGTGAGTGTGTTGCCACTCAAATTTCCAGAGCCGGTAAAGCGATAAGTATCAGGAAAACTTGCAATCAAACCATCTTCATTAATAGTAACATTTGTGTTGCCTGAAATTTTTGCACTGCCAATAGTTGCATAGGTTATAAAAGTGCCAACAAAGGGAGTTTGAAGTTGAATGCGTATGGAAGAATTATCTACTTTTTCTACAATTACTCTTTGAATTGCTTGCCCTGCTTGTCCGTTGTACGTTCCAGCCCAATCGTCTGCGGTTTTCTTACCGCATGAAGAAATAGTAATAATAAATGCCAACGCTAAAAGTGAAAAGTATTTCATATTAAATGATTTTTATTTTCGGCTAAAATATAAATTGAACCTTTAATAGCAACTAAATATTAGCATGGCAACATTTAGATTACTACTTCAAAAGTTTGGTAATTATGGAGAAAAAACCGGTTGGACTTACATTGAAATCCCTGCTGACATTGCTGCTGCTTTAAAACCTGGCAACAAACAAATCTTTAGAGTAAAAGGAAAATTAGATGCACATTCAATAAATGTAGTTGCCGTATTTCCGTTAGGAAATGGAAATTTTATCCTTCCAGTAAATGCAACCATGCGCAGTGCAATAAAAAAGAATGAAGGCGCGATGATTGAAGTAGAATTGGAAGAAGACAAAACCACTCCTACCATATCTTCCGATTTATTGGAATGCTTAGAAGACGATGCGAAAGCGAGAACTTTTTTCTATTCGCTTTCGCCCTCACACCGCAGTTACTTCTCAAAATGGATTGAAAGTGCAAAAACTATTGAAACTAAGGCTAAGCGTATTGCACAATCTATAAATGCACTTTCAGCAAATAAGGATTATCCAAACATGATTCGAGAACTCAAAAAACTGAAAGATTAGTAAGCACTTAACTATACTTTAATTGGCACTTCAATGATTAACAAAGAAGTTTTAAATTTTGCTTCCACTACAATCTCTACGGTATTTTGAAAGCCTAAAGCAAAGCATTTATTTAGTTCAATTTCCCAAATTGAAACATTACCGTCAATTACAAAAGCGTAACGCCATTTAAGTTGATACTCCACTTTATAACCTGCTTCAATTTCTGCAAGCGAAAGCCACGCATACTGATTTATCCAAATTGTAGCACCACTTTTTTCGGGCTACACAACAGTTTAAATTTTGTTCATGCGCTCATCACTAAAAAAATCTTTTAAAAAATACCAACACGATTTGCCTTGTTTTATAATAGCCAAGGCGCAACAATGAAATATTGCAAAAATTATTTCCATTGCGTGTAACCTTTTGACAAAGGCTACCGTAATAGAAGACATAACAAGTAAATCAAGAACCATGAAAAACGTATTAACAACCTTAGCAGCAATTACAACCTTCTCAGTTTGTGCTTTCGCTTCTAACCCTGGGGCTAAACATGCCTTTAAGGATGCCAACGCAGATGTGGCTTTGGAAGTTGAGCGTAATAAAGGCGAAGTTGCCATGCATATTCTTGCACAAGATATGGCTCAGTATGACCACATCGTGATTGAGCGCAGCGGAAACGGAGGCGAGTTCTTCAGCCAAGTAAAATATGTACAAACAGAAGGTGCGGACATAGAAGACGGCAATTATGTTTTACGTGCAGATAAATATCCTTTGCCAAACAATACAGTGAGCTACTACCGTATCAAAACAGTTGGTAAAGACGGTACAACAAGAACTTTTCCAAGTGTAGAAGTGGTTGCAAGCAACTAAAACAAGACGGCTAACCAAGCCAAAACCATTATTTAGTCACCAAACAAAGTGTCCATAGTCAGGAAAGGGTCGCCAAATGCGACCCTTTTTTTTGTTTGTGAAAGTCTATTATTCATAAACTTTTGAAGTTTTTAAGACATTTGAAGTTTAGTCTTTTCATATTTCCAAAAAAAGAAATGCCAAAGGGAGACTTCACGCATGTATTTCCAAAAATGCAGGTTCTTGCGGATACGCTATTTTTTAAAAATAAAATTGTGGTTTCAGCAAAATGGGTAACAAAATTCCATCACTAAAATGACGAATTGC
>Ga0163144_10007239_pt1 | contig 24338 bp, 19 predicted proteins | sample OliLak19BULKMAT1_FD_123175 | JGI IMG/M metagenome (GOLD analysis project Ga0163144, IMG submission 123175) | Freshwater microbial mat bacterial communities from Lake Vanda, McMurdo Dry Valleys, Antarctica - Oligotrophic Lake LV.19.BULKMAT1 | ecosystem: Environmental > Aquatic > Freshwater >...
AGATCTGAGATATGCGCATCGCTCTTGTTGGCATCGTCGCCGTCGCCGGGCTTGCTTCGCTCGCATCGGCCAACTTCGTCAACCCCAACTTCGACACCGGCGACTTCCAAGGCTGGACACGCACCCTGACCGTCAACGGACAGAGCAACACCCAGGTCGTTGAGATGGTCGACATCGACGGCCCCGGGCCGCTCGGCCTCTCCAACGCCGCCAAGTTCTCCGTCGGACGCGCCCTCTCGACCCCCGCCGTCAACGGCGGCATCGAGCTCACCCAGGTCATGTCCCTCAACGGCGGCCAGCAATACACCTTCTCCTTCGACTGGGCCGCCTTGCGGACCGTCACCACCAGCAACTCTCAGGGTGGCCTCTTCGAGCTCATCGTCGACGGCACCGTGATCGCCTCCGGCGCCGCCGGCTCGATCAGCGGCCTCACCCCCAAGTTCGGCGCCGTCTCCGGCAACTTCACCCCAGGTGCCAGCGGGTTCTTCACCGTCGGCGCCCGCATCACCCGCCCCTTCACCGTCCCCAACGTCGGCGGCGTTGAGAACCTCTTCCAGTATGTGGATAACTTCCGCCCCGAAGTCCCCGCCCCCTCCGCCCTCGCGCTCATGGGCCTGGGCGCCCTGGTCACCGGCCGTCGTCGCCGCTGATCCCGTCCCTGAACTCATCGACCCACAGGAGCCCGCGCCAGCGGGCTCTTGTCATGTGCCCAACACGCCGACCGCGCGAGCGGTCGGCCACCACGCAATCGCACCGCGGGCGTGCTCACTCGGGGTCCACCGGCCGAGGATCCTCAGCAAGTTCGGCCCCAACGCATCACCTCGCAGTGGCCGATCGCTCGCGCGACTGATTCCGTTGAGCCATGACGCCAACAATCTCCCATGCGCACCCTCGTCTCCATCCCGACCTACAACGAAGAAAAATACGTCGAGCGCGTCCTGGCCCGCGTCCTGGGCGTTCACCCCCACGTCCTGGTCATCGACGACGGCTCCAAAGACGCCACCCCCACCCTGCTCGCCAAGTTCCCCGTCGAAGTCATCCGCCACTCGCACAACCGCGGCTACGGGCGCTCGCTCATGGACGCCTTCCGCTGGGCCTCGGTCGACAACTACGACTGGCTCATCACCATGGACTGCGATGAGCAGCACGAGCCCGCTCAGATCCCCGACTTCCTGGCCGCGGCCGACGCCAACGACGCCGACGTCATCTCCGGCTCGCGCTACCTGACCAACACCCCCGCCGACGACGCCCCACCCCCCGATCGCCGTGCCATCAACTCGGAGATGACCGGCGAGATCAACCGTCGCCTGGGCCTCAAGCTCACCGACACGTTCTGCGGCTTCAAGGCCTACCGCGTTGCCGCCCTGCCTCGCCTGACCCTTTCCGAGCCGGGTTATGCCTTCCCCATGCAGTTCTGGGTTCAGGCTGTCGCCAAGGGTCTGCGCATCCGCGAGGTTCCCGTCAAACTGATCTACAACGACCTCAACCGAACCTTCGGCGGCCCGCTCAACGACCCCGACATCCGCCGCGCCCACTACCGCCGCGTCCTGCACTGCGAACTCCGCCGCTGCCGCGACTTGCTGCCCTCCGTAGCCAGCGCCGATGCCGCGTGCCCAAAGGCCTGACTCTCCCCATCGCGAGGCGGGGTGCGCAATCCCCCGCACGACTCCTACAAACTCGCGATGGAACTCGGGCGTCGTCGTGCCACCGATCGCTGCGTTGAGCGATCGGTGCCTCGGTCACAACCGGCCAACCCGCACCAACTGTCCAGAGCCCGATCGGTGGCGCGCCCGAGTCGCAACGACGATCCGTATCACCCGCGAGGCCGAGGTTCGCCAGTACGCACCGTGGGAGCCCGCGCCGCCCGTCTCGCACGCCCCGATTGGCAATGAAAAGCCGGAGGCAAGGCGCCCCGGCTCATCGCGTCGCTTCACTCTTCTGCGTGCGCTCGGGGCTCTCGGGACTCAATCCAGGATCAACGGCACCACGCTCTGGCTCTGCAGGTTCAGCGCGCCCAGCAGGGCCGCCGCCGCCGTCGCCTCCGCCTCCGACGCCGTGGTCGAGCGCGCCAGCGTCACCAGGCGGTTGATCTGGCGATCCTCAAGCCGGCTGCCGTACCGCTTGGCCGACGCCGCCACGCGACCCAACATCTGCACGCGCTCCTGCTCGGACAGGTTCGCGCTCATTGCCAGGTCCATCAGCGCGATCTGCACACGATCCGTCGGCACGTACGACAGCACCTCGGCGATCCGCAGGCGCGTGATCGGGTCCGCCTCTTCCAGCCCGCTCACCAGGCTCTCGCTCGCGTCGCCGACCTTCAGCACCGGATTGCCCGACACCGCAAGATCGCGCAGCACCGAGATCGCCCGATCGCGGAACCTCTGGGCCTCTTCCCGCGAGATCGGACCGCCGGACGCCTTCATCACCAGGTCGCCCACCGTCGCCACGATCTCGCCCTCTCCCGCGCCCAGCGGCCGCACCGCCGTCGCGGTGTCGCGCTCGTACACCCGCCGCAAGGCCGTGTACCCCTCGCCAGACACCAGCGCCACCACCGGCGTGGCCGCCAGCCTCGCATCGCGGCGGATCGTGTCGATCTGCGTCCGCGTCGTCTCGGTCGTCAGGCTCGTCACCACCAGGTCAACGCCCGGCACCGCGGAGATCTCATTGGCCGCGTCCTCGATCCGCATCACGTTGGGCAGCACCTGATAGTTCAGTTCCCCCAGGATGCGGCGGATCGAGTTGTACCGCTCAGCATCGCTGGCCACGATCACCGCGTACTGCGCGCCGGGATCACGCACCGCCGCCGCCAGCGTCGGCACCACGCGCTCGTAGCCGCTGAACGCCTCGCGCGGCTGGGCGATCCCCAACGCCAGCGCCGTCTCGTACTGCACCCGACGGTTCGGATACGACAGCGACTCGAGCAGCGGGCGACGATCCGAATCGCCGATCAACTGCCCCGCCTCGACGCGACCCGCCAGCGCCTGCGCCCCGGCTGTCTGCGTCATCGCCGAGATCGCCCGCAGCGCCAGCGGCGTATCGCGATCATCGATCGCCCGCGCCAGCACCCGCATCGAGATGTCCGTCCCGCTCGAGATCGCGTAGAAATCCGCCCCGCGACGCGACGCCGGATACGCCGGGTTCGCGTAGTTCGCCGGCCCGTCAATCTCGCGCGACAGGTTCGAAGCGACCCACATGGCCGTCGCCGACGCGTCCGCGCCGTCCAGCTCCAGGGCCCGGACCGCCAGATCCATCGCCACCGCCTCGTGGAACACCGGGCTCGCGATGGCCGTGCTCCGCAGGCCGGTCTCCGGCGTGAACACCCACAGAAGCTGCGTGCTCTCACCGGGGAACGCGGTCACCTCGCGCTGCCCGTCGTAGTACCGCTCGGCCAGCACCAGATACTCGGTGCCCACGTCCGCGTTGCGGTCGCGCCCGAGCCGCTCGATCGCCCGAGAGCACGCCTGCCGCACCGCATCGACCTGCGTCGCCGCCGCGGTGTCGTACAGATAAGGCAGCGCGGTGCGATAGCCGATCAGCCCCAGCATGTCCGCCACCCGCTCCTGAACCACCGGGTCCGAGCCGCGGATCGCGGTGCACAGCGGCATCACCGCCTGCTGGCCCATGTCGATGATCAGCCTCTGCACCTCGGCCTGCATCCGATCGTTGTTCCGGGCCGTCATCTGCTCGAACAACTGCGTCATCGCGTACTCGCCCGCCGCAACCAGCCGCTCACGCGCCAACAACCGCGAACGGGCGTCACCCAGCAGCATCCGGATCGCCTCGCCGATCTCGTCCGCGTTGCGGGAACGATCCAGCTTGCCCTGGGAGTACAGCGCCAGCATCGCGTCGGCGGCCTCTCGCCCGCCCTCCATCCGCTGCAGCCGAAGCACCGCCTCCTGGAACCGGTTCAGGTCCTCCCCCGTCTCCTCGACCAGGTCAACGAACTCGCTGGCCGGCGGGTTCCGCCCGAGCAGCTCCGCCGCAACGCCCGACGCCAGGTCCGGCCGATCGATGAACGTGAAGTGGACAAAGTCGCGCAGCAACTGCCCAGGCGTCTGCGCCGTCGTCGGCTGGTCCGCCCCGGGCTGGGCCAACGCCCCTCGCTCCACCTTGCCCGCCACAGGCCCGCCCATCACCCCCAGCGTCGTCCCGCCCAGCAGGGTGATCAACAGCACGCTCGACTTGTTCCGCTCTGCCACGGTGCGCTCCCAAACTCTGATGTTGACGCGGCCCCAAGACGACGCCGCGAAGACACGCTGATGGACCAACTCGCCCGCACGTCCGGGCCACAATCCCACCGAACAAACGACCCACTGGCCTGCCGACACACCACCCGGCGCTCAGGGCGATCCTTCGCCCCACGCCCACACCTCAGCCCGACCCACGACCTCAGGCACCGACCCCCTGGCCGGGGATCCCCACCCGAACGCCAAGGCCGCAATCATACGGAGAAGCATCTTATACGACAGCACCGACCGGACTGATCCAAAACCCGCAACTCTGAGGCCCGCCGACGGCGTTCGGGGCGGGGAGACTAACGCCCGCTCGCCCCGCCGTCAATTCCACAGGCACCCCACCCCCCGCGCCCGTCCGAGAAACGCCCCCCTTCTCCGCCTTCTCCCCCCGGGCGTCAAGCAAGACCCCCCTTGGACCGATCAAACCCTCCAGATGGTCCGGATTGCCGGGCCTCCCCGCCCCCTCTGTGTGACCCGAGGTGACGCGATGCCGATCGAAAAGGAAGTCCTCACCACCGGCGAAGTTGCCAAGATCTGCAACGTCGCCCCGCGCACGGTGAGCAAGTGGTTCGATTCCGGCACCCTGGGTGGATACCGCATTCCGGGCTCCAAGGACCGCCGGATCCCCGTCTCCGAACTCGTCAAGTTCATGCGGACCCACAACATCCCGATGGATTCCCTGGAGTCCGGTCGCACCCGCGTCCTGGTCGTCGACGACGAAAAGGACGTCGTCGACGTCCTCAAGCGAGTCCTCACCGAACAAACCTCCTACGAGGTTCGCACAGCCACCAACGGCTTCGAGGCCGGTGCCGAGGCCGAGCGCTTCAAGCCCCATGTCATGCTCATGGATGTCCACATCGGCGACCAGGACCCCAAGGACCTGGTCCGCATCGTCCGCTCGTCCGACAACCTCTCCGTCACGCGGATCATCGCCATGTCGGGCCGACTCACCGACGGACAGGCCCACGGGCTGCGCTCCCAGGGCTACCACGGCTTCCTCCGCAAGCCCTTCCAGGTCCGCCAGGTCGTTGAGGCCATCGAGCAGGCCACCAACGTCGCGCCGTAGCCGCCCCCCCTCAGCGGAACCGGTCGCCCGATCGGTCGGCCATGGCTCAAGCACCCCGTGCGCTCACGTCACCGAAGTCGCCGGCGGAGTTCGTGTATCCTGGGCGCCCACGCACAGGACTTGCCATGAACACGCCGCCCGCGATCGCACCCATTCCCGAGGCGCCCTTTGACCTCACCCCCGCCCTCGACCCCCAGCGCGCTCTGGACGAACGCGACGCCCTCCTGCTCGCCCTGCCCAACGACAAGCTCCGCGCCGAGATCTCACGCCTCCGCCCCGACGGCCCCTACGTCTGGACCTGGCTCTTCCCCAAGACCGCCGGCATGGGCACGGGCGGGGACATCAAACGCCGCGTCAACATGCTCGCCAGCGTCGAGCCTCGCCTGGACACCCTGCTGTTTCCCGGTGAACAGATCGAGTTTGTCACCAAGGGCGCCCTCAACAGCTTCGTCGAGCAGTTCTTCATGGGCGTGTGGTCGCTCATCGTCAACCGCACCACCTTCCTCTTCACCAACTACCGCCTCATCCTCCTCAACGCCGACAACAAGGGCAAGGCCAAGACGCTGATGTGGCAGATCCCCTACGCCCGCATGCAGAAGTACGGCGCGGGGGGTTTCTCGGGCGTGGTCAAGATCAACACGCTGGGCGGCAAGTCGTACTCCTTCATCCAGGTACCGGGCGCGGACCGCAAGCGACTCAAGGAGTACATGCTCGCGCGCCTGGCCCACACCCAGCAGCACGGCCTGCCCTTCCCCGCCTACCTCGACCGCGACCCGCTCTGCGCCCAGTGCGCCTCGCCAGTGCCCCCCAAGGCCCAGGGCTGCCCGGAGTGCGGCGATCCCTTCATCAACCCCATGACCCCCGCCCTGCTCTCGCTCATCATCCCGGGCCTCGGGCACCTCTACCTCGGCCACCGCCAGATGGCCTTGCACGAGTTCTTCGGCTTCGCCGTTATCCTCCTCAACACCACATTCATGACCCTCAAAGCGGGGCTGCCCGGCCTGCTCTTCGGCATCCTGATCATCGCCCTCACCAACGGCGTCGATTCTCTCGTCACCCTCTACGTTGCCAACAAGGGCTGCCTCCCTAGGCGCCTCGCGTGGAAGGCCCCGTAGCCCAGCCGCGGGTGTGTGAGCACGCGAAGCACCCCGCGATCGCGGGCACCCCGTCGCACGCCCGCCTGGACCGAACCAGTCGCGTAAGCGATCAGCCACCGCCCGGTGACCTGCCGCCCCGGTCCTTCGAGGGCCAACGAGCGCGCACGCAACCGCCTCGCGTCTCCGTCTCTTCGCCTCTCGGGCTCCCCGTCTCGACGTCCCCGCCCTCAGTTCAACACCCCGCGGCGAACAAACTCAGGTAATAAAAGAAGTCATCGTTGTTGATGACACCGTTCGGCACGCCATACCCGGGCGCCCCCGGGATCGCCCCGGCCGTCAGGTCCGCCACCGCCAGGTTCCCCGACGCGAACTGCGACAGGTAGTAAAAGAAGTCGTCGTTGTTCAGCACCCCGTTCGGCACGCCGTACCCCGCGCTGCCCGGAATCGCAAAGGTCGTCACGTCCGGCTCACACTTCAGCCCGTCCGCGTACAACTCGAACGCCAGATCGTGCGAGATCGACTGGTACTGCGTTCCGTCGTTGAGCTTTCGGAAGTGGCTCCCGTTCCCGCCCGTCGCCCCGGCCCATCCCCAGTCCGGCGGCCAGTTGTACTGCGGCGTCAGACCCTGCCACGCCTCGAGCTGCAGCCAGTACTTCACCCCACCTTGGGCGATGAACGGCACCGGCAGCGTGTACTCGTACACATACACCGGGCTCCAACCCACCGGGTTGGGCCATGACGTCTGGATCATCTGCCCCGTCGCCGTCTCGCCCCCGTTGGACCCGATCGGCTCGTACTGCACGATCGGCGGCAACGTCACGTTCGGCGCCCCGCCGAACGACGCCGACTCCCAGATTTCCAGCGTGAAGTCGTAGACCGGCGCCTTGCCGGCCCCCGACATGAAGTTCGTGTACCCCCCGTACCACCGCACCTTGGTCACCGGCGTCGTCACCGCCAGCGTGAACGATTCCCAGCAGTAGATGTCGCTGTCCAGCCCGTCGGGCGCGTACCACGCCGATTGGTGCAACCCTCCCGCCGGGTCCACCGGCTGCTCGAACACGCGCACCTGACCCGACGCACCCCAAGCCATCAGCCCGAACGATCCCGCCACGATCGACACACGCGCCCTGTTCATGCTGTGCTCCTTCTGCTTGCCGCCCTCCGCCCTGAGCAAAGGTGTACGCGCGCGAGCCCAGCTTATTCGGATATTCAACTCCGTTTTTATCGCGCGGCTCACTCTCGCAACAAATCAACCCTACTTTCAGGTTTCAGTCTCCACTTTGTTCGTAGTCTGAAAGCACGCCACGCGCTCCACCACGAGCCACGCCCCGCAGCCCGGCGCCGGACCGCCGCATCGCTCTCGAACCCCGCCGCGATGATTCCACGACGCTCCCGCGTCCGCCCGCCAGCCCCACGCGCGGCGTCACGGACTCCGCCACCATGCCCAGCCTCCCCCACCACCCGCGGACTCCCCGCGCGCCCGGCGCGCGGACCCGGCTTCCTCAACACCCCGCGGCGAACAAACTCAGGTAATAGAAGAAGTCATCGTTGTTGATGACACCGTTCGGCACGCCATACCCGGGCGCCCCCGGGATCGCCCCGGCCGTCAGGTCCGCCACCGCCAGGTTCCCCGACGCGAACTGCGCCAGGTAGTAGAAGAAGTCGTCGTAGTTCAGCACCCCGTTCGGCACGCCATACCCGCCCAGGCCCGGGATCGCGCCCGTCGTCAGGTCGGGGCGGCACGACCGCTCGCCGTTGCACTCCAGCGTCAGCGTCCCCTCCAGAGCGGTCGTGATCTCATCCAGCACCAGGTTCATCAGCACGCCCGCCGTCACGCCCGTCGTCAGCGTCGGCAGTTCCAGCGGGAACTCGGGCAGCGCGGTGCCCACAGGCGTGGTCTGGCCCTGGCTGATGACCTGCACGCTGCTCAGCGTCGCGCTCGTGCCCGACACCGTGATCTGGCCCGTCAGGATTAGCGGCGCGGGAACCCCCGGCAACTCGATCGTGGTCCCCAGCAGGTCGGCGAACCCCGTCACCTCCACGATCGGCGTCACCACGAAATCGAACGTGCCCGCCCCCGTCGGCGTCAGCACACCGCTCACGCCCCCGCCGACCTGATTCATCGTCAGCACGGTCACGCTCAACTCCCCCACGGGCACCGTGATCGGCACGCCGAAATACACGAAGCTGGGCGCCGCCGTCCGAAACGTCTGCGGCGCCAGCGTCACCTCGACGGGTAACTGCACGGGCTGGCCCGCCAGCAGGTCCGCGAAGAAACCGATCATCGTGATCGTCCCGGCCGTCTGATCCAGCCACATCGTGAACTCGCCCGCCGTCTCGGTCTGGATCGGCCCCGAGACCCCGGCGTCCAGCCCGACCGGGATCAGGTCGTTCTGCGTCGCCCCGAACGGCAGCGGCGGGAAAAACTGCCATCCCAGCGCGGTCCGCGTGCCGACCGTGTTGGTCACCGCGTCCCAGTCGCCCTGCAGCGTGCCGTTGGTCACCACGCCGAACTCGGTCGTTGCATCCAGCCCGCTCAAGGTCTGATCGATCACCATCGAATACACGACCGGCTGGGCCCCCGCGACGGATGCCCCCGCCGCCAGCCCCGCCAATGCCGCCAAAAACGCCGCCAGTCGCGTGCTCATGCTTGGTCCTCTCTCTCGATCCGCCGCGATTGTACCGCCCCGCCTCCCCCACACCGAACCGAACTCCTCAGCAATCGCCCATCCGGACAGAACCGGTCGCGCGAGCGATCGGCCACCGTCCAATAACCGTCAGGGTGAATCCATTCCAAACCCCAGGACGCCACCCCCACCTCTCAACCGCGCGAATCCCTGCTTTGCGATACCTGCTCCCGACCCGTCGCCTCAACGTCTTGTCTCAAACCCTGAATCCAACCCACCTCCCGCACACAACCCACGTCTGAACCCCGCTCCCCGAGGAAAGCAACGCCGATGCGCCCACTCGTCTGGTTCCGATCCGACCTGCGAACCACCGACAACACCGCTCTGTTCGAAGCCTGCCGCGCCGCCACCGAAGGCGTCGTGGCCGTCTACACCATCACCCCGACCAGTGGCTCGAACACGACTGGGCCCCGATCAAGGTCGACTTCATCCTCCGCACCCTCCGCGATCTCTCAGCGACCCTGGCCGACCTGGACATCCCGCTCAAGGTTCTGCACCTCTCCCGCTTCGCCGATGCCCCCGCCGCCCTGCTCAAGCTCGTCGCCGCCTGCCGCTGCGATGCCCTGCACTTCAACGACGAGTACGAAATCAACGAGCGCCGGCGCGACGACGCCGTTCGATCCGCCTTCGCGTCGGCCAACATCGCCGTCCACGCCCACACCGACCAGGTGCTGATCCAGCCCGGCACCCTCCGCACCACCGAGGGGCGGTGGTACACCGTCTACACCCCGTTCAAGCGGGCCGCCCTCGCCCTCCTCCAACGCCAGAACGGAATCCGCGTCCTGCCCTCTCCAGCCGCTCAGCGTCCCACCACCCTCTCGCCCGATCCAATCCCCGACTCGCTCCCCGAGTTCCAGGGGCTCAGACGCCCCGACCTCTGGCCCGCCGGCGAGCGGGCCGCCGCGCAGCGCCTCCACACCTTCTCCGCCTCGATCCTGTTCGACTACCACGAGCGGCGCGACACGCCGTCGCTCGGAGGCACCAGCACGCTCTCCCCGTACCTGGCCATCGGTTCCATCTCCCCCCGCCAGTGCGCCCACGCCGCCATCGCCGCCGAGCCCCAGGCCCTGGACCCCCGCCCCCGACGCAAGACCGGCCCCTCGATTTGGCTGAGCGAACTGCTCTGGCGCGAGTTCTACAAGCACCTGCTCGTCGCCTACCCCCGCGTGTGCATGGGCCGCCCATTCCGCCTCGACACCGAGTCCATCACCTGGCGCGACGACCCCGACGCGCTCGCCGCCTGGAAGCAAGGCCGCACCGGCATCCCGATCGTCGACGCCGGGATGCGCCAACTCCTCACCACCGGCTGGATGCACAATCGCATCCGCATGGTCACCGCCATGTTCCTCACCAAGAACCTGCTCATCGACTGGCGCGACGGCGAACGCCACTTCATGCGCAACCTGGTCGACGGCGACCTCGCCAACAACAACGGCGGGTGGCAGTGGTCGGCTTCCACCGGCACCGACGCCGCCCCCTACTTCCGCGTCTTCAATGCCGTCAGCCAGTCGCGTGCCCACGACCCCCAGGGCGCATACATCCGCCGGTTCATCCCGGAGCTGGCGGGCGTCCAGACCGACGCCATCCACGAGCCCTGGACCATCCCGCCGCTGCTCCGCGAAGCCCTCGACTATCCCGCCGAGCCGATCGTGGAACTCAAGGCGAGCCGGGAACGCGCGATCGAGGCGTTCGGCGCGCTGCGGGCGTGACCCACCTCACCGCTCGTTCGCCATCCCCATGATCGCGGCCCGCGCTCGCCGCTGCGCCCTCGGGGGTCAACCAGGTCCCCTTGAGCACCACCGGCTTGAGTCCCCCGCGCCGCGGCCCATGACACAACTTTCGCCAGGTCCGACGGGCAACGCGTGCGCCAAGCCGGACCTCCGCTCCAAATCCACCAGCCGATCGTGCCACGCCACGGTTGCAGCCGGAACCAAACGACGCCATGTGACCGGCGGGATCAAACGGTGGCCGATCCTGGGCGCCGAAAGTTGTCACACCTCTGCCCTGCCCCCGATCTCCCCTTGACCCCGCCCCCCGATCCGATAGTCTGTCCATACGCGCCGTGACGCCCCCCCGGGGGACCCCGCATCAGACGCCCCGCCCGCCAATCGCGGGCACCACACCCCACCCGGTGCAACGCCGGGTACCGGCCCCTCGCCCGCGCTTCCCGCGCCCGCCAGCACGCCGGTCACACGGAGACCAGCCCATGCCGCGCACGCCCCAGCTCGCCACCGCCCTCGCCTTCTGCTCCGCCCTCATCCCCCCCGCCCTCGCCCAATCCATAGGCCCCGCCGTCGTCCTCCCCAACCCCTACCCCTCGGGCCTCATCTACGTCCTTCAGCACGACAACTCCACCGTCCAGCAACTCATCAACTCCTCGGCCGGCTGGAAGATCCTCGAACCCACCACCAACGGCCTGCCCTCCGGCGATCTCACACGCCTCCAGGTCGCCTCCATGCAGGCCCCCTCCAACGGCCCATGCTCCAGCGTCGCACTCGCCTACCTCTCCATCGGAGAAGCCGAGGATTACCGCTCCTACTGGAATCCGGCTTGGGTCGATCCCAACGGCAACCCTCTCCCGGGCGTCGCTCCGGCCTGGCTCGGCCCCGAGAACCCCGAGTGGGAAGGCAACTACAAGGTCCGCTACTGGCACCGCGCGTGGAAACAAACCCTCTTCGGCTCCGCCGCCGGCCCCGACCGCACCCCGCTCGACCGCATCATCGACCAGGGCTTTGACGGCGTCTACCTCGACGTCGTGGATGCCTTCGACTACTGGTCCGACGAAAACCCCGAGATGTCCCGCCGCCTCGCACGCGAACGCATGGTCACGCTCCTCGAGCAGATCTCCACCTACGCCCACACCACCCGCGGTCTCCCCAACTTCCGCGTCGTCATCCAGAACGGCGCCGACATCGTCTGGGACGACAACGACCAGCCAGACGACCTCCGCGACCGGGTCGCCACCGTCGTCCGCGGCATCGGCCACGAGGACCTCTTCTACGACGGAACCAAGCCACAGACCGCCGCCCACGTCCGCCGCGCCCGCGACGCCACCCGCGACCTGTTCGAAAACGTCCTCTTCGCCCACTCCATCCCCCAACCCCTCTGCTACTTCGCCATCGACTATGTGATCGCCGGACGCAACATCAACTCCGCCGCCAACCGCACCCGCGCCGCCGACTTCCACCAGAAGGCCACCGAGGCGGGCCTGCTGCCCTACGCCGCACGCAGCGACCGCGAGCTCGATCAGGTCGTCTCCCTCAACGGCCCCAAGTGGACCATCACCCAGCCCAACGGCCTCTGCACACTCTGCGAGATCTGCCTCCTCGACCTCACCAGCGCCTCCACCGCCGCCACCATCCCCGCACCCGACGGCCGCGTCGACGCCGCCGATTACGCCTTCTTCCTCCGCGCCTACGCCGCCAACGACCCCGCCGCCGACCTCACCACCACCTCCACTCGATCGCTCCCCGGATACGCCCGCCCCGACGCCCGCGTCACCTTCGAGGACATGGCCTTCTTCCTCACCCTCTACGCCCAGGCCAACCCCACCGGCTGACCCTCCCCATCACCGCTGGAATCTGGGATCTGGAGCCTCAGAGGTGATCCAGAGCTCCCAGAATTCTCGCCCTTATTGTTCACCCGCGCGCGCTAAATTGCGTCAATAAGCACGCCCGACTTGAGCCGCGCATCCTCCCGCGTAGCGTCCCACCATGGACGCCCCACGCCCACTCCCCTCCGCCGACGACACCGCCGCCCAGCTCCTGGCCGCCTACTTCGATCCCTCCGCCCACGCCGTCGACACCGCCCGCGAACTCGGCATGTCCCTGGCCCAGTACTCCAAAACCCTGCAATCCCCCGATTTCGCCGTGCGCCTCGACCTCTACGAACACCTCCACACCCGCCTGCGGGGCAGGTGTCGCCAAGGCTCGGCGACGGCGATGGAGGAGGCAGCCTCTCTCCAACAGAGCCGACTGCGCGAGCAGTCGGGCACCGCCCCCCACCCCCCCGATCTCGCCAACCCCCTCCCCCTCTGAAATCTCCACTCTGAAACCCGAAGTCCCCTCCACGTCCCCCTCTCAGATCTCCAAGCACATGTCTGAGAGTTCCTGCCCTCTCGTCATCCTCAAACTCGCCACGCCCCCCACCCCATACCATCCCCCGTGCCCACCACCGCACGCCCCATTCGCCCGCTCCCGCCGCTGCTGGCCAGCCAGATCGCCGCGGGCGAGGTCATCGAACGCCCGGCCTCCGTCGTCAAGGAACTGCTCGAAAACTCCCTCGACGCCGGCGCCACCCGCCTCTCCATCGACCTCGAACTCGGCGGCATCGAGCTCATCCGCATCACCGACGACGCCCACGGCATCCCACCCTCCGACCTGCCACTCGCCCTGGCCCCGCACGCCACCAGCAAGATCGCACACGCCGACGACCTGGATCGCATCGCCACCCTCGGCTTCCGCGGCGAGGCCCTGGCCTCCATCGCCTCGGTCGCCCGCGTCACCATCCGCTCACGCACGCCCGACAACGACGCCGCCTCCACCATCGACGCCCAAGGCGACACCATCTCGCCCGTCAAGCCCGCCGCCGGCCCGGTCGGCACCTGCATCACCGTTCGCAACCTCTTCTTCAACACGCCCGCACGCCGCAAGTTCCTCCGCACCCCCGCCACCGAGCAGGGCAAGTGTCTCGACTGGATCAAGGACCTGGCGATGGCACGCCCCGCGGTCGCCTTCCGCGCGACCTGCGATGGCCGCGCCGTGCTCGACCTGCCCGCCGACCACGGCCCGCGCGAGCGCGCCCTGGCCATCCTCGGCCAGGACCTCGCCGACCAGCTCATCGACGTCCACGCCGACCAGTTCGACGACACCCGCGGCCTCGCCCTCTGGGGCCTCATCGGCCTCCCATCCCTCGCACGCCCCACCGCAGCCCACCAGCGCGTCTTCCTCAACGGCCGCCTCATCCGCGACAAGACCATCCAGCACGCGGTCAAGGAGGCCTATCGTGGCCTCGTCGAGCCGGGCCGCCACCCCACCGCCGTGCTCATGCTCGAGATGTCGCCGTCGGCCGTCGATGTCAACGTTCACCCCGCCAAACTCGAGGTTCGCTTCCGCGACTCCTCAATGGTGCACCAGGCGGTGCTCGCAGCCATACGCCGCGCACTGCAATCCGCCGACCTCACGCCCGCCATCGGCACCCACGCCGCCAGCGGCGCATCACGCCTCCCCGGCGCGCTCCCCGGCCAGTCCTGGTCCCTCCGCCCCGGCGCCAACGACCTCTCCGCCGAACGCTTCGCCTCCTTCCTCCGCGAACCCAAGCCCACTCTCCGCTACGACGACCTCACGGGCCTCAATGCCCCACTCGATGCCCCGGTGCCTCCTGCCTCGATGCCCGGTTCTTCCCTCATCTCGCCCCTTCGCGAACTTCGCGCACTTCGCGTTGAAACCGATCAACGCGCCGCATCCCACGCGCCCACCCTCCCGACCCCACTCAGATCCAACCCCATACTCCAGGTCCACAAATCCTTCGTGGTCACCGAAGACTCCCAGGGCGTCGTCATCGTCGATCAGCACGCCCTGCACGAGCGCGTCATGTTCGAGCGCCTGCTCGACCGCATCACCCACGCCCCCCTCGAAGGCCAGCAACTCCTCACCCCCACCCTCGTTCCCGTCACGCCCCAGCGCCTCGCCCTGCTCGACACCCTCCGCCCGATGCTCGACCGCCTGGGCGTCCGCGCCGAGCCGCTCGGCCCACGCGACATCGCCGTCCACTGCTTCCCCTCCTTCCTCTTCGAGCGAGGCGTCGACCCCGCCGAGTTCCTCGACGACCTGCTCGACAAGGCCGAGCGCGACGACTTCGTCGCCACCTCCGAGGAAGCCCTCCGAGATGTGCTCGACATGATGGCCTGCAAGGCCGCCGTCAAGGCGGGTGATGAACTCTCCCAGCCCGAACTCCACGACCTCCTGGCCCTCCGCGAAACCGTCGAACGCTCCAGCAACTGCCCCCACGGCCGACCAACCTCCATCCGCCTCACCATCCACCAACTCGAAAGACTCTTCGGAAGGACCTGAACACTCACCACGGAAGCACAGCGCAACCCCCTGCTTCCCACTGCCTTCACACCCAAGCCCAGTGCCTTCCCCCGCCTTCCTCCTTCTCTCTGTGCCTCTGTGGCGACCTCCCCCCTTCAATCCGTCCCGTACAACCGATCCCCCGCATCCCCCAGCCCCGGCAGGATGTACCCCTTCGAATCCAGCCGCTCATCGATCGCCGCCGTGTAGATCGGCACGCCCGGATGGTCACGCTCCAGCCGCGCGATGCCCTCCGGTGCCGCCACCAGGCACACCAGCCGCAGGTCCTTGGCACCGGCCCGCTTCAGCACCGCCAGCGACTCGCTGGCCGACCCGCCCGTGGCCAGCATCGGGTCCACCAGCAGCACCGGCCCGGCATCCAGGTCCCGCGGCAATCGCTGCAAGTAAGGCACCGGCTTCAGCGTCGCCTCATCCCGGTACATCCCAAGGTGCCCCACCCGAGCCTCGGGCATGATGTCCAGAATCCCCTCCGCCATCGCCAGCCCCGCCCGCAAGACCGGCACCACCGTGATCCGGGCCGCGATCCGGCGACCGATCGTCCGCTGCATCGGCGTCTCCACATCCACCTCCACCGTCGGGAACGACCGCGTCACCTCGAACACCATCAGCCCCGCGATCTGGGCCAGCAGCGCGCGGAACGGGCGATCACTCAGCGACTTGTCGCGCATCCACGTCAGCTTGTGCTGGATCAGCGGGTGGTCAAAGACGGTCACGCGTGCCATGCCCACGAGCATAGCAACCACCGCTCACGCCCCGCCGCCATCCCCCAGCACCTTCGGAATCCGCACGAACGGCGGCATCGTGTCTGGCGCCATCGCCATCAGCGCCTCGGTCGGCAGCGCGGGCCCCGGCACATCCGCCCGCAGCCGGTGCGCCTCCTCGCCCACGTGCGCCAGCGGCTCCACACCCGTCAAGTCCAGCTCGCCCAGTCGCTCGACGTACCCCAGCACCGCCGCCAGGCGGACGCGGTGCTCCTCGATCTGGTCCTCGGGGAGCGCCAGCCGCGCCAGCCGCGCCACCTTCCGCACGTCGGCGGCGGTCAGTTCTCGGGATCGCCTGCGCATGGATTGCATCCTATCCACGCCCCGGATGCGTGTCGGCCGAAGCCTCGCGTCGCCGCATCGCCTCGGCGTCCCACTCGTCGGCGCACGCCGCGAACTTCAGCGTGTCGTCCCACCCGCGCCCATCGACCCAGCGGTCGCCCTGGCTCCGGGATTCCTGCCGCAGCCCCAACCTCTCGCACACGCCCGAGCTGGGCGCGTTGCCGGCCGCGCACACGATCTCCACCCGCCGAAGCCCCCACCCGCCGCGCTCGGGCGCCGTGAACGCCCACGAAATAATCGCCGCCGTCGCGTGCGTGCAGACCCCGCGCCCGCGATCCGACGACCGAACCCAGTACCCAATCTCGGCCTGGTGGGCCGCCGGTCGAAACGTGTGGAACCCGGTGCCGCCCAGGACTCGCCCGCTGCCCGCATCAAACACTCCCACCACCAGGTTCAGTCGCCCCGCGTCGAACGCACCCTTGTTCAGGTCGCGGCGGAACCGCTCGATCGTGTGGTGCGTCTGCGCGATCGAAAGGTTGTCCTCGCGGGCCCACGGCAGCCACGGGTGCAGCGTCGGGCGGCTCTCGTCCACCGCCATCCACAACGCGGCCGCATCGGCGGCGTCCCACGCGCGAAGCACCACGCGCTCAGTCGCGAATCGCAACGGGATCGGGTCGGGCAGCGACCAGAGCGCAGGAGCGGTGGGCGTGGCGGACATGGGCGATTGTTGCCAGCGTGCGACGCGAGCGTTGCCACACCCCGGGCGTGCGCCGTGGCCGCGGCACCCTTGGAACCCCACCCATATCATCTCCAGTGACCGACGCGCCGACCGATCCGCTCCACCGCTACCACCGGCAGATGCTGCTGGACCACATCGGGCGCACGGGACAGGAGCGCCTCGCCGCCTCGCACGCGGCCATCATCGGCTGCGGCGCGCTCGGCAGCGGCGTCGCCGATCTCCTGGCGCGGGCGGGCGTTGGCACGCTGACCATCATCGACCGGGACGTTGTCGAGCCGACCAACCTGCAACGACAGGTGCTGTTTGATGAGCGGCACCTCGCCGCCGCCCTCCCCAAGGCCGAGGCGGCCCGCCAGCGGATCGGGGAGATCAACTCGAGCGTGCGGGTCATGGCCCATGTGGCGGAGTTCAGCGCGCGAACGGTCGAGATGGTCATCGGGCGCGTGCCGTCGATCGGAGCGCCCCTCACCGCTCCCTCCCCCCATGCCAAGCCGCGGGCAGACGGGGCCGACCTGCCCGCGCCCGGGGTGCTGATCGATGGCACCGACAACTTCGAGACCCGCTTGCTCATCAACGACTTGGCCGTGTCGCGACGAATCCCGTACGTCTACGCGGGCGTGCTCGGGACGCGGGGGATGGTGCTGGCACTCACTCCGTGGCTCGGCGGGCCGTGCCTGCGGTGCCTGGTGGACAGGCCTCCCGCGCCCGGGAGCGTGGCGACGTGCGACACAGCGGGGGTCCTTGGCCCGGCGGTGGCGCACGCGACGTCGTTGCAGGCGACCGAAGCCATCAAGGCGCTGCTGGGGCGCGCCGACCTGCTGTCGCCGGACCTGGTCGAGTTCGACCTGTGGACCGGCGTGCAGCGGCGGGTGACGGCGGCGGGGCTGCGCGATCCGGCTTGCGCGTGCTGCGGGCGTGGCGAGTTTGAGTATCTGGCGGGGCGTGGGGGCGCGGCCAGCGCGACCCTGTGCGGGCGAGGGTCCGTGCAGGTAATGCCCGCGACGCAGGGGCTGCTGGACCTCTCGGGCCTTGCCGCGCGGCTTGCGCTCGTCGCCGAGGTCACACGCAATCCGTTCCTCGTGCGGGCCGTTCTTCAGGATGAACGCGGCGAGCGCGGCGACCGCCTCACGCTCACCATCTTCCGCGATGGGCGAGTGATCGTGTCGGGCACCAGCGCGGCGGAGCGGGCGCGCGGGTTGGTGGCACGCTACATCGGGGCGTAACCGAGCCGCGTGCGCGAGCACGCGACGCTTCGACGTGCCATCCGTCGTGGCTCGGCGCGCCCGGTGCCGATCGTCCACAACGCTCCATCGGCGCCAGCCTCTCAACGCCGCGGCTGGTGGCACGGGTTCCACATTGCCCCCACCGGTCGCATCGCAGAGCCTCGCGACCACCTCCCCCGCACGCGGGGGAGGTGGCTGGCCCGCACGCGGGGATGTTACCTTGCGGGCTTCCGTCCGCGGCTGGGTTGCGCCCTGGCAATCTGCGCCTCGACCGCCTCAATGCTCTTGGGAATGTTGGCCGACAAGTTCTCACGCCCCTTGGCCGTCACCAGCACGTCATCCTCGATGCGCACGCCCAGCGCCTCGCCGGGGATGTAGATCCCCGGCTCAATCGTCGTGATCGCCCCGGCCTTCAGCGGGCCGCCCGGGTCGATGTCGTGGACCTCAAGGCCCAGGTGGTGCCCGATGCCGTGGATGTAGTAATCCCCGTACCCCGCCCTCTCGATGACGTTGCGGGCGGCGATGTCGATGTCGGCGATGAACGCCCCGGGCTTGACCGCGGCGATCGCGGCCTCCTGGGCCTCCAGCACGATCTCATAAATCTCGCGCTGCCGCTTCGTGAACGTGCCCGAGACCGGATACGTCCGGGTGATGTCGGCGTTGTAGCCGCCGACGCGGGCGGCCGCGTCGAGCACGATCAGCTCGCCCGCCTTGCACACCGCGTTGTTGGCGCGGTAGTGCAGGACCGTGCCGCGAAGGCCCGAGCCGACGATGGGGTCGTAGGCGTGCCCGGACGCGCCGGCGGCGGAAATCGCGAGCGTGAACGCCCGCTCGAGTTCCTTCTCGTTGGCGCCCGGCTTCATCGCGCCCAGCAGCGCGTCGATACCCACCAGTGTGGCGTCGACGGCCCGCTTGACCAACCCCTGCTCGGGCTTGGTCTTGCAGACCCGCATCGAGCCGATCAGCGTGGTGCGGTCCTCGATCGCGATGCCCACGGTGCGCTCCTGCACCTTGCGGAACAGGGCCAGGTCGGGCGTCGGGTTGGCGGTGTGGGTCGCGAACGGGTGCAGGCACGCCATCTTGCCGGCGCGGCGTGCCGCGGTCGTCAACCAGCGCGGCAGGTACGTCGTGCGCATCATCCAGGTGAACCCCGTCGCGCCCCGCAGTGACGCATCGATCGGATCCCGCAGCCCATCCCACTGCTCAAGTTCCTGGTCGCGGGGACGCAGGAAGAGCATGATCCTGCGGCGGGGGTCCTCGGCCTTGGGATCGAACCAGACCATCGCACCCGGCTCATCGCTGATCCCGGTCAGGTAATAGAACGAGGCGTCCACGCGGAACGCATCGTGGCCCGCGGCCTCGCCCGCGAACACAAGCCCCACCGCCCCGTTCAGCGCCTCAAGCAGGGCGTGGCGGCGGGACTGGTACTCGGAAACCGGGATGACCGTGTCGATGTTCATGGCGTTTCCTTTGGGGTGCAGACGACAATCGTACAGGGCAGCGGCGCGCGGGATTCGAGCTTCGGGGGTTCGCGCAAGGCGTGAGCGAATCCACAGCGCCGAAGCAACCCGCCACTGCGGTGACGAGGCGGGCGGCGCAAGCCTCCGGACGAACAATCCGACGTGAGCGCACCCAAGACTCCCGCGAGGCCGTGCGGGGGCTCGCGCCGCCCGCCTCGTGAGCTCACCCCTCCCCCCGTCGCCTGGCGCTCTCCGACTCCAGCGTGCGGCGCTCGCCTTCGCTCAGCGACCCCATCCCCTGCTCGGCCACTTTCTGCAGAATCCGATCCACCTCGGCCTCCGTCGGTGTGGCGGGCCGCGCGGCCGGAGGCGGGAGCGCGGGCGCGATCCGCGAGGCTCGCGCCGCCCGCGTGGAACCCCGACGCCCCCGCGTGGCCGCGCCCGCGCTCGGCCCACCCACAAGATTGAAGAAGTCGGACAACAGGTGCACACGCCGGACGAAGAAGTACCCCGCCAGCGCGCCCCCAACGTGGGCCGCCTCGCCCCCCGCGTTCCTGGACCCGATGAACAACTGCACGGCCGCGATCCCCAGATAGATGTACGCCAGGGGCTTCATGCGCACCGTGATGGGCGGGAGCGGGATATCGATCAGCGTGTTGGGCGCGACAAACGCGCACGCCATGATGACCCCGAACACGCCCGCCGAGGCCCCCACGAGCGGCACCAGCGGGTCATAGAACAGGATGCCCGGGATACGCACCGACAACGGCTGCCCGTTGTTGGCCAGCAAAATGCCCTGGCCCATCAGGTTCAGCAGCACATACGCGATCGCGCCGAACACGCCGCACACGAGCACGAACGCCAGGAACTTCCGCCGCCCCAGCGCCTCCTCGACGATCGGGCCGAACACGAACAGCCCGAACATGTTGAAGAACAGGTGGAACCAGTCCGCGTGCAGGAACTGATAGGTGACAAATCGCCAGACCTCGAGCGGAATCGCCACCGCGGTCTGGCCCGTCTGCACGTTTTTGACGAAAAAGAACGTGGCCCGCCCGGTTGAGAAATGCCCGACGTTGACCAGCCAGTCTTCAACCAGCGGGCGGGCCTGGCTCCCGCTGCCGATGGTGCGGAACTTGTCGGCCACCTGCATTGATCGCCCGAACACCTCGCGGACCACATGCACCGCAGTGTTCAGGATGATGAGGATCCAGGTCATGGACAGCCCGCCGCTCCACGGGCGGTCGTTGCGGACTTTGGTGTAGTCGCGGTCGGCGATCCCCATCGGGCCTCCTGCGCTGTTGGTCGGGTCTGCCGGAGTATCGGCAAGGGGCCGCCGGAAGGCGGAGCGTAGCCGGGTGTGTGGTACGGGATTCCCGGTGCGCTCGTTCGCGGGGTGGTCGCAGCCGCGAGGAAATCGCACCGCGAGCCCGCAGGGGTGGCGGGCCTTCAGCCCGACACCTCCAACGTGAACGTGGGGTTGAACGTGGTCGGTGCGGGAGGCAGGATGCAACTGCGGCGTCGGGCTGGGAGGCCCGACACCCTCCCACCCCCGCCACCATCACTCCCCCACCACCGCGGCCCGATCGCCGTCGGCTCTGGGCGTCCTCCGCTTCCGCAGCCTCCCCACCCACGCAAAGGCCGGCGACGTCCGATCCGGGCAGCGCAACAACGCCAGCACCAATGCCGCCGTCAGCCAGACCAGCGCCCACGCCTGGTGATGGACCACAAACGTGTCCCACAACAGGTTCTCGGCCAGCCCGCCCGGAATGTGCCCCTCACGCTGCATCTTGTCGATGAACACCGCCCCGGGCACGAAGAACGGCAGGATCCCGAGCAGCACCGCCCATCGCGTCCAGCCGAACCGCTTGCCCTCGCGCGTGACCAGCGACCACACGACCCACCCCAGCGGCAGCAGCAGGATCGACGCATCGTAGAAACGGTGGTACACGATCAGCAGGCTCGCCGACGCCCCGATCGACATCGCCAGCAGCTCCCGCCCATCCTCCAGCTTCCGCAGCCATGCCGCCAACGCCGCCAACCCCATGAGCCCCATCACCCCGAACGTCACCACCGCGGCCATCGCCCGATCCGCCGTGAAGTTGTGGACCACCGGGCGCAGGTCGATCATCTGGTATCGCAGGTGATTCTCCGGCATCGGGTTGCCGTTGCCGATGCCGGTCGTGAACTCCTTGACGTTCGACGACAGGGACTCAACCCACGGCACGCCGTTGGCCTCAAGCCGCACGATGCCCAGGATCGCGACGATCACCGCCACCGCCAGCGCGGGGCCCGCCACGTTCCAGCGCCACCGGAAGATCTCGTACGCCAGGAAAACCAGCCCAATCTGCGGCTTGAGAACCGCGGCCATGCCCAGCAGCACGCCGCCGGCCATGGGCCTGCCCGACAGCCGCAGCGCGTGCCCCGACGCGACCAGCGCGGTCAGGATCATCGACAACTGCCCCATTTTGATGCCCGTGATGCACGGCGCGAACGCGATGGCCGCCCCCACGAAGATCCACGTCGACGGATGCTTCCCTCGCATGCCCGCCAGCCACGCGGTCGTGATGATCGAGGCCGCAATCGCCCCCACGTTGATCCACGCCCACATCTCGCGCGCCACCGGCCAATCGAACGCGGCCACGGGCGAGATCAGCACGAAGGAGGGCGGCGGATACAGCAGGTCGCGCGAGCCGCGCTCCGACGGGCGGTGCATCCTGGGCCCGCGGGCGGCGAGCCAAAGCGCATCCAGCCGGTCGGCTTCATAAGGGTTCACCCCATACAGCCACGCCCGAGACGAGGAGTAGATCACCTGAAAATCGTCGGCCGCGGAAATCTGGCTGGGCATGAGCCCGCGATACAGAAACACGCCCCACCCCGTCAGCAGCAGCACCACCGCCAGGGCCCATAACGCGGCCGTCCGACCGAGGGCACGCGAGTTGGAGGGACGTTGGGGCACGCGGAACACCCTGCCTGGGCCGCGGGGTGCCCGCGGGAAACTCTGGATCGACCGGATCGGAGGAGCAGGATACCCCGGGGCAAGGGGTTGCACCAAAGGGCGTTGTCCTTGCGGGCACCTCTCGTTACGAGCCCCCGGCCCGAGCACGGGGGTCAAAGGTCAGCGATCCTCGACTGGCGCCCCGGCCTCCCGCGAAGGGCCAGAACCGAGCCCGGTCGTGCGCGTGGGGCCAACGCCGGGGACGAGCGACCGGCCTTGCCCGCTGGCTGAGCAACGCCTGACTCACCACCATGGACGCCACTCGCGCCGACTGTGTTCACGTCGGGCATCGAAGTACAGATACTCGCCGGGCCGACTGTTGAAATACAGCCGGCGATAGTCCCGCAGCGATGGGCGATCCGGCTCGGGCCATTCATCCCGGGCCTGCTGCGCGCTCACCACGCGCGGTGACAGGTCGGCGTCGAGGCGGGCGTACTCCGGCTGGCTCGCCAGGGCGGCGGCGGGCGGGTCAAGAGCCGGGTCCGAGAACACCATTACCGTCGGCGTTTCAGACCCGTGCAGAAAGAACCTCGGCTCGGCGCGGCGCGCGACCGGCGCCGACGAGCACCCGAAGCCGCCAACCAGCAACGCCGACACCGCCGCCGCCGCGAGCGCGGCTTGGACAAGTCTTGAGCTTCGGGACATGGGTCAAGTGTACCACCAAGTTGCTATGGAGCAAAGAGTTATGGACCTACATCGCCATGGCTCGCCGATCAGCCGTGCAGACCCGAACCATGATTCGGAATTCACCAAAACACGCCCAAGGGTTCCCCGTATCATCTTGTACGGCTTACGATCGGACCCTCCCACCGCGCCGGAACGCTTGCCATGGCAAACTACAGCAGAGGTTGGGCGGGAACGATCACCCAAGGCGCCGCCAGCGACATGTGGACGAACCTGGCCGGTGCCATGGTTTCCGACGATGATCGGGCCGCTTGTACCATCGCGCACAGTGGCGACTCCGAGTGGTTGATCGCGACCAACTTCGCGTTCCAGCGGAGCGTGCCCAGCGGCGCGTCGGTCGTGGGCGTGACAATCTTTATCGAGGGGCTCTACGACACCGCTGGTGACCCCGTGCCTCCATTCTCAGTCGTCTTGCAAGATGCGAGGCTGGTCCTTGGCGGCCCGATCCAAACAGGCGGACCGGGCACCGGCCTTGGCCTACCGCTCGGGCGCGGCACGACACCTGAGCGCTACGAACTTATGGCCGGCGGTGAGGCCGACCTGTGGGGCCAGACGCCGACGCAGGCGCAGGCGGCCGCGTCCAACTTCGGTGTCGCGCTCAAGTTTCGTGCCCTTGGCGCCCAACTCATCGCCCGGGTCGATTCGATCAGGATGATCATCTGGTGGGAGAAAGACGCGGCGTGCGTCATCACCGCGATCAGCCCCACCAACGGCAAGCAGGCGCCGTTCCAGTTCGTCGCCCACGCCAACAACTCAACATGGGACGACTCGCTGCCGCGGGAAGTCTCGTTCAAGTGGGAAGTCGAAGGGCCGGGGGGCTGGTCGCAGTCGGTCGAAGACCCCCGCCGCGGCGGGTGGTCCGACCCGACCCGCGGCCTCGCCACGCTTTGGGGCAAGTGCCCGCAGTGGCTGTTTGATGTGCCCGGCGAGTACACGGTCGACCGCACCATGTACCGCACGAACAGCGACGGCACGTTCGCGACCGCCGAGGCCACGCCGGTCACGGTGACGGTGAAT
>Ga0163144_10007240_pt1 | contig 24335 bp, 9 predicted proteins | sample OliLak19BULKMAT1_FD_123175 | JGI IMG/M metagenome (GOLD analysis project Ga0163144, IMG submission 123175) | Freshwater microbial mat bacterial communities from Lake Vanda, McMurdo Dry Valleys, Antarctica - Oligotrophic Lake LV.19.BULKMAT1 | ecosystem: Environmental > Aquatic > Freshwater > Lake...
CTGTACCGTTCAACGTAAGTGTAGGAGTTATGATCGCGCCCGATTGGGTGACTGTTCCGCTTCCTACTTCGAGCGTCAACGGCCCGGCGGTGGTGAAGCCGGCAACATCAAATCCGGTGAGTTCAAAGATCGAAACCGCGCCGCCGACTGTCCCGGTGCCGGCCAAAGTGGTGAAACTGTTGCCCGTGTTCGTAAGGGTGTAGTTGGCGGGCCCGGCCAACGTAAGCGTTGTCGCGGTTAACGTGCCCGATTGCGTAACGGTGCCCGGCCCGGTAGCGTTCAGCTCAATCGTTGACGCGCTGGTGAGGAGCCCTATGTCGAATGTATTCGCATCGGTGAATGACACTGCGCCAATGGTGCCGACACTCGACAGAACGCCGATGTCATTCGAGGCGGTGAGCGTAAACAATGCATTCGAGGAGCCCGTGAGAGCCAGCGTCGGGGCGGTGATGATACCCGATTGGCTTACAGTACCATTTACGACGCCTAGCGTCAGGCCGCCGCTCACGGTGATTGCGCTCACGTCGTAAGAGTTAACATCGGTGTAGGCGACCGTCGTCAACGTGCCGATCGACGAGAGCGTCAGAATGTTGTTGAGCGTGTCTGTGAGTGTATAAGTCGCAGCACCCTCCAACGTAAGCGTTGGTGTGCCGATGGGACCAGACTGGGTCACCGCTCCGGCATCCACCCGCAGTGCGATCGGTCCTGCGGCCGCTATTCCCGCCACTACCAGACCCGTGGTGTCCCGGATCGAAACCGTGTTGCCCAGAGTCCCCAGGCCCGCGAGTGTGCCGAAGTCGTTACCACTGTCAGTCAGCGTCACCGCGCCCGTACCCACCAACGTAAGCGTTGGTGCGGTAATTGCGGCGGACTGGGTAACCGCCCCGTTGGATTCAACCCGCACGCCACCGGAGCCGGAGGTTGTAACTGCCCCGGTGAACGCGGTCGTGCCGAGTGAGCGAACGGAGAGCAACTTGCTCGCGGCGAGTAGCGCGCCAGCGATGTCGATGCTTCCACCCGCGCCCCCGTGAAGCGTAAGCCCATAGCCGAGGGCGCTTAAATCAAGATTGCCCGTCGTAATTGTGCCCGATGCACTTCCATCAACACGGCCCACCGTGAGGGTGCCAGATGTAATAAACTTAGGGAGATCCGCAGCGGCGATTGTCGTCGTGCCCGCACCTCCGCCGATCCCGATCGTCTGACCCGCCGTTTGAGGCTGAAAGAGAATATTTGCGCCGACGATGCTTCCCGAGGCACCAAACGCGAGCAGATCTGCGGTGACGGTGGCATCATTCGCCGCGCCCGCACTGGCCGCGGCGTTCAGCGTGATCGTGCGGGTCGCCGCGGCTTCGAGCGAGAGTGCGCTGGCGTTGAACGTCGAGACGCCAAAACCGGTCACCGTGAAAGAGCGTGAGTTAAAGAGGTTTAAGGGGCCGCCGACTGTGCCCGTGACGCTGTCAAAGCCGTTGCCGGTGTTGGTAAGCACAAAAGCACCCGAGCCGCTACTCCCGATGATGAGTGCGCCAGAGGTGATGGCCGCCGACTGCGTGACAGCACCCGCTGAAAGAGTCAGCGAAGCCGTCCCTGAACTCAGCGCCCCGCCGATAGTCAGCGAGTTGGCACCTAGGCTCAAAGTGATGGCATCGTCTACGGTAGAGAAACCCGCCGCGGCGATAGCAAGGGGCGTGCTATTGGTAATTGAAACCACACCGTCGCGTGTGCCCGCGAGTGCGGTGATGGCGTTGGAGGTGTTTGTGAGCGTGGTAGAACCCAAGCCTGCCAGCGTGAGGGTTCCCGATGTAATCGCGGAATTCTGCGTGATTGTTGTACCGGTGAGCGCCATCGTGGCCGAGCCCGATGAGAGCGTGCCGTTGACTTCGATGGTGCCAGTGTGGTTCACGATAACGCCGCCCAGCGCGGTAATCGCAGCGGTGTTTTGGAAGTTAAATCCCGATGAGGTGAAGATTCCTCCGTTGGTATCCACCGCGGCCTCGACAGCCACGTTGCCACCCGCAGTGAGCGTCACGCCCAACTGCCCGGCAGAGGCCGTGATCGGGTTGGAGATGGTTATGTTGTTGGCGGCCTGCAGCGTGAAAACCGCGTCAAAAACCCCCGTCATGGTGATAGGCGCGGAGACGACGATGTTGCCTAATTCGCCGGGGTCAAAACCCGTTGGCGTGGTTGTTACGGTAACGCTTGTACCCAGGTTCAGCGCCGCCTCGATAGATGTAACACTTACGTTGGCACCGGAGGCATTCGGTTCGAAGTTGGGGCTAGGAGTTACTTCAAAATCTGGGCTCGACGAGATGGTAACGTTGATGGGGTCTAGCAGCCAAAGCCCGGCGTTGCCCTTGGGGGCCGAAGCGTCGATGTGCTTGGCCTGCAGGTCAAGGATGCCCTTGCTGGAAGTTTCGATGAAGCCACCGTTGCCGCCCTCTCTGCCACCCTTGGCCGAGATATCCCCGTAAACGCGGCTTACCTGGTCAGACCAGACAACCACGCTCCCGCCGCGGCCCTGCTGGGTTGCGTCTGCGGAAATCTGGCTGCCTGGCGCGGTGTAAAGATAATCGGCGGTGGGGAGCAGGCCCTTGCCTTGCACATCACCGCCCACGCGCACACTTCCGCCGCCGGTGGTGCCGCTGGCATCAATCACAGCCTCCGAATGAAGGGCGATCTTTTCGCCGGTAATCTCAACGCTTCCGCCGCGTCCACCTGAGTTCGAGGCCCCGCTTGTGCCATCGCCTCGATTGCTCGCGTCGATGGTGCCGGTTACATGTACTTCGCCATTCTTTGCCTGCACCTTGACCGTCTTGGCCTTCACGGTGCCGCCGATGCGCATCGCCATCGAGTAGACATCGCCCGCTCCCATGGTAACGGCGCCCTTACGCGCATCGATTGTTCCGGTATTGCTCGTCGCGCCAGCAATCGCCTCGCCAGCCTTACCTTCAATGCGCACGAACATATTGCCGTTGCGCTCACCGACAAGAATGTCCTCACCACTTGCCATGACGACCGTGCCCTGGGGCGCGATAATCTGGCCGCTGTTACCCACAGTCTTTCCCAGAAGCGCCACGAAATCGCTCGTAATCAAGCCCTCGTTGATGACGTTACCCTTGAGATCTGTAAAGCGATTGATGCCGCGGATAAAGTCATTATCCTGGATGTTTCCCGCCGCGGCATAGAGGCGATTCACATCGAGGCGGGCGGTGCCGCTAAAGAGCACGCCAGCGGGGTTGACCAGATAGACCCGGCCGTTGGCTGAGAGCGACCCATCGATGCGCGTCGGGCTTCCGGAGTAAATGCGGTTAAGAACCCGAGACTGCGCATCGGGCTGAAGGAATCGCACAGACTCGTTGGCTCCGATGTCAAAGTTGCGATAGTTAATAATACTGTTGCGGCCGGCGCGGATAAGCGTCTCGGTTCCGTTGCGAGTAATGCTTACGTCACCGCGTACGACCTGCGCCCCTTCAGGTCCCGCGAAGGCGGACGAAGAGGAGAGGAGCACGCCCATCAATCCGACGGACCAGCCGCCCCGCTTACCGACGGCGTAGACCCGCCCCATGCTGCAACGGGCAGCGGCGAAAACAAGGTCAATAGCGCGAGATACCGTGGCTCGCGACCCCTTGCGTACGCGCTGGCCTGCGAGAGTGAAACTTTGGGAAGCGTGCGTTCGATCGGTTGTATTCGCCATAGCGCTGACATCCTTCAATGGTGTGGCTCACAATCTTGATTGCGGCCCGCAAGAAACTTGCAACAATTCTTAAGACTAACTCAATCTCAATTTAGTTCTGTCGCCGAGCATCTATCTGCCGAAAATCTGCTTTCTACATCAAACTCATGCGCAGACGCCTCGGCAGCGTGCTGCGGGACATGTTTGACTGCTCGCGGCGCGAGCACCGCCAGGGTTCTAATACGATAACGTCATCTGGAAATGTAACTCGTGGTCGCCCGACTCTACTTCGCTGGTCTGAGTTGCGTCGTCCACCGCACCAGCGTCGTGCAATGCAAAGCCCCAGTCCAGCCGGAAACTTACGTTGCGACGGAACACCAGCTCTGCCCCGATGCCGGTGCCGAGCAAAGTATCGGACTGCTCGCCCTCGCTTAACTGATCGGAGGGGCCGGTGCTGCCCGCATCCAGAAACACCTTGAAAACCAGATCCCAATCGGCCCGCGAGAACGGCTGCTGCGGAGCCCATCGGAAGTCTGAGCCGAACCACTCGGGCATTTTGGAACGCGTGCTCGCGTCGGAACCAATGTAACCGGGGTCGCTCGCTGAGAAGCTGTTGGGCAGGTGGAATCGATACTCGAGGGTAGCGATAATCGCATCATCGCCTGCAACGATCGACTCCGGATAGCCGCGCACGCTGAACATACCGCCTGCGACATCTTCCTCGGTGGGAATCAGCCGGTTATCCATCGCCCACTGACCGCGCACCGAAACCGCAACTTCGTGCGCAAGCGACTGGAAGCCCTTACCGTCTTCGCCCATGAACCAGCCAAGCCGATTAAAAAGCGGTTCTAAGTATCGTGACCGCTCGGCCGAGAAACGGAGAACACTAAAGTAACCATCCACGTCCTGCCTACCCAAATTGTCTCGCTCTTCGGCGTCGAGTTCGTCGGCATTCCACGAGAGCGTGAGCCCGGCCACCAGCACCGCATCATCGGTAAACTTCTCTAGGTTCACGCCCACGTACGGAGTATAAAACTGGTCCTCACCGCTTGAGCCGGAGCCAGTACTATTTACTTCGGTGTTTTGCCACTTCAGCCCAGCCGTGCCATCAATAAACAGGTTGCGGTGCTGAAAGAAGTTGTAAACCAACTCCGCGCCGACGTTGTAGTTGGTTCCGTCAAAGTTATCACCTTCAAAGCCGACGTCCGCCGCGTCATACTGGCTGTACCCACCATAAACCCGCGTCTTTAAGACGTCGGAAATGAGCGGAAAGGTGTAATCAAGATTAACCGCGTGAGCCTCTTTGAAACCCCCGGTGATATAATCAATTCGCAGAGTATCATCATGCTTTGTCAGCTGATTATGCACGAAACCGAAGCGCTCGCGCCACACGTTGGTAGCCTCGGTGCCGGTGTTTGAAATCTGGAAGTAAGCGACCCACGGCTTGTTCTCGGTGATGGTGTAATCAAGCGAAACGTCGCCCGGCTCGACCGAACCGCTGACGGCGGCGTCCACCCGCCGGCCAGGGTGCCGATTAAGACGGAAGAGATAATCGTCAATCGCATCGCGCTGCACCAAGTTTCCGGGGACGACTGGCGACTGTTCGCGAACCCGCACATGGACCGGATCGTTAGGGTCAACCCGCGTCAAATCGCCGCGTTTCACTTCTTCATCGAGCCTGGGTCCTGATGCAAGAGAACGAATGGTTGCGATTCGACCGGTATTAATTACGAGGCGTAAGTCTCCCGACTTCTCCGGGCGCAGATCGTCACCTCGGATGATGTCGCCTTCGGCATCCTCGTTAGCGATTTGGTCAAAGGCCGGGTTTGCGAACACTACTCTTAATCCGGTGCCCATCACCGCATTTGAGAGCGACTGGTTAATCTCGCGGATCGCGCTTGAATAGAACTTTGTTCCCCCATCCGCCAAATCCTTCAGCTTTTTGGTTACGATCGTCACGCCTTTTCGCTCGATCGCGGCGCCGAACTTATCAGTCAGGATGATGACCTCACCCGACTGTCGCTGCACCAGCTCGTAGGGTGCCACTAAACCAGTGGGGGTCACGCCAAGCCGTACGGGTGTTTCCATCAGCGATTCGATCGAGGGGTGCTGCTCATTGGGCACTGCCCACTCAAGGACGAATCGGGAAACTGTGTAAAGATTTCCGTCGATCGCCCCGGCTTGGCCCGCGTGGCTAGAAGTGGGCGCGATCAACGCTCCCCCTTCCCCGCTCGTCGCCCCTGTTGCGCCCGCGGCCGTCCCCGTTCCATCGGCGGGAACCGCACTCTCTGCTGGTGCTGTTCCATCGGCTGCCTTGTCTGCTGGTGGATTAACTTTCGCAGGACGGATGCTGTTAATATCCAGCGGCTCTTGAATTGGCTGAGTCTTTTGTGGAGATGAGGTCTGCCCCATCGCCACACCATACATTCCGAACATGCACAGCCCGGCAACTGCCGCGAGCACCCCCGCCGAATAGCGCGGGGAGCCTACTTGCTTCAATTGTTTTTCGTACGTGCCTTGATTGGCACACGCGGCGGCGGTTGGCTGCATTAATAGTTTCCACTTATATTCGACCACATTCATCCGCTGTTCCCTTTCCGAGCCTGGCAAAACCGCCCAGCCCGCCAAACGAGTTTGCACCATCTACCGGCCACATTACCGATCCCGGCAACCTTCAAGTAGACTTAGTTTAAACATATCCTCTCCTCTTGTAGAATCTGTAGAGAGACACCGAGACCTTATTAACCGCGCTACGAATCTGCTTACGCTCACCGCCAACGTCCTCATGTTCCGCTAGCATAGGCAACTCAGCCCATGATCCGAGAGCAGGGAGGGGCAGAATATTTGGGGGCGAGGATACGGGCAAGCGACTCAAGGCTCCGCTCTGCCCGCGGGTTGCCCGTCCAGAATCGCTCATCTGGGTGTTTCTTCATTGCCAAGGTGCGAAAGGCGCATCAATGATTGCTTGTTTTATACGCTCTTTGCCGTCCTCCGCAGGCATCCCGCCCGCACCGGGCTGAGGAATCGGCGGGAGTGATCGCCCCGTGCCGCCAAGCGCCGGCCCACTGAAGGCAAGGCGAATTCCTACGTCACTCATCCCCTTTCGGGTTAAAATTCCACTCAGGCCGTAAGGTTCTTCGGGCTTGATCGACTTGGACGAGAGGGCCGACCCACCGATGATGCGGAGCTGATCAGATAACTTCGCAGCCGTCACACTCGCGGCTGTCGCCGCCACCGAGTTCATCGCGTCGGCCGAATCTGCGATTACATACTCCGCTACGTTGCCAACGAGGTTTTCAAAGTTCTTCGCCGAAGTGCTCACTGGCGAGAACCAGAGCACTCCGTCGTCGGTGTCCACAGCCGCTGAGCCGTCGTCAACGGTGCCCGCCGGGGCAAACGCCTCAAGACCCGGGAGGCGCGTGGCTCCGCTCTTGGCGTGTTCGTTCTGCTTTAGCCATGTCGCATCGCGACGATTTGTCGGCGAGCCGGGGTTGGCCGCCGCCGCTTGCGCCCATTCGCGGGCCGTGGGGAACCGGCAGTTGAATGTTCGGGCTATTAGCACGGCTGCCGAAGGTGAGATGTATTGTAAAGGAGAGTCCGGTGTCGGCGGTAGAACCGAACTTACGATGGACGGGGCGTAGAGGGCAGGCTCGTTCGACGCCGTGGCGGTAGCAAGCCAGCCGCGAGAGGAGTCAGAAAACCGTGAGACACCAGCAAATGCTCCGGGCTTTTGCGTCTTGGACGAGTTTACCCACACCCAGGTGCGCGGCCCGGTTCGCTTATCAACGGCAGCCTTTTCAGGCGGGCTCATGCACGCGGCAAATTCTTCCCACTTGCTCGTGCTGCTCAGAAGTCGGGCCGCAGTTCCAACGGAGAGCTCTGAAGTGCTGAGGTAGACCGTCTGGTCGCCCGCGCCGGGTAACGGCCTGAACGTAATCAGAGCTTGAGGAGAATTTCCTGTGCCCGGGAGCGAGTATACAACCGTCGTGTCTCCGGCCTCGCACGCCCAGCCAATCGCGCCGGGCCCGGATTTCGCTAACTCCGCGGCGGCCTGGGCTGGCGAACCGACCTTTGCGCCGCCCGCCTCGCCGGAGGCAGGCGCGGTTGTCGGCGCGGAGTTTGGCCCACGAAGACGCTCGATCAAACCGGTCGCGTACGCCGCTTTGCTTGCGGCGGCGACCGTCACAACTGGGTCCGCGAGAAACGCGGCTGCGGCTCGCTCGCTGTCCTCAGCACTCGCTGACTTAAGCTCGAATAACTTAATATTGTATTCAACAGCCGAGCGCGCTGGGGATGCTCCACCGGGCGCGCTCGCCGCGGCGAGGGCGAGCCACTCCGCCTGAGCCACCCGAGCCGTGGCGTCCGGTGCAAAACCGCCCGCGAACGCGGCTGCAATTCCGCTCGCGGAGGCCTCGTTCAGTGCTGTGCTCAGCTCCTCCCAGGCTTTGCTGCGCGGGGAGCTCACGCTGCTCAGTTTACCTTTGAGTTCTGTTAGTTTAGAAGGGGTCCACTTGATCACTCGCGTGCGCTCCGCTGCGGCGGCAATCACAGCATTGCCCAACTCTCGCCGCGCCCCCTGCTGTGATGCGACTGCACCAATCGCTGCCACCAACATCTCAGGAGACTCCGCGATTGTAACTTGAGCCGTTGCCTGTGAGCTCTCCAGCAGTGGACGAAGAAAATCAGCGATCGCGGCGGCCGCCACCCCGCCCTCGGCCCCGCCGCTTAACTTAGCCTCTGAAGCGGCTTTCACCGCGGCGATGTCATCCGCGTAATCCGCGATCAAACCCGCAACAAGTGCGTCTCTCAATCGCTCCGCGGCGGGTACGACTTTATTGAGCCGGTTCATCTCAACAGCCAATACGCTCAACTCCGCGGTATCGCCGCTGATGTAACTCTTCGCAGAAGTATCTTTCACGGCGGTTTGAACCTTTACCAGCACCGCCGCGCTCTCAAGTCCCTCGAGCTTCTTCAAGCCCGCTCCATCGATCGCCGGGATTGTTTTGATCTCGCGCCCGACGGCCTCGAAGCGGCCTCGTGCTCGGGCTATTGTCGCCTTCGCTGGCTCCCAACCGCCCGCCGGGTCGACCCCGGAGATTATTTTCGTCCAAGCCGCAATTCCGCCCTCATCGGTTACCGGCGGTCGTTTTGCCTCGGCCGCGATGAACTCAGCCAGCCGCTTGCGCGAAGCTTCCCGCAGCGTATCAATAGCTCCGGCAATTTCCGCCGCGGCCTTATCTGCTTGATCCATCCCTGCGCGAATGGTCGGTGTGTTCGCCGCGGTCGCTGGTATCGCTTTTACAGTTCCTATGCTGGCGGTCACAGCCTCTACTCGTGCTCGCAAACCTGCGGCGTCAATGGTCGCACCTTCGGCCTTCGCAATCGCTTCAACAGCGTCAATTTCATCCATCAGCTTTCGACTCGACTGGGTGATATTCCACCCAGCGCGAGGGTCGACACCCGCGGGGGTCGGCGCGTTGGGAACGGCGGGGTTCGTTTCGACCTTACCCTTTTCTCCTGCAAGTTTCGTCTCTGAGGATTCGGGAACTTTTGTCGGACCAGGTTCAGTCTTTCCTGGCGGGGATTTATCTGTTGGTTCTGCGGACGCAATCACGGGTGGAATTACTGGCACCTGAGGTGACTTCGGCGCGACAATCGGATTCGCGGGGACAATCACGGCAGGTTTCTCGACCGTGCCGGTCGCAGGTTTGGTCTTAAGTGGCGTTACCACATCGGTCGGTGTAACTTTGGCCACTTGCGTCGTGCCATTTGCATCGGTACCGTCTTTGAGCTTCGCATCGTTGCCGCTTCCGACGAACTTGGGCGCAATGAGAGCTATTCCTAGCGCCAGCAGGCCTACGCCTACCAAACCAGCTCCCACCTTTAAGCTCGTGGGTATTCCCGCTTTGACCGCTTCGCTCGCCCGCTCAGCGATTATTTTTACCGCGAGCGGTGATCTGGATATTACTCCGGGCGCGGCAGCTGCGGACACGCCACGTGCCCACGCTGTCATTTTCTCATTTGCTTCTGCTGCGGATGACTCGGGGATTGAGTAAGGAACTAAGGAGGCCGGAGAGAGAGCCGCGGCGGAGGCCCGCAAACAAAACAAAACTTTCGCCGATGGTTCTCCCACGATCAGGTCGAGGTAATCAGTACCCACCCGATCGGCGATCAGCACGGAGGCCGAACCGCTTAACTCTTGTCTTAGCAGCGCGGCCCAAGCTCGCACCCCTCGCACTCCGCTTAGGCAGCGTGGCACCCGAAGATGCTGCGGCGGAATGGAGTTCCCTGAGTTACCGATCCGGGTTCTCGAGGCACTCGGCTTAAACGCGGTCAGCTCACGGTCCATCTCGTAAAGTATCCGCTGAAGCCCAAGTCCCTTCTTACCTTCAATGTCAAACGCGGGATCTCTCACCAACTCGGCCAGCAGTTGCTGGTCGCTGGGAGATTGCCCCCCTCCGATTGCGGTAACGGGCTCGGACATTCGCGCAGCGATGGCACTCAATTCCGACTTACATTCTGCAACCGACGAACGCACCTCGTCACGGGTTCGGATTGCCGCGCACGAGGTGGACAGCCGATCCACTGCGGGCATGACATGTTCAGTGGCCAAACGAAAACTCACGCCCTTTGCGGTGCGTTCGCTCGTATCGTTCGTGCCACTATCGCTCACGACTCCGCCCATCATCCCGGCGACAATCATCGGGTAAGCAGATCGCCCCTTGCCATCCGTGCTTGAACGCATCCGTCCCATCAACCACCCGTCAACAGTTCGCCAATAAAACCAGTGGTCAAAGCCTTCCAAGCGGTTCTCTGCGGTCAGGTTTTCCCATGCCCCCGAATCGATGTTTCCGGCTATTCCCTCTGAATAGAGCTGGCGCTTGCAGTTGACGAGCGTGGCGCTCGTTAGCCCAATATCTTCGATGTGATCATCCCACGCGGGGTGTTTCCCAAACGCAACCACATCGATCGTTGCCCCATCACGAACTTCCCCCGCCGACCCGAATACTGTTTTACTCACGTGATGGTTCCTCTGCACGCTCCGCGTGCGCAGGCCTAACTAATGCTCAATTTCCGCCTTAGTCCCCGATCACCCCACCCCGTCCTGCTTACTTAAGCGGCCCGTGACAACTTTGCCCTGTCGCGGGCAAAGTCACTCTGTTCTGCTGGCCCACGCCAACGCAAACCCCAAAGAATCCAATGCTGCTCGCCCGCAACATCTTGCCTAAAAACATCTTCGCCGGTGTTGATGAGCCCGCCGACAGACCAAGCCTAACAACGATTATCGAGCGCCGAACATGGAAGTTGCAGATTCCCGCCACTTCGCCCGAGGTGTTTCTTAACACCCCGTCTCATCGTTGATACTCACACACTCATGGGCGTTTCTGCACACGTTCGTCCGGTCTAGTTCGGAGGCGCCCATCCGCTCGCTGTCGGCCAATCCGCGAGCTTCGGGAGCGACGAAGGGAGTGTAACTTTTAACCAAACACAGTACTTGCCACAATCGCTGATTGCAGCGACTTCGTAGCTTCCGGCTGCATCCACCGCAGGCACCAGACCATCCTTTGCGAGCAGCAGACCGAGCACGCCCCAAGAGTTAACGCTGAGATTAATTTGTGCGCCGGGCTTCGCCCCAGGATTTGGGTTCTCAGGCCCTGGGTAAAGATTAATCTGCACCTTGTTCGCTGAAGGAATTTCTAACTCTAGCGGAACGATTGCCGCCGCCATGAGGTTGACAAAGTTGGCTGGAGCCGCTCCACCTATTGCTACCCCGGCGAACACAAACGCGGTGTTGGCGTGCTTAATCCCCGGCGCCGGCGCGTCTGTGCGGTCGCTGATCGCCACCCTTGCTTTGAAAGGTGCCCGAAGTGACTGCGCAACCGCTTTCACCGATGCTAACCACTTCCGGCGCGCGGGGCCCTTTGCGAAGTCCTCTCCGATCACCGGCATGACAAGATCGCGCAGTTCCGCATTTGCAATTTTCTGCTCGAGAGGTCCTCCATCCGCACCGCCGGGAGCCGCCCCTACCACCTTATCGATGTCTTCGCTCGCGCGTTTCACATCATCGAGCGTCAGATCGCCGCCTGCTCCAGCCGCTAGCGGGATCGTTTTGTAGTTGGTCTGGATGCGGCCGAAGACCTCCCCGATCCCTCCGCCTTCTTTCGCGAGGAGCAGCAGCGTGCGCGCAATCAGTTCATCCTGATACGAACGCGTCCGATCTTTCCTCAATCCGGCAAAGCCCGCCGCATACTGCTCGCTAAACCCGCCATTCGTCACCGCATCCCGCAGGATGTTCTTGGCGGTGTTTGGCTGGGCCGCACGGTTCTTCCACATTCCCAGTACGCTCGTAAACTTCTTCGCCTGATCCTCATCGTCCAAGAATCGGTAGCGGTCGTCCACATCCTTCTTTGCAACTGCAACCGATTTCACCCGCTCCCCGACGACCTTCTCCATCGAATCAAGGGCCTCAAAAGATGTTTTCTTTACCGCTTTCAACTGATCGCCCAAATCGGTTGTATCCAACGAAGCGACCTCGCTAAGGTTTAAGCTTTCACGCGGCAACACCAACTTCAGCGCGACTTCGCTCCAGTACGCCGCGTAATCCTCGACGTATCGTAAGAATACCTCACCCCCAGCGGTTCGCTCCGGACGCTGCTTCAGCCCGCCGGTGCCGACCACCTCGGATTTCTCTTTCGGAAGGTCTGTCAGTCGAAGAATCTCGACCCATGTTCCCGCGATCAACGCGGCGGGCCTTGCCACGAACTTCCCAGATGCTGTTTGCTTCGTTTTATCCGTTTCAATGATCGAAAGCGGCACGGCAGCAATTCGCTTTGACGCTGCGGGCACTTGAGGATCTTTGCTTAGCTCATCCACCGCCGCTGCAAGCTCGGCCTTCGCCGTCCAGATAGGTTCCTTTAGCGCAGCATCGATCAATCCGTGAAGTGCGCGAGGCTTTACGATATCGAAAGCCCGCGAAACCGACTGTACTGATTGAGAGTAACGCGTCGCAGCTAACGATCCCACTAAGAAGTCTTTGGGTTCCTTCACTGGTGCTGATCGACTCGCCCGCTCGGTCTCGGCTTGGGCCGCCAGCGATGTAAACGCCGCACTCACAGCTGCCGGGCCTGCTGTGCTCGCCGCGCTAGCGCCGGGGAACTTTTCAGCGTATTCCAGCGCGTTCTGTGCCTGCTCATGCATCGATAGCAAAATCAAATATAAGCGTGACTGCGCCTCTTTGGCTTGTCCTACTTTGGGCGAGGGGCGGACCATCAGCGGCCCGACTTCTTTAAGGCGGTCCCGCAGTCCAGCCTCGGCTCCATCTGCACCCTTCTTGATAGCCGCGAGCACTCCCTCCAAATCCTTGGCGTCTTTGCCTTCCTTCGCAACCTGGGGGGTGAAGAGCTCGCTCAGTTCGGTTAACTTGGCGGTCGCGGTGGCTTTGGCAACCGGGTCGGGAAGTTGATTCGTAAGCGAATCAACAATTACTTCGGCCTGCTTCACGAACTCTAGTTTCATCGCGGCCAAAAGCTCATCGGGCGAATCGATCTTTGCCTTCAGCCCTGCGCCAAGCTGCGCTTCTAAGTCTGCGAGCCGCGAATCCGAAGCTGCCGCCTCGACCTTCAGCGACTCGACTTTCTTCTTGTGCGACGCGGAGAACTCTTTGTACGCCTCAATGGTTTCCATCGCCCGGGCAATCCCGGCCCCATCGCCAGTCGGGGCAAGCCACGCCAAGCTGCCTTCGTAACTCTTCTCAACGGTGCTGAACCTGCTAAGTGCCTCAACGCTCGCACCCAGGCGCCCGAGGTCGGTGCTCGGAGACTCGTTGCGAGCCAGCGCATCGCGCATGCGGCGCACCGAATCGGTCAGCTCCTTGAAGACGGCGTCTGGCTGATTCCGAAGAAGCGAGTCGCTGACGCTCACACCGTCTGCTCGCTTTGGGTATCCGTCGCTTCCGTACGCTTTGTTCACGGCGCTTTGGATCGAGTTAAGTTCCTGGGCGATTTCTTCCTCGCTCATGGTCTTGATCAACTCGTCCTTGAACGCGCCGCCCATGGTGTAATCAATCAGGGGCTTCACTTCTATCGCAGCGCCGTCGGCCAGTCCTGACTTCTCACCGACCTTCGGCTTGGCTCCCTCCGAGAGCGTGGTTAACCGCACTAACTGAGCGAGCGCGCCTATCGCCGGTGAACCCCACTCTTTCTCACTCTTAAGTTTTTGCCGCGTGCCATCGATAAGCGGTTTGAGAATATTGGCTTCAACCAAGGCTCGCTGCGCCGCCAACTGACGCGTCTCAAAGTATTGGCCGGTGCGACCCAGCGCACTCAACATCGGCTTTGCGATCAGCGGATCGACGATCCGCTGAGTATTGTCCGCCGTTGTGCTGTAAATCTTCAAACGGGGCGTATCAACGTCGAGCACGCTCAGCGTTGGTGCGCCGTCCTTATTCTTCTGCGGTTCTCGCCCAAGATAAACGACTGTGTTATCTGGTTTTAACTCAAATAACTGGAGAGCCTTGTCGTCTTTCTCAACTGCATCCGCTGCCGAGGCCCAAACTTTCGCTGGCTTACTGAAAGAATCACGGTAGCCCCAAATGCTCAATGCCGTCACCCCACCCACGAGCAGCGAACATATAACCGCAGTTCCTACTACGAGTCGCCGACGCGATGCCATTGCTTTCCCAACATTTGCTGCGTTGGTGACCAATCCCTTCTCCTTAAATATCTTTCCAAGGAACATATCTCTCAGGAAGAAGGACTTTTCGCGGCTTACCCGCTTCGCCATCGCGGGATCATCGCCTGTCGTGCCTAGTGCCGCGGCCAACGCGGCGTCGAGCGCCTCACCCTGCCGCATGGAACTTGTAAAGTAAATACCCCGCAAGAACAGCGGTTTGGGGCTCCATTCGCTCGCCACGAAGATCTTGTCCAGATACTGCCGCAGCCGCGGGATCATGCTCATTAACTTCGCTGGCAACTCAAACAGTTCGTCCACCTCGTCGCTGCGCCGACCATTGGGATCAGTCGTATGAACCGGGTTCTGTAATAACCCCGCTCGCCGCTTTACCAGCTTCTGCCGTACCACTTCAAGATGTTTTTCAACCTCATCTGGAGAGAATGATTTGTCCAGCGAATCGGGGTTGCTCCACCCCATCATTTGATGCTGCAGATCACCGTTGTTAACATTCCGGAAGAACTGCTCGAACCCCACCACCTTATCGCATTTACTTATCACCACCGTTACCGGGAACCGCACCTCGAGTGTCCGCTGAATAGTGTCCAACTGCCGAGAGATCGTCATCGCATAACTTTCGATCGTCTCCTTTTTATCCTCGAGTACGCTCTCCGCTGGCAGCACCAGTATGACACCATTGATCGGGCAGTTGGGGCGTGCCGTCTTCAGCAACTTCAAGAACTCTTTCCATTCTGTGCTGTTGCCCTCCCCCGATTCTTCCATGAACATCCGCCCCGCCGTATCTAACATTACAGCGTGGTTCGTGAACCACCAGTTCATGTTAAACGTACCACCAGCTCCCTGCAGAACATCCTGCAATCCCGGCGGAAAGCCTACCTCGCTGCGGCGGACCATTTCAGTCTTCCCAGAACCGGGAGGGCCGACAACCAAATACCAGGGCAGCGCGTAAATGTCTTTGCCCGCCGCGCTGAATGTCTTGACGCCCTCTTCAAACTTGCTGCGAAGGCTATCCATGTTGGCCTTCTGCGCCGGACTAATGGAGCCGCCACCGCCACCCTTGCGCGATAGCATCGCGGCAAAGGGCCCGCTCTTTTTCTTCTGCCACAAAATCATACCTACTTTGTAGAGCAGGATGAGCAGGCCCACGACCAGAAAGCCCCCCGCCGCGACCTTCCACGCCAGCCCGTGGTTGACGATCGCCATGAAAATTGTCGCGACGCCAGCTCCGCTGCCTAATAACAGCACCAACTGACCACCCCGCGACATTGCCAGCATTGAATGAATCGGATTTTGCATACTTACACCGGGATTCACCGCACCAAATTAAACTTACAACAGCACCCGCCCCGTCCACACCCCGCGATTGCCTCGCCCATTTCCAAAGCTCAAACCGGCAATACCACGTCCGGACATATTATTACGGTTTAGGCGCCTGTTTCGACGACTGTGTGACCCACCAATCCGTCACCCCGTCCAGCGAGCTCTTTAGTGCCTCGCTGGCATCTCTGAAGAAGAAGAAGCAGGAGACGAGCACGACCCCGAGCACCAACAGCGCCAGGAGCGTCATGCCGGTCACCCGTTTACCCGGTGGTTCTGTTAAGTTACGTGTATCCAGGTGCACGTACGCATCCTCGCAGATCCGCCCCTCCTGATCGGCATCGACCATCATCAAAAGCCGGGCCGACATCTCCCGCATTTTGTTACGAATCAACTCCGGTTGTCCGACGTTATACCCTTGGAACCCAAGGCCCACGCACACGTAAAACACGCTCAACGCCTGAGTCGCATCGTCGGACATATCCTTGAGCGTTTCGTCCAGAATCTTCCAGAACTCTTCATCGTAACCTAACTTCTGGATCTCATAACTCATCGGTTTCCACGACTGCCCGCCGCTCACGCTTGCGAGCTTGCTGCTAACGATCATGGAGTCTGTAAAATACGTCAGCACAAGCTCGGCGGTGGGCCAGGCCTTGATCATGCCGGGCGTCTTCTCCGCCCGCCGGCGGGCGTCGGCCATGAGCGACTTAATATCACTCCGCACCACGCCGAAATCAACCCGCGCCCCTCGCCGCGCCTTGCGGTTCAGTTCGCAGATGTATTGAAATATTGGTTCACAGATATCTGCCAGCATCATTGTGCAATTTCCTCATCGCCTCTCCCCCGCCGCAACCGCTCAACCCGCTCGCCGCGTTGCCCTCATCACGGCACTGTCATATACAAACTGATATCTGAATACTCCATCGGCTCCAGTTCGCTCCACCGCAGGGCCAGCTTCTTCTCGGATGTAATTCGTTCCCAAAGCTTGGCGCTCGTCGCAAGGTCGATGCGGAAGTAATGGAGGTCGCCCGCGCTGGGCAGTTCCATCGGCTGGTGGCGGTCCTCGGCCAACTTCACCCCGAAGATCTCCAGCTTCACCATGCTTTTGGGCATCAACTTAAACTTATCCTGATCTTCTACGAGTTTGGCCAGCACACCCGCGTCCATGCGCGTCTTTACCGCCAGCCAATATCCGTTGGCTTGTTGCAGGTGCTCTTCGGTGATGGCCGCCGAAAGCACGTTGTCCACCTTGGTAAACGGAACCTGAAGAAACCGGCCTCGTACCTGCGACCGTAACATCGGTCGAATGCGGCGATCCAGCTCCGCGAACACCACGCCAGGAAGATCGTGATCGTACTTCGGACCTTCAAACGCATCACGATCCGGTGCTAGTGAGGCCAGTTCGGCCTGCAGGCTCCGAAGTTCGATATACGCCGCATACGGCGAAATATTCCCGGCTCCAGACGCCGCGCCCGCACCCCCGGCCACCAGCGATGGCAGGCGTGCTGCATACCGGTTCAGCATGCCTAGCCGCATTAACATAAGCATCTGAGGGGCCTTTAAGTTATCAATAACAAAGCCCCCACGCGTTAGTTGATTCACCAACTCGCTGCGGGCCGCCTCCACAGCATTGGCCAGATCACGCAACATATTCTTAAGTGTGGGCGAACCCGCGATCGTCATGCACGGCGGAATGTAACGAGTGTCCGGCCGCGGCACCGTGCTTGCTTCAGCACTAGCGACAATCCGCAGCAGCGGTAGCACCTCCATGTCGGTTACATCGTCCCCATCCACAACCAACCTCGCATTGAGCCGACGAACCAAAACCTGCTGCCCGTTCTCCCCGCTGTTTTCATCCATCATCGAAGATTCTTCGATGCGGTACATGCGCTTCACTCGCACATCACCCCCACCGATGTTCTCAATGGTGTTGGCGCGATTCGCCTGCCACAGCGGCACCGCAACGCTCACCGTAAAGCCGCTGGGGTTGTTCGCCAGAGTTCGCTTAATATCCAGCGCGGGAAGCTCCGCATTCCCAGGCACGTCAACCTCCACCCCGCTGGGCATCACCGCCCGAAGTCGGTCAAGGCGCACAAGGTTGTTCTCAAGCCCGTCGCTCGCGATCCGAATTTCGAGAACCCCGTACGGATACTCCCAGGAAAGTCTTCGCTCGCGCGCTGCCCCCACCGCTGCTTCGCGTGACAGCACCTGCAAATGGTGCGGTTGTAAGAAAAGTCCCTCGTGCCAGTGAATCATGCCGCTTTTGCTCATGCCTTTTCCCTTGAATACTCACCAGCTGTCCGTCAAAATGCGCCCCGCCCCGCTCTAAGCCATCTGCGACCACTTAACTTCGCTCACGCGATCGCCGATCAACACCGCCCTGATGATCTGTCTGATCATCTCTCTGATCATCGCGCCCGCGTGACTACTTCATCACATGCGACAAGCCTGATTCCACATCCTTCGCAATCATTGACTTCAATCGCTTCTCCATCGCCGCAGCATCAACACCTTCCATTAACTTAATATACTGTTTCCAGTTTTTGGCCCCTTGGCTTTCGGTAAAAGTGCCCTTCTCCGCAGATGACTGCACGACGTCCACCGCATACCGCTTCATATGATCCTTGCTGAACTCTTCGCCTGCTTTCAGAACCCCCTTCAGCAGCAACGATACCAAGCTTCGCAGCCGCAGCATATCCCGCAGCAGCGATTCTCGGCTTAGAGTCTCGTCCCCCTCAGCGTAACGAGCCAAGACTCCCTGCCGCTCATTCGGGCTGGGCTTACTCAATACCCGGAAGACTTGGCTCTTGCTGTCCTTGGACATCTCTTGCCAGTAACTCACCGCCCAAGGCTCCAGCTTCACAGTAAACTCGGCCAGCACCGTACACAACTCCACGACCCGATCAGCCCGTATCACCGCTTCGGGTGGGAGCCCAATCTCTTTCTTCAGCGCCAACATCGCCGCCTCTGGCAGGCCCCCCAACGTCGGAACCTCCCGAACCACCTCTTTTATCACTTCACGCACAACTTCGCGGACCTCCCCCTTCTCCGAACTTGTTTGCCCGCTACCAGGCTCGCTCGCCACCAACCCCGCCGCGGCGAGCTTGCTCACCACCAACGTTCGTTCACCACCGGAGAGTCCGCTCCACATTGCAATCAGCGAATCGGTGAGGGCACTAGCGCTCTTTGGAGCGGCGGCGACCGGGGCAGGTGCCGCGACCCTTATGCTGCCTCGTTCAGAATCCCAAGTGGGAAACTGCGCTGTTAGGTCCTTGATGAAACCTTCGCGCTCGTGCGGAGGAAGCGAGCTGAGCTCTCGCTGCACGCAATCTCGCATCTGTTCAACCCGCATTTCCAACCCTTGGTCGGCCAACTCATTGTGCAGCACACGCAGTTGCTGCGCCAAGCCAGTTGCCCGCCGTCCGGTTTCTCCCGCCATTTCCATCGCGTTAAAGTTCCCTAGCGTAAAAGTCAGTACCGCCTTCCCCTCAACGCCTCCACTGTAACCCCCTCAAGGCCTCAGCAGCGTCGCTCCGTGGTTTATTCGCGTTGCCGGGGGTGCGGCATTTTCAGAGAGTCACATCGGCACTTTTCCTGCGCGCGAATCTGAAACCTGGGGGCCAGCCGCTTCATTTTTGCCCCACGTCCTGCCCGCCTATGCTTTCCCTTCGCCGCCGACATCCGGTACTACTCCCGGGAACTGGTCCGCGGGGGAACTAGTAAGTTTTGCCCGCTCGTGTTGGTCCGGTCGGAGTTAATACATATGGCTCAGCAAAGAGTTTCTTCGTCCAACAAGTCTGCGCGGTCAGGCGCTTCGTCAAAAAATGCGGTCCTTGCCGCTGTTTCGGCCGTGGCGATCCTCGGCACGGCTGTGTTCCTGTATATCTACTTCTTCCGCGAAACTCCCGCGCCGCCAAGCGACACCAATGTGATGACGGAGGCTACTCCGGAGGAGAAGGCCGAAGTGCAGCAGCAAAAAGACCTCATCGAGAAGCTCAACCAGAAGTCCAAGCCAGCTGGGGCGTAAGAGCGGTTGATCGCCTTTTGCTTTGATAACCACGACCACGGCTTCAGTGGCGGCGGTATCTCATTTTCATCTCGTGCCTCTCGTCCATGCCGCTTGCTCGCCTGTGCTGCCGGTGGGTCGATAGTTATTTTTTGGCTGCGCTGTTGTTTTGGGATGTCCGCCACCGCTTTCTTCATCCCCGCTCGTGTGCTCGCGCTCTTCTCGCCTTTAAACCAGCGCCGCTTCCGCCAGCATAGTTTCATCTAATCTTCTAGGTGTTTGGACATTTTCCAGATATAATATTGACGCTCGTTAGTCCTCCTCCGTAGACAATCGTGGCACTTGGCTGCTCGATCACCCGGGAACTTTGCGAGATTGGTTCAGAGGGTTGACACTTCCCTCGCGATCCGCAAAGACCCGGTGCGGGTAATCCTCTCTTTTTCCCGCCAAAATAATTTATTATGTCTACACCTCTCTCTAACGCGTGCCGCCAACCACTGGGCTCCGAACATGCAAAGACCCGATATCAGCGCCGTATCTCTCTCGGAGTGGTGGTTGGGCTTAGTGCCGGGATATCGCTTACTTCCATCGCTCGCGCCCAAGCTCTCCGCTACGCCGTCACCCCGGTGAACTTCGGAACTGCCTCCAGCGTTGCTCGCTGCCTAAACGCCCGGGGTGACGTCGTCGGAACGTACCAAGTTAACGGTAACGTGCGGCGAGTATATGTTTATCGCGCTGGCATCTTCAGTACCCCACCCCTCTTGCTCGCCCAGAACTTTTTCATCATCGGATCTCCAAAGATTAACAATGCCAATCAAATCGCCTTCACCGGCGTTCCTATAGACACCCAGCCGCCACCATCCGCTCAAGCGTATTTGCTCACTGGCGATCTGCTCACCGTCATACCCCCCATCAACGGCATCTTCTCCGAGGCTACGGCGTTAAACAACGCTGGCCACGTCGCTGGGCGGAGCGACGTGAGTCCCTCCGCGATTTACGCCTATCTCTACGCCGCCGGAGTTACCATCGACCTCGGACAGATCCATCCTCCCTTCGGTAACCGCTTCGCCGCCACAGGCATCAACGATTCTGATGTAGTCGTTGGCACCGGCGACAACGCTGCTGGCGGTCAGTCGGGGTTCCTATGGAATGGCGTTATGAACGATCTCGGGCAGTTCAGGCCGAACGATGTGAACAACGACGGGTTGCTCTGCGGGACCGTTCTTATTGCTGGGTCGCCACGCGCCGCCACTCGAGACGGCCAAGGCATCGTGCAAGTGATCCCCGGCACGGGAGTCGCCGACTCTAACGCTTCGGCAATTAATATCCGCGCCACCACCGTTGGCTTCGCACGCTCCGAACCGGGAACCGCGTTTGCTTTTGTTTACAATCCCGCCAGCCCGCCAGCTCGAAACCTGAATCATCTGCTGACCCGCGCCGACCGTGCGAAAGGCTTCGAGTTCGCGGCGGCGTACGCAGTCAACGACGCCGGTCAGATTCTCGTCTCCGACGGCTATTCACCCTTTCTGCTTACCCCAGTCGATGACTGCCCCGCAGACTTTAACCTTGATGGTGGTGTAGATGGAGAGGATGTAAGCGATTTTTTCTCGGCGTGGGTGCGCGCCGAGCCGCTCGCCGAGATTAACGGTGATGGGGGGATCGACGGCGCGGACATCGAGCCCTTCTTCAATGCGTGGGTGAACGCCGGATGTAGATCCTAAGCGGATTTCTCCGCGGAAACTCACTTGCAGTCTGCTGCTGAGGTAGCTCACCCCACGGTTACCAACCGCGCACGCATGTGCCGAGCTTGTCACCTGCGCACAAGATACAAATCGCCCCGCTTGGAACGAACTCGGTTACAATTTGACGCTCGCATGCCAGCTAGTAAGTATGGGAGTTAACCCCCGCACTTATCTCATTTACCTACGCTTCGCTGTGTAGACACCGTCGGGTTGAATGAACTCGGCGGACACTATCTTGCCCCCCTCGCTCAGGAACCGCACCGAGTAACCGTTCACGCCCTTGAGAGCGAAGGTGTCTTCCTTGGTCGCGACCAGTTCATACGCCGGTTGCCCCTCAACCATCATCATCAGCGTCTCTCCGCGAAGCGAACACACAAACGTCCGCGGCCCCAGCTCGTACTGGCCCACAAATCGCTCAATGTAACCGGCATCAACCATCTTGGCCGATGCTTTCCGCTCGAACACCACCGGCTTAACTGTCGGCTCAAACACCACCTCCAGTGCGTCGATATCGCCAGACAAGTTGCCCCTGAAATTAATCTGCAGGTCCTCGAACGTCGGATCAATCGGGTTCTTCCCGCCCGCGAAGACATCATAATGCCAGTGATTGAGCGGCACAGTAATTCCATTGAAAGCGAAAGAAAGTTGCCCCGCGCTCTCAACGACAGACGTAACTCCGTAACCCGGATGCGAGTACTCACCGGCATATTCCGCGATCGGTCGCGAAGCGGTAGTTCCTTCCTTTCGCGCCGCAAGCTTCTTTGCCTTGCCGTCTTTTTGCATCGCCTCGCCCACCGATCGCTGGCCGAGTGCTATCGAACTCCAGTCCTTGACCTCCGCGCCCAGCAGTCGATCAAGCGCATGATAAGTTGCCATCCGCGGCAGGGGCGACGAGTTCATATTCGTAAGTGCCACCACACCGATGCCATCCTTGGGGAGCATGGTCACCAACGCTGAGAATCCGTCGATGTTGCCCCCGTGCTCGACCATCAAATGCCCCCGGTACGCCGCGACGAACCATCCCATGGCACAGCCGATATTAATGATCGCTGGCTCGACCGAGTCGGAAGGCATCACCATCTGCGGGCGGTGCAATTCCGCGAGAGTTGACTTAGAAATAATTGTCTTGCCCTCGTGAGTGCCATTACCAAGATGCAATGCGATCCATTTGCTCATGTCTGAAACAGACGAGTTAATCGCTCCGGCTGGCGCAACCACGGAGAGATCGCGGAACGGCATCTTCCGCATCGCCTCATCGCGAAACTCGTGCGGAGCCGCGAAGTCGGGCATCTTCTGCATCTCAACTACGCCGAAGTTCGTGCTGCCCATTCCCAGCGGCGTCAAAATCCGCTCAGAGACGCACGTTTCCCACGTCTTGCCCATCACACGCTCGGTCAGATACCCGGCCGCGACGAACATTAAGTTATTATACTGAACGGTCTGGCGGAAGTCCTTGCTCGGTTCGAGATAAGCCAGCCGGCCAACAATTTCTTCGCGTGAAATCCCGCTGTTGTTGTACCACAGCAGATCGTGCCGCGGGAGCCCGCTCCGATGCGTAACCAAGTCGCGAGGAGAGAGCCGCTCGGCCGCGAAAGGATCTTGCAACTTAAATGACGGAAGGTAACTACGAACCGGCTTATCCCAGTCCAGCTTCCCCTCGTCCACCATCGTCCCCATCACGAACGTCGTAAATGCCTTCGTGCAACTGCCGATAGCGAAGACCGTATCGGCCGTTACCGCCCCGCCCTCTTCGGTATCTTTGGTCCCCAGCCCCTCCATGAAGATTACCCGACCATCTTTGATGATCGCGACCGCCACGCCCGGCGCGCGCCACTGCTTGCGGGCTTGATCGAGCCACTCCTTATATCCCGAAAGTAAGCCATCCTCAACCTTTGATGATCCACTCCCCGCAAAGGTCCAGTAGAACGGAAACGAACCTCCACCCTGCGTAAATGTGCCTTCCACCCGCTCACCGCCTGCATTGATCTTTCCGGAAAATGTCGGGTCGCCGGGGATTCCTTTGATCGTCGCCTTCACGGCGTCGTTTACGATCGATATATTCGTGAGGGGCAAATCGCGAGCGCCCTGCACCGGGATGGTTATATCTCCGGTGATCGTACCATCCGCGTTGCCAACAAAATCAAGATTAAAACTTAACTTCTGTCCGGGCAACTCGATCACACCATCCCATCGGTCCGGGGGTGCTGCTTGGCCCGCAGACGCCCCCCCGCTGGCGACCTTGGCCGCAGCATTGACGCCGGGCGGAAGTGCCCAGACTGTACCAACCTGATCAACTTCCGAACCTCTTGAACTTGGCTGCGATGCAGCATCGTTCATCGCCAGCTCAACCTTCGGCGCTGCCACTAACGCATTGAAATCGGCCGCCGCGGCAGCTTCGAGAGCGACGGGCGACTCCACATACTTTAACTCGCATGCGAACTCCCTCCCGCCAAGTATATAGGTGCCCCGCACGGTCTCCGCGTCGGCGCCAATCACACCCCGGAACGACGACTCTCCGTCCATATCAGCCACCTTGAACGAGAGATCATTTGCCCGAATACTTACATCACGCATCTCGAGCACGGCGGCTCCCTGATGCGGAATCGCCATGCGGCCGACGATGGTCTCGTCCCCCATCGCCGCGAAATCACAGAGCATCTTCATCCGCCCAGTTGGCAACTCAACAAAGCCTTCCCATCGCTCGGGCCCCTTGATTGTAACGGTTCCCTCTACCTCGCCCCCCTTGGCCGAGGCAGCAATCTCTTTAGCGTTCTCCTCATACGTTAACGTAAACGGGTAAGAGTTTCCCAGCTGCGTAAACGTGCCAGCAACTGTCTGCCCGTCCTCGGCGATCACCCCGCTAAACGCGGGATTCCCGGGAACGCTGGGAACCGAAAAGTGAAGTGTGCTC
>Ga0163144_10007241_pt1 | contig 24335 bp, 17 predicted proteins | sample OliLak19BULKMAT1_FD_123175 | JGI IMG/M metagenome (GOLD analysis project Ga0163144, IMG submission 123175) | Freshwater microbial mat bacterial communities from Lake Vanda, McMurdo Dry Valleys, Antarctica - Oligotrophic Lake LV.19.BULKMAT1 | ecosystem: Environmental > Aquatic > Freshwater >...
GGGCGATGTTACTTCTCCCGAAGTCAGTCTGCGTCCGCTTTGGAAGGTTTCGCGTCAGTACGATTCAACTGGCGTTTTGTCGGTCAGTCCAGATGCTAAGTTGCTGGCGGTACTGGACAGGGGCGGCAGTATTTTGATTCGCAATTGTCGCGACGGAGCAAATGTTCGCTCTCTCATAGTTCCGGAAAAGCGCGTGGGGACATTGGTCTTTCATCCCAAGAAGCAACTGCTCGCCGCCGTTTGCCGTCAAAAGACAGTCAGAATGTGGAACCTAACGGATGGCCGTGAGATTTGGAACATCACTCCCTATAGCTTTCATTGCCGAGACTTGGTCGGAAATCCTGCCGGCGACCTTTTCATAACAAGCGGCGAGGATCGAGATCCGGATATCCTGCATCCTGATAGTCTAATAAAGGCGTGGAATCCGGAAACTGGTAAGATGATCTGGACCATGCCTTCCGGCTACCAGGACGTGGCGAATCTTACCTTTAGCCGTGATGGTAGCCGACTAGCGTTTTTTGGCGTGATACATGGCCCGCGCGAACCAGAGTTTCACATCGTCGTCATTGACATGCTCAAACGGAAACAAGTAACAACCATCAAGGGTATCAAGAACCGGATTGGCGGAAAAGCCTGGCTATGGTTTTCCAATGACGGCAAATCGCTTATCACAGGCGAGAACCAAAATGTGATTAGGATTTGGGATATTGCGACGGGCAAGGACGTTGCGGAAATTCGGCACGCCGAAGGGGCAAGAATCAAGAGCCTTGATTTCAGTTCAGCCGCAAATCTTTTGGCGGTAGCGCGTGGGAAGAGCGCTGCTGATCGACTAGAGCTTTGGCGCCCTGTAGGGGTGAAGAATCCAGTCAAATTACTCGAGTTGGAGTATCGCTCTGGCATTATCGCGCTTAGCCCAGGCGGCGAGCTTCTTGTTTCGACCACAGGTTTTCAGGGTTCCGGATATGAAATCTTACAAATAGAAGCCAAAGGTTCGTCGCCACCAAAACGGGACTGCGAGTCGCCGGAAAGTTGTCAGGAATCAGATCTAAATGCCAAACAAGGAAAAACCGCACTGAACGCTCGGGAACTCTGGCGCAAACATGCCGAACCCGACAACCCCTTCCTCGCCCTCGCCATTGGCCGCGACACGGTTGCTCGTGTCGCCAAGAACGGGAACATCGCTCTTTGGCAAGTACGCACTGGGATCGAGCGGAAAACCATTTCTGGAGACAAGAAAACAAGTCACCTGCTACTTTCTCCTTCAGGAGACTTTTTGTTCAGTGGCAGCGTGACTGGCGTTAAGATGTGGAACATTGAATCTAGTGACGAACTATGGAGGAAAGTAGCTCCTGGACGGGTAAATTACGCAATGTCCATTAATGGAGATGGCACAATATTGGCAATTGGCGATGCGGCGACCAATCGAGGTGGTTTCCCGATGCGCGACTTGAAGCTTCCCCCGCCGAGGCCGGGCGAGGTCCAACTGTGGGACACGAAAACGGGAACCTTGAAACGTAGATTTACGACGACATTCGAAGCCGTGAGACAATTGGCGTTCAGCTCCAACGCTCGTCGCCTCGCCGTTTGGACAGCAATATATTTTAAGGGACATGTCGAACTCTTGGATCTTGACTCCGGCCGGCTGGTCGGGGCATTTGATGATAGGGCCTCGGGATCCGTCGGCTCTATTCTTCCTTGGCTTTGGCTGAACCAAGACGCCAGCCGGTTCATCACCGCCTATTTCAAGGGAAAGAACATTGAAATCCGAAATACAGCTGACGGTAAACTCGTCCGAAAAATCACGACTCCGGACAAAGCCTATCTTACCGGTTTCGCCTGCAGTTCCGATGGCCGCATGATCGCTTCAGGAGTGGGCGGGTCGGTCAATCAGGTTGTCATTTGGTTCGCCGAGGACGGCCGCAAACTCCTGACAATCGACGAGGGCGAGCCGATCACCAAGATCGCCTTCAGCGAGGACAGCAGATTCCTGGCCTATGGCAACGAGAAATGCACCGTGGTGGTGGAACTGAAAAGCAAAGCGGCCGACATCCCAGGCCCAACGGACCCACCGCCGCCGGGTTAGTTCGTTCACGCGCGTTGGCACGCAGCGCAAGCAAATGAATTCACTCGCTTGCGCGTCGTGCTAACGGGCGTCGGGTTTTTCGTCGAATTGAAAATAGCCGTCCCAGGCTTCGTCCAGACGCGCCAGTGCCTGATCGATCGGCACCGCCTGATAGCGATCGCCGTTGCGCGTCACCAGCCGAAGTCGATCCAGTTTCCGCAGGGCGTCGCCGATCTCGAAATCGACGTCCACCGCCCAACGCTTTTTCAGATCGGCTTCGATCGCGTGATCGATTTCCCCTTCAGTCCAACCCTCGGCCGGCCCATGCCGCCAGAGATGGTAATAGCCCAGGATCGCCTCGCGCCCTTCCTGCTCCTCCGCCTCGTCGATCAGATGCTGGATCACCCCCAAATTCGTACCGAGCATCTGATAATATAGGCTCTGCGTCAGCTGCAGCGTGAAGGCGTTTTTCGTCGTCTGGTATCCGTAATACTGGCGATAACCATAGCCGGCGAGCGCCATGATCGGCGCCCAGAAGAAATACAGGCTCAACGCAAGCCCGGCGGTAAGGACGTGCTTGATGATGGTGTAGGCCACATAGACTAGGCCGCCGACGAACGAGCCGCCCATCTTCAGCCGGGATAAGCCAGGCATGCGCATACGGGCGCCGGGCAGGAGCATCTCGGCGTCCATTTTCGGTATGTCTTTGAACAACTTGATGAACACGTCTTCGGTGTCCACCGTTTTCGGCAAAAGTGCGCTGTGATTCAATTTGACGACCAGCACCAGACGCTGAAACAACGGCAACGATATGGATTCTTCGCGAAATAAGCGATACCAGCGCCGCCGTGAACGTTCACCGATCGTGTCGCCGCGATAATAGACGTCGATGCGCTCGAAAATGTCGAAATCGACGTCCATGTTGAGGCCCCAATCGCTGACGGCCTTGGTGGCCTCTATGATTGCGGCCTTGTCCAGATGGAGGAAATTGCCCCGCTCCATCAGCGCCCGAAAGCGCTCGAAGAAGCGATCCAAGCGCTCCTGACGCTCCGTTTCCGACAAAGGCTCCACGGAATGCGTCACGGAATCGGGATCGAAAGGCGAGTAATCCCCCTTCAAGTCTTCCAGAAATCGGTGGTACTCGAAATGAAACGTGGCCGACAAGAGCGCCGCCAGGCTGCGAAACTTCGCCGACTTGGCCGCGTCCAGCCCCGGCGCACGAGCGAGCAAGTCCACGATTTCCGCTTGGCGGATGGGTATGTACTGTTCGCGCTTCGGAAGCTCCGCCATCCCGCATTCCTTTCTGGTTGACGCGGCAAGTGTTTACGCCAACCAGATTTTACGAGTTCAAGCGGACGGTCGGTAGGAGTTGAAGGCGCGCAACACGTCGTAGAGATCGGGGGTGACGCGCACTTCATCCTCAATGAAGTCTTCCAGCCAAAGGTAGTTGTTGCGCTTGGCCAAGCTCAGAAGCGGCAGCAAATCCCCCAGGCGAACGCGGACCGAGGGCGCCTGGCTCTCGCAGGAATCGCCTTCAAACGTATGCGGATACACGCGAAGTTGTGCGGCCATTCGATTCAACCTCCCTGTTGAGGCACGCCGGCCAAGAGGCCGAGCCTTCCTCTATTCCTCCTTTATCGGCAGGGGTCTTGAGAATCTTTGCACGTTCGGCGTAAAAAAGCCGCGCCCATGAGTCGGTCGCGCACAAGAGTCAGTTTGTCATGCCAGCGGAAATCCCGTGCCGCCCGATCTTGCCCCGCTTGCCCCATTTGCCGACGCACTTCCGCGTTGCGTACCAGGCGATGTATTTCCGCGCGCAGCGCCCCGATGTCTCCGCAGGGCGTAAGCACTCCGTCCACGCCGTCTCGAATCACTCCCGCGATTCCGCCCGCGCGATAACCGATGTTCGCCACGCCGTTCGCCCAGGCTTCCAGCAAAACCAGGCCAAACGAATCCGAGCGGCTGGGCAGGACAAACAAGTCGATCCCCGCGAAGAAGTCGCGCTTCTGTTCCGCGCTGAGAACACCCAGCCGCGTCACCGTCCCAGGCAGCACGCGCGACGCAAACGTCGCCCAAAACGCTTGAAAGTTCGGCATCTCCGGCCCGGCGAGCACGACCTTGACGCCAATGCCGTCGCGCAGCAGCGGTTCCAGCGCCAGCAACAGGTCGAGCGTGCCCTTCTCCTTGCTCTGATTGGCGAGCAGACCCACGACCGTCGCTTCCCCTTCCACGCCCCAGCCGCGCCGTGCGCGTGTTCTGTCCCCTCCCGTGCATTCCGCGAAATCGACGCCCAAACCCTGAAGGACCACGCGGTCTTCCGGCACGCCCAGGTCGACGATCGCGCGGCGTTCCCCTTCGGTCTGCGCGAAGACCAAGTCCGCCTCGCGCAGAAGCCAGCGCAATTGCGGCGCGGTGTAGGCACGCCGCGTCGGATCGTTGGGGTCGTCGGGATCCCCCAGGTGAAGAAACGGCGTCAGGCAAAACGGAACCCCGCGCACCCGGCTCAAGTGCCGCGCGCACAAGATCGGCCAGGCATACGGAAAGGCCGACGCGTGAACGACGTCCACCGGACCCGGATGGGATTTCGCGATCCCCCACATGCCGGGACTAAGGGGGTTGCAGGGCATGGTCATACACTGCCAGGCCCGGTTGGGTACGAACGAGAGAAGTTTGAGAAGGTAACGTCGCCCGGGCCAACGCCAACAAGGGAAGCGGTGTACTTCAACGCCGTCGAGTTGGCTCACGCCGATGGGCAGCGTCTTGGCTTTGCGCGACCAAAATGCGCTCAAGTCCAGCGCGTTGGAAGTGAAGACCGCGACCCGGTCGTCCTGGTCGGATAAGAATCGGCTCAAGCGCGCGAAATACGCCTCGGCGCCGCCCAGCGCGGGCGGGTATCGCTGAATGAATTGCGCCACATGCATGGCGTCAGTCTATGGATCATTTTCCGCGCCGCAGGATTTCCGCAACCTGAAATTCACAGCAGGTGGTGTTGGCGTTGGCGGTGTAAAGCGATTCGCCGTCCGGAGAAAAGGCGAGGTCGGTGATCTGGCTGTCCACTTCCAGAACGGCGCGTTCTTCGCCCTCTTCGTCCCAGAAACGAATCGTGCGATCCGCTCCGCCGGAGGCCAGCCATTTGCCGTCGGGACTGTAAGCCAACGCGGTGACGGCGTCTTCATGCCCCTGCAATTCGTTGGCGAGATCGTCGCTCTCGCCGTCCCAAATCCCGATGGAATGTTCCAGGGTCGCGAAAGCGATCCGCGCCCCGCTCGGATGATAAACCAGGCACGTCGTTCCTTCCGGAAACGCGCTGATCTCGCGGCGATTGGCGATGTCCCAAATGCTGAGGGCGCCGTTGGATCCGCCCGTTGCCAACCAATCGATGCCGCCGACCGCCAGAAGTTGGCCCTCGGGATGAAAAGCGAGCGACTCGATGGTGCAGCCATCGAGGGCATCGGGAATGAGGAGCGTCGGTTCGCCGTCGCGCGTGGAGAATATCCAGGCTGCAAGTCCGTTGGAACCTGCGGCCGCGAGCGCGGTACCGTCCGAGGAAAAGGCGAGCGTGTTGATGTCGGTTTCAGGGCCGACCATTTCCAGCGTGGGGTTGCCCGTCGCCGTATCCCAAACGCGCACATGCTTCGTCGCCGCGCCGGCGAGGCTTTTGCCGTCCGGACTGAAACGCAGCGCGTGCAAGGTTTGATCTTCCACCAAGGCGATCGGCCCCTTCGCCGCGGCCAGCGACCAGAGGCGCCCTTGCGAGCCGCCGCCGTTGCTCGCCAGACGTTTGCCTTCGCGATCGAGCGCCATGCGCGTGACGGCGGTGGGGCGCGGCCCCGAGCCCGCCATCGCTCCGCCGCCGACGGTATCCATCAAGTGGATCACGCGCTCGCCGCTGGCCGCCAGCCTGCGCCCATCCTTGCTGAAAGCAAGAGCACGCATCTCGGACTGCGGGAATTTGTGCGTATGGCGCACCTTGCGCGTCGCGAAATCCCAAACATACACTTGGCCGGCCGAGTCCGCGCTCGCCATAATCTTGCCGCTCCCCTCGAACGCGAGGGCCGTCACCTGCTGAGAATGATTGTTCAGGAGAATGATCGGTTCGCGCTTCTGGGCGTCCCAAACCCGCGCCGTCGAATCCCAGCCCGCGGACACCAACACCTGCGTTCCCGGTTGCCAGGCCAACGCGGGAATGCGATCGGTGTGGCCTTCCAGGTTGCCCAAATGCTTGCCCGTCGCGACATCCCATAAACTGATGAGCTTGTCTTCCCCGGCGGCCGCCAACACCTTGCCGCTGCTATCGAATGCAAGCGCGCTGATGGCGTTTTTGTGCAGGCGCATCTCGTGAACCAGATGATGCCCCGCCGCGTCCCAATAACGCACCACGCCGTCGTCGTGGCCGGTGGCGAGAAAGGCGGGGTCGCCGGCAAACGCCAGGGCGCTAACCCAGCTCGCCTGCGCCAGGGCGGTGAGAATCTGCCCCGACGAAACGTCCCATAAGGTAAGGTCGTCGCTCGCCGACGCCAGGATGCGCATATCCGGCGAAAACACCCACAACGTCTCCAGATCGCTCAGCGAACTCCATTCGAGTTGCTGGCCGTTCTCCGCGCTCCAGTGACGCAACACGCCCGGCTCCTCCACCGACCAGAGCGATCCGTCGGGAGCGAAATTCAATGCCAGGAGTTCGCCGTCCGTATGAAGCTGCGGCTCCCCAAAGATCCTTGCTTTGGGAAGAGCGCCGGAAGTCAGGAGTGTGGAAGTCATCGGGTTGCTCGATTGAAGAGAATCGCTTTGGCCGTCTTGGAAATTTTACAACACTTTTGCCCGATGAAAAATGGAACCTCGAAGAACTTTAGCGAAACTTCGGGCTTTTTCGAGGATTAACTCGCATTGTAATGCATGGTCGCACTCTTCGCTACATTTGGGAACATCCCAACTTTCCTGACCGGGCAAGCCTGGCCGCGTCGGATTGCGGAGTGCCCGGCCGCCCTTGTCGAATCCGCATCACCAACTAAATGCGTTTCATTCCCCCACCCCCACCCGATGTGAAATCCAATTCTAGCGGATTCGGATTCGATTCCGGCACTCATCGCTTCCAACGCCGTAATCGCTTCTCGGCTTCGCGCGTCAACTCGGCGTCGGGGTTGCCGTGCGACCACTCCCGCAGGATCGCGCGGGCTTCTTCCCCGCCGATGCGTTCGACGAGGTCCAAAGCGTACCACTGGCGCCGACGGGTTGGCGTGGTGTAGAGGCCCTGGATCGAGGCGAGGGTTTTTTCCAGGCGGCGCTTTTGCTCCAGCGATACGTCGGGGCGTGCCAGTTCTTTCTCCAGCGCGGGTCCGGCACCTTCCTGCAACTCGATCAAATTCTTCTGGGCGGTTTGACGGACGGCATAATTCGGATTCTTCAGTTCAAACAGCAATCGCTGGACGACCTTTTCTTCGCCATGGGGCACCGGCGGAAACTCTTTGCGGATGGCGGCGAGGGTCCGTTTCGGATCGTGCAGCAGCGTGAGAAACGCGGTCGAGGGGGCTTCGTCGGACGACAGGGATTGCCAGGCCGCGTTGAACTCTTTGTGGGAGCAACCCAACAGTATCCGGGGCCGCGCTTTCGTGATTTTCTCCAGATCCCAAAGGAGGACGGCGCCGTCGCGACAGGTGGAGGCCAGCGTCTTGCCGTCGGGGGAGAGAGCAAGATGGATGCAGCCGAGTCCGTCGGTTTCCAAGACGGCGCAGGGGCGCGCGCTGGGGATTTCCCAAATTTCGATGTCGTCAGAGCCGGTAATCAGGAAGCGCGCGTCTTGGGTCAAAAGGCAGGTTTGCCCATCAAGATCGGAGGAAAAGTTAAAATAATCCCGATGAAAAAATGCACGCGTGAGTCGGCTGCCCTCTGTCATGGGCAAGGCATGGATGCACCGACCCGTGCGCACTTCGTGCAGCGCGAGAAGCGGGCCATCCTCTGGACCGATCAGATTTAGGAAGAATCGGCCGTCCGGGCTGACGCGATAATCCGTGCTGGCGAATTCACCTTGAACGAACATGTTACGGCTTCGGTAGGTCAGGTTCCTAATTCGCGAAAGTTCGCGGTTCGCGGAAGGATCGAAAAAAGAAATCCGGTCGAAGGCAAGCATGGCCAGCCACTTGCCGTTTGGCGCCGCGACGACCTTTGAGAGGGAATCTTCCACCTCCAGGGATAGGCGGAGCGTTTTGTTCAGCGACTGCTTGCCCGAAGAAACTTCAAAAGCCAGCAGGGTCGCGGGATTCTTGCCGGTGGGGTGTCGAAACTCGAAAACCCGTTTGCCGTCCCCGGAAAGCCAAAACGCGCCGGCGTAGGTGTTGCTTTCCGTCGGCAGTTTGGCAATGGGGGCGCCGGTCTTGGCGTCAATGACTCGAAGATGCTTTTCCAAGGCTTGCAGGAACCAGCGCTTTTCGGGGCAAAAAACGCGCGGCGACCATGGACTCTCCTTACTGGGATTAGCCTGGCGTCCCAGGTGTTTGCCGGTTCTTGCGGCCCAGGTGTTGGCGCCCTGCGACTCGGAGATAGTTTGAATCGTCGCGTTATCGTGGAAGTAAAGCTTCGCTTTCTCGCCGGGAATGGGCGCGCGCAAGCGCGGCCGCTTCGCTTCAACGTCCACCATCGAGGCGCGGTGACCGTCGGCGACGGCGAGCCGCTTTCCATCTCTGGAAAAGGAACAGAATAACCCGGAAATCGCTTCGTTCTCGACCTCGTGGCCGGTCGTCGCGTCGAGACACACCACACCCTCTTCCCCATAAATGAGCCAGTTCCCGTTCGGTGAGAACGCAAGCCCATTCGCACATTGGCCCGTTCCGAAGTGATCTAGCTTCCATAGAAGCTTGCCGGATGGAAACTCCAGCGCCCGAATCGCATAGAAGTCATTGATGACAAGGATTTTTCCGTCCGGCCGAAATGCGACATCCCATACCAGCCGATTTAAGGGAGCGAGTCGGCGCGGTTCTTCGTCCCCCTCGATGGCCTGCATCATCACCCCCGAATCGCCGGCCCAGACGAAATGCTTGTCGTCCGGATGAACGGCCATGCCGTGGTAGAAGTGGCGAGTTCTTTTCATCGACAGCAACTTGCCGCTGAGCGGATCCAAAACGCGCAAAGAACCGCCGCCCAAGGCGAACAGCTTCTTCTCGTCCGCGGAGAAACGAATGCCGCCGCCGCCCTCGTCCTGTTGATGCAACTTCCGCCGGCGCTCCACGTCCCAAACGGAAACGGCGCCGGATTGAATCACGGCGAGCAGTCGGCCGCTCGGAGAAAAGGCGAGATCACGGGGACTCGCCTGGTCGGGCAGCCGTAACTCCGCCAGCTTCTTACCATTTGCCGTGTTCCAGAGATGAAGGCGAATTTCGGGGAAGACGTTCGACGTTTGCTCAACCGTCGCGCAGGCCAGCGTCTTGCCGTTGGGAGACAGTGCGATGCGGCGGATTTGGTCGGCGTGATAAAAGTGGGAATGCCCGAGCCGGGCGATCGCGCCGGGCGGCAAGAATTCACCGAAGAGGTCGCGCGCGAACTTGTCGCGCGTTTGGCCCTGGGCGGGGAATGATACGCAGAGGACAACGAACACGGCGGCGGAGTGGAATCTGCATGACATGGCGGATCTCGCGGAGAATCGGATCTGTTCGAGTGTAGACGAGCGGGAGCGGTCGGGGAAGGGGATTGTTCAAGGGTTGCGTTGCGCTAAGCCGCAAGCGGCGGGTCGAATGCGCGCCTCTTGACGTCTCGCCCAAATCCCCAATAGTACACTAAGGCGCGTGCGCGGCCTCGATGGTTATCGTGCGCGCGGTTTTGCCCTCATTCCTGATCCTCACAAGTTCTTCACGGTATGCCCAAGCGCACTGACATCAAGAAGATCCTGCTCATCGGCTCCGGTCCCATCGTCATCGGGCAGGCCTGTGAATTCGACTATTCCGGCACGCAGGCCTGTAAGGCCCTGCGCGAGGAAGGGTACGAGGTGGTGCTGGTCAATTCCAATCCAGCCACCATCATGACCGATCCCGACACGGCCGACCGCACCTACGTCGAGCCGATCACCTGGCAGGTCGTCGAGAAGATCATCGAAAAGGAACGGCCCGACGCGCTGTTGCCGACGTTGGGCGGGCAGACGGGCCTCAACACGGCCATGGATTTGGACAAACATGGAGTTTTGAAGAAGTACGGCGTGGAGATGATCGGCGCCCGCGCCGACGTCATCGACAAGGCGGAGGATCGGCAGAAGTTCAAGGAAGCGATGATCAAGATTGGGCTGGACGTGCCGCTCAGCGGCGTCGCCCACACGCTGGAGGAAGCCCAGCAAGTCCGGGAAAAGGTCGGGCTGCCGTGCGTCATTCGCCCCAGCTTCACGTTGGGCGGCACGGGCGGCGGCATCGCGTATAACCGCGAGGAGTTCATCGAGATCGTCACGCGCGGGCTGGATCTCTCCCCGACGCACGAAATCCTGATCGAAGAATCGGCCTTGGGCTGGAAAGAATTCGAGCTGGAGGTGATGCGCGACAATGCCGACAACGTCGTCATCGTCTGCTCCATCGAGAATTTCGACCCGATGGGAGTGCATACCGGCGATTCGATAACCGTGGCCCCCATCCAAACGCTGACGGACAAGGAATACCAACGGATGCGCGACGCCGCCCTGCGCATCATCCGCGAGATCGGCGTCGAAACGGGCGGCAGCAATATCCAGTTCGCGACGCATCCCGAAACGGGGCGGATGATCGTCATCGAAATGAACCCGCGCGTGAGCCGATCGAGCGCGCTGGCGTCGAAGGCGACGGGATTTCCGATCGCCAAGATCGCGGCCAAGCTCGCCGTCGGCTATCGCCTGGACGAACTCAAAAACGACATCACCCGCGTAACGCCGGCCTGTTTCGAGCCGACCATCGATTATGTCGTCACCAAAATTCCGCGCTGGACCTTCGAGAAGTTTCCCGACGCGGATCCGACGCTGACGACGCAGATGAAGTCGGTCGGCGAGACGATGGCCATCGGGCGCACCTTCAAGGAATCGTTGCAAAAGGCCCTGCGCGGTTTGGAGATCGGGCGCTTCGGTCTGGGTTGCGACCGCAAGGACGAATGGGGCACCTCCGCCCAACCCGAGATGGAGATCGTCGCCAACCGCCTCGCCACGCCCAATGCCGATCGCATCTGGTTCATCCGCTACGCCTTCAAGCTTGGCCTGACTCTTGAAGACATTTATCAGCGCACCAAGATCGACCGCTGGTTTCTCCGCAACATCGAAGAAATCATCGAGATGGAGGAGCGCCTGCGCGCCTGCCCCGGTCTGGAGGCGGCCGACGATGAACTCCTCTGGACCGCGAAACAGTTCGGGTTTTCCGATAAACAGCTTTCGCACCTTTGGCAATGCACGGAGGCCGAGGTGCGCCGGCAGCGCAAATCGCGCGGCGTGGAAGCCGTCTTCAAGCTGGTCGACACCTGCGCGGCCGAGTTCGAGGCGTATACGCCGTACTATTACTCGACGTATGAGCGACCCGCGATGCAGATCGGGGCTGCGGATTCCGGCGAGGCGTCCTTTCCGCTTTCCGAAGATGAAACCCGTCCCGCGCTGGAGGGCAAAGAACGCATCATGATTCTGGGCGGCGGTCCCAACCGCATCGGTCAGGGCATCGAGTTCGACTATTGCTGCTGCCAGGCGGCGTTCGCGCTGCGCGACGCTGGGTACGAAACGATCATGGTCAATTCCAATCCGGAGACGGTGTCGACCGACTATGACACCAGCGACCATCTCTTCTTCGAACCCTTGACCTCCGAAGACGTGCTCAACGTCTGCGACCGCATGAAGCCCAAGGGCATCATCGTGCAGTTCGGCGGCCAGACGCCGCTCAATCTGGCGAAGGCGCTGGAGACCGCCGGAGCGCCGATCATCGGCACCAGCGTCGAATCGATCGACATCGCCGAGGACCGCGAACGCTTCCAAGAAATGATCGAACGCCTGGGTCTGAAGCAACCGCCCAACGGCATCGCGTCCAATCTCGAGCAATCCGTCCATGCCGCGCGCCGCATCGGCTATCCCGTGCTCGTGCGTCCCAGTTATGTCTTGGGCGGGCGGGCCATGGAAATCGTCTATGACGAGGAACGCCTGCGCGCCTTCGTCGACTATGCTCTGGAAGTCTCGGCCGGCAAGCCCATCCTCATCGACAAGTTTTTGGAGTCGGCCGTCGAGGTCGACGTCGACTGCCTATCCGACGGCGTGGACACCATCATCGGCGGCGTAATGCAGCACATCGAGGAAGCGGGGGTTCACTCGGGCGATTCCGCGTGTGTCATCCCGCCTCATAGTCTGCCCAAAGCCGTTGTGGACGAGATTCGTCGGCAAACGCGGGCGATGGCGATCGAGCTCAAGGTCAGCGGCCTGATGAATGTGCAATTCGCCGTCACGGGCGTGGGGCAGGAAGTCGCGGGGCGAACGGAAGAATGTGGTCCGGCCGAGGTGTTCGTGCTCGAAGTGAATCCGCGTGCAAGCCGAACGGTTCCTTTCGTCGCCAAAGCGACGAATGTGCCTTTGGCCAAGCATGCGTCGCTCATCATGGTGGGTAAGACGCTCGAGGATTTGGGCTTGCGCGAGGAAGTGGTGCCGAAGCATTATTCGGTGAAAGAGAGCGTTTTTCCGTTCAACAAATTCCCGGGCGTGGACATCATCCTCGGCCCCGAGATGCGTTCGACCGGCGAGGTCATGGGCATCGCGGACACTTTTCCGATGGCGTTCGCCAAGAGCCAGATCGCCGCGAATAGCGCCTTGCCGTTGTCGGGAACGATCTTTTTGAGCGTGTCAGACCGGGATAAGGAACCGATCATTTCGGTGGCGCGGCGGCTCGCCGAGCTTGGTTACCGCCTGCTGTCGACGCGCGGGACCGCGCGCACTCTGCGCGGCGCGGGCATCGAGGTCGAGGAAATCGCGAAGCTGCAAGAAGGCCGGCCCAATCTCATCGACTACATGAAAAACGGCCAGATCGCCCTGGTCATCAACACGCCCAGTGGCAAGGGAGCGCGCACGGACGAAGGCAAGATCCGCGCCGCGGCGGTCATGCACCGCGTTACCTGTATCACCACACTCGCCGCCGCTCAAGCCGCCGCGCAGGCATGCACCGCGCTGCGTGAGGGTGAGCTCCAAGTCAAGCCATTACAGGATTGGTTCGCGGGTCGTTAGGTTTTGTCGGCGCGTGCCTTTCCTTTCTCGATAAGCCCTTGACATCACCCTAGCGCAAGTCATAATAATAATATATCGCAGATGATGCAGATATCATCTGCGATTATCGTTCTCCCAGCCGCCGCCGGCGATTGCGTTCTGCGCAAATATAGCCGAGTGGCTTACGTTTGCAACCTGCCTCCCGCGGCCCAATGTCGCTTTGTCCAAACTCGGTCGACCGAAATCCCTGAATCGCAAGGAAATTCGCCAAGTTCGCCCGACGCTTTCCCAAAGGAGATCGTGTATGAGCACTTCCTCGAAGCCTCGAAACGGCTTCACCCTGATCGAACTTCTGGTTGTCATCGCGATTATCGCCATCCTGATTTCGCTGCTGGTTCCCGCCGTGCAAAAGGTGCGTGAATCGGCGGCACGAACGGAGGCGCTGAACAATTTGCGCCAGCTGGGCGTCGCCACGCATGCCGTGCATGATACGCGAAAATACGCGCCGATGATGTACGGCGACTTCGGCGGCAAGCCCGGCGCCCTCTTTTACCATCTGCTGCCGCAGCTGGAGCAGGAGCCGCTTTATCGCCTTGGCCCGGACGTGGCCCGTAGCCAACCGCTGGCCGTGTTGCGCCATCCCTCGGATCCGACCTACGGGGACGGCACGTACGATTTGCCGACGGCGGCGCCTTCTTGGGCAAATGCGACCGCGACCGGCACACTCAATCCCTATCCCGCTTGGGCCAGCCAGGCGAACACCAAATGGGGTCTTTCAAGCTTCGCCGCCAACTGGCAGGTATTTGGCGACAAGGGCTTCAAGTTGCCCGCCATCGCGGACGGCACTTCCAACACAATCATGTTCAACGAGCGCTATGCGGTCGCCAGCCGGCCTTCGGGCGCTCCTCGGTTCGGCGCCGGCCTGTGGGGATACGGAACCTATCCCATTACGCCCGGCTACACGCCGTCGATTTTGATGGCGCAATTCGGCGACACGAAGTTGCCTGCGGATTCGCTCTACGTGAACGGATATTGGCCCCGCACCGGCTTCGTCAATGTCGGCGGCCCCAGCGGCGCCGTTTGGCCCTTCACGGCGGACTGGAATTGCCGTTGCATGCGCGAACCGGAATGGCGTCCTAGTCCAACCGCCGCTCATCCGCTCAAGTCGCAGAGCATCACCACGGGCGCCATCGCCGTTTGCATGGCGGACGGCAGCGTTCGCACCATCGCGGAACGCGTCGGCGACGAGTCCTGGTGCGCCGCCGAAAGCCCGTCCTTGGGCGAAACCATTCAGCCTTAATCCGTTACGTTCCTCGAAAGCCCACGGACGGCCGTCCGTGGGCTTTCGGTTTCTTTTTTCGAGGTCCACATGAAGTACGGATTATGGATCTGCCTTGCCGTATGCGTGGGCTTGGCGATTTGGCTATATCCCACGCTTTACCCGACGAGTCGCACGATTCGACCCGTCGCGGGAGACGAGATCACGCCCAAGGTGACGCCGGTAGGCAAATGGCAAGCGGGCGCGCTCGCGCATGCCCAGATTCATCTGAGCGCATCGGGCGGCGCCGAACCGGACCTGCTCACGGACGTGGAAGTGCCCGCCGAACTTCTGCCGGAAGTGCGTGTGAGTTTCTTCCGTGGCGACGAGGAGTTAACGTCGGCGGAATGCAAAGTCGAACGCGCCTGCTGAAGCCGCGAATACACCGTCTCGGTCGAGACCCGCGTTCCAGAAATGGCGACATCGGCACGTATTTGGGCCAAGTGCTCGTTTCCTAAAGACGAGACCACCTCCGTCGCCGCCGAAACATCCATCCCCATTGAACCGAAGACAGAGGAAACCAAAAAGACCGACGGGAAGGGCGAGAAAATCACTCCCCCCGGCGCATGAGGACATTGTGGTATGGTAAGAAAAGTTCAAACAATTATTGTAACGTCGCTAATCCTCGTTGGTCTTGGCTGCGGCGGCGCGCGATCGCGTTCGCAACAGGATTTGGACGAGGCCCAAGAGGCCGTCAAGACCGCGCTCACCGCGTGGAAAAATAAGCAGACAAAAAAAGCCCTCGAAAGCACTTCTTCGATTCAAATGAGCGATCCCGACTGGACGCTCGGCATGCAACTGATGGACTTCGACATCCAAAAAACCGAGGGAGTGGACGGTAAGAACATTCGATCTTCCGTGACACTTTCTCTCAAGGATCGCAAGGACCGCAAGGTCGAAAGAGCGGTCATTTACGAGGTTAACACCAGCGGCGACAAGAAGGTCGTGGCGCGAGAGCTATTTTATTGAACGCGCTGGCGCCCTCCCGTCGAATTCCCATCGCGGTTCCCCTACGTTGCGAATAAGATAACGAAGATACCCTTCGAGACTCGCATGGCGGGGAACGTACGCGAATGCAGCCTTCCAACCCGATACCTGGAAGTTTGCCGCCGGGCAACCAACCTGCGGCGCCGCCTGAAACCGATTTGACCGGTCAGATGCTCGGCGATTTCCAGATTCTGCGCCGGCTCGGCCAAGGGGGCATGGGCCAGGTCTATCTCGCGAAACAAATCTCGCTCAATCGCAACGTCGCGTTCAAGTTGCTCAAGCCGGAGTTGGCGGCCAATGAGGTGGCGCTGCGGCGCTTTAAGGCCGAAGCCGAAGCCGTCGCGCGTGTCACCCACGCGAACATCGTGCAGGTCTATGCCAGCGGCGATGTCCTTGGCATCCATTACATGGCCCTGGAATATGTCGAGGGGCGCAATCTGCGCGAGTTCCTCGAAAAGAAAGGCCCACCCGACTTGGCCTTCGGCCTGGCCATCATGCGGCAAGTCGCCGCCGCTCTGCAGCGCGCGGGCGAGTTGGGCATCATTCATCGCGACATCAAGCCGGAGAACATTCTCCTCACGCGCAAGGAAGAGGTAAAAGTCGCCGATTTCGGCCTCTCGCGCGTATTCGAGGGTTCCGGCGGGCAACCCCTAAACCTCACGCAAAGCGGTGTCGCCATGGGCACGCCGTTGTACATGAGTCCCGAACAGGTCGAAGGCCGACCGGTCGATCCGCGCACGGACATCTACTCCTTCGGCGTGACCTGTTATCACATTTTCGCGGGGCATCCGCCGTTTCGCGGCACCACGCCGTTTGAAGTCGCCCTCCAGCATGTGCAAAAGGAGCCGCAACCCCTGGCGGAGATTCGGCCCGACCTGCCCGCGGATTTGTGCGCCATCATTCACAAGATGATGGCGAAAAAGCCGGAGGATCGGTTTCAGACGGGTCGGGAAATCGTCCGCGAGTTGGCGCGTCTGCGCGACGCATTGGTCGGCCTGACGACCATGGGGTCCGGTTCGGGCGTCAACCAGCTTCCCGCGGCGCGACTGGCCGATTCCGCAGTGGGATTGTCGAACGCGCGCATCGCGCTGCCGCCCCGTTCGCCGTGGAAATGGATCGCGGTTGTGTCGTTATTGCTCGCCTTCGCGTTCGGATTGGCCGTGGGATACGTTTTCATTGCGGCGATGACTCCTCACGATCCCCACGGAAACGGCAAGGCGGCGGAGGACGCGGCGGCCAAGGCGCTGCTAGAAAAGAAAGATCGGGAAGAATACCTTCGCAAAGTCGTTGAGGAGCACATCCATCTCAAGAATCCCCCCGAGGTAGCCATGGGCATGAAATACTCGGCGGAATTGGGCGGCATGTTGCTGAAAGACCGCGCCCGACTCGATGACGCGGACGCCTTCTTCAAGGAATTGGCCGCACCGGGCCGCGCCAATTCCTATCGCTTCTTGGGCAAGCTGGGCAAAGGAATGGTGCTGGCGTTCAAAGATGAGGCGGCGGAATCGAACAAGATCCTGGTGCAGGCGCTCGATCGCGACAAGCCCGACAAAGGCCCTGGAAAGATCGCCAATTTCTGGCGCGACAACCCTGCGTTTGCCGAACTTCTCGCCGACGCGATTCGACACAACATGGTCAATCTCGGCCTGGAAGGGAAGAATCGCAAGGAGGTGCCGGTGGAATGGCTGCCGCTGGATCGCTATCGTCGGCCGCCGCCGCCGGTGATCAAAGGAGCGCCGGCGATGCCGTGATGTGGGCTTCGTCGAGGCCGGAGCGAAAAGCAATTAGTCAATCAGAGGGCGTCGCAACGTGCTTGTCGGATTTTATCGCGGTCAAAAGTTGCGACAGGGCGGACTCAAGCCGTTGAAATGATCGGAGTCCAGCGGCGCGGATTGGCTCCAGATCAATCATGGAAGTTAGCGCGCTTTGATCTCTGCTGGGTCGATAACCACCTTCAATGACTTTGTTCAACCATCCCTTTGCGTCTCGCGGACTCTCTTCGAGGTTGCAGGCGGGAGGAATTGCACTCGCGGAAATTGCGCGACCGTCCGGGAGCTTTTTCCCTGCGACGGAGGAAATGCCCGCAATCAACCAGGATTCGTATTCTTGATTGGCAAAGACGATTGCCACGGAGAAGGTAGTGCCGGCTCCGAGCGCCGTCGCCTCAGCGGCGAGCCGACGCGCAACCTCAGCAGCGCAAAATGGCTTGCCTTCGACGGATTTCGTGTCGCCGTCAAGAACCAACAATACGCAGGCCACATTCTTTCGCTTCAGACACGCCTGGAGCTTCCGTTTCCACTCGAAGTACTCATTTTTGACGAGCTTATGCAAATGCCCGATTCGGAAGGGCGGATCCTTGTCTATGGCTAGAGCGTCCCAAGCGAACAGGTCGGTGAAAAGGCGCTTCACGAGGTGCGGCATCGCCTCGGCTTCTCCCTCGCCCTCCACGAAGAGCACCAAGCGTTTCATGCCTCAACCGCCTCCGATTGAAGGCGAGCGGGGTCGACGGTCAACAATTCGCCAGTATCGAGTAGATTGTCTTGAATCGCCTCTTTTTGCTCACTTGAGATTGGCCCAATCCGTGTTTCGAAGCCGCTAAGTTCCACCACGCGAATCTGCTCCGCCGAGAAATGATCAAGCAAACTGGGGCTATGCGTCGTTAGGATGACTTGTCCCCTGCCGGATTCCGGCGCGGCCTTGATCTCCTCCGCAAGAACCGACAAAACGCCGGGATGAATCCCATCTTCCGGGTGTTCGAACAAGAGCGTTTGCTTGCTCGGACGTTGATAGATCGCGAGCAAATGCGCGTAAAACCTGCGAAAGCCATCCGACTCCTGAGCGAGTTGCAGAGGTAGAGTCTTGCCATTGATGCGATGACCAACGACCACGTCGGTCGGGGATTGAATATCGTTTAGCTCGACGGCGGAAATCGTGGGATTGACGCGTTGCAAGGCCCCGATGATGCTCTTACGCGCCTGCAAGTCCTGCAGATTGCTGACGATCTCCTTCAAGACCTGGAGATAGTTCGTCGCGGCGTCCGCAAGACCGCCGGATGCCATTTCGCCATGCGCTTTTCTCGATTGGCTTACGTCGGCGCCGGCAAGAACCGCGTCTGAAAACGCGTAGCAACCGATGCCGGACGTCAATGCGGTGAAAGCGATCACGACTTCCGAGATCGAGGGAATGCGGCCTAGTGCGGGAGGACCAGGTTTGGGAGCCTCCACGAGTTCCGGTTGGGACAGCCACTGAGATAATGGCCGCGGCTTCGCAGCCTGTTGTTTCTGATGAAAAAAGACTCGGTCTCCCAGGCTCAAACATTCTTCCAAAGGATCGGCAAGTGGTCCCTCTCTCCCTAAAGTAAGTTTGTAAATGAACACGTCGTTAATGCCGGCAATCGAGAATTCTATCTCGAATGTGGTCGGCTTATCCGACGAAATCGCCGGCCGTAGGCGAGGCCAAATGCCCTGGAAGCTCTGAAGATTCTTTTGCGATGACAAGTAATCTCGAAGAAAGCGCAACGACGCCAAGAAATTGGATTTTCCCGTTCCACTCCTGCCTACAAGGACGGTAACGGGCGTCAATTTCACATCCACATTCTCGATGCTCTTAAAATTGCGAACCCGCAGACGATGGATCATGCATGCCTCAAACACCAGAAGGCGATTCGGTCTAACCTGGATCATTGTGCCATGGTCGGGGCCGAATTACCACGCCGATATTGAAAAGCTCTATGTCCGATTGCACAAATAGAATTGAAATGGCGTAGCGGCATCGCGTCCCACCCCACATGCGGTGCGAACGCGTTTTGACAAACAGTAAGACTGCAGAGCGAGTCCTGACGGAATCGCCGTCGCCCTATTCCACGCTCTTGTTCAGGATACGCCGTTGGGCGCGGGCTTTCTGTTGTGTCTTCAACAGAGCGTCTTGTTCCTCGGGTGTCGCGGCGACCTTTTGGGCGGCGCGGAGTGACTCATCGATGGCGGCGGCATTAAGCTCACGGGCGGGCTGGGCCTTCGAGGTCAGCAGCGTCACGACGTTGTCGCGGATTTGCACGAAGCCGCCATCGACGAAGTAACGGGAGAGGACGCCGTCTTTCTCAACTCGCAATTCGCCGAAGCCGAGCTTGCCGATGAGCGGCGCGCGGTCGGGGTAGACGCCGAGCTCGCCGTCGTACATTGGGATGACGACGGAATCGACGGTGTCGTCGAGCAGGGCCTTTTCGGGCGTGACGACGACGCAGCGCAGGTGTTTGCCAGTGGCCATGGTTGGTTCTCGGGTCGGCTTGCGGCGGAAAGTGAATCCCGGGGCTTGCACCCCGGTTTTGGTAGAGAACGATTACTGCTGAGCAGCTTGTTTCTTGGCGCGCTCGACGACTTCGTCGATGCCGCCGACGTACATGAAGGCGCTTTCGGGCAAGTGATCGTGCTTGCCATCGACCAGTTCTTTGAAGCTGCGGATCGTCTCGGCCAGCGGCGTGATCTTGCCGGGAAGGTTGGTGAACGCCTCGGCGACGATGAAGGGCTGCGACAGGAATTTTTCGATGCGGCGGGCGCGATTCACCACTTGCTTGTCTTCCTCGGACAATTCTTCGACGCCGAGGATGGCGATGATGTCCTGCAACTCGCGATAGCGCTGGAGCGTCTGTTGCACGCGCCGGGCCACCGCGTAATGCTCCTCGCCGACGATCTGGGGATCGAGAATTCGGCTATTGGAAGCGAGGGGGTCGATCGCGGGATAGATGCCCTTTTCCGAGATGCGGCGTTCCAGATAGATGAACGCATCCAGGTGCTGAAAGGCGTTGGCGGGGGCGGGGTCGGTCGGGTCGTCCGCGGGGACGTAGACGGCCTGGACCGACGTGATGGCGCCGCGGGTCGTCGAGGTGATGCGTTCTTGCAATTCGCCCATCTCGGTGGCGAGCGTCGGTTGGTAACCAACGGCGCTGGGCATGCGACCCAGAAGAGCGGACACTTCCGAACCCGCTTGCGAGAAGCGGAAGATGTTGTCGACGAATAGGAGCGTATCGGCTCCGGTCGAATCGCGGAACCACTCGCACATCGTGAGGGCGGAGAGGGCGACGCGGAGACGGGCGCCGGGCGGTTCGTTCATTTGGCCGAAGACCATGGCGGTCTGCGTGAGGACCGCGCGATCGGTTTTGCCGATCTTGGTTTCCTGCATTTCGAGCCAAAGGTCGTTGCCTTCGCGGGTGCGTTCGCCGACGCCGGCGAACACGGAATAGCCGCCGTGCTGGCTGGCGATGCGGGCGATGAGTTCTTGAAGGATGACGGTCTTGCCCAAACCGGCCCCGCCGAACAAGCCGGCCTTGCCGCCGCGAACCAACGGAGTCAAAAGGTCGATGACCTTGATGCCCGTCTCGAAGACTTCGGTCTTGGAGGACAGTTCCGCGAAGGGGGGCGGTTCGCGGTGGATCGACCGAGTCTCGGTTGCGTCGACCGGGCCTCGGCCGTCGATCGGCTCGCCCAGCAGATTAAAGACGCGGCCCAGCGTTCCTTGACCGACGGGCACTTGGACGGGTTTGCCGGTGTCGAGGACGTCCATGCCGCGGACCAGGCCATCGGTGGATCCAAGGGCGACGGCGCGGACGCGGTTGCCGCCCAAGTGCTGCTGCACCTCGCCGGTCAGTTTGATATGAACGCCCTTGAAATTCTCGTCGATCTTGACGGCGTTATAGATTTCCGGCAGGTGGCCTTCGTCGAACTCGGCGTCGAACGTCGAGCCGATGACCTGAATTACCTTGCCGGCCTTGTGACCGTTATTGCTTGCCATGGGTGCTCCACTATCTAGAACGTAATATCTTTTCCGTCTTTGATCGCTTCAATGAGCCTTAGTATTTCTGAACCGCCGTCGGGATAAACTTTGTCAGCCAAATTCTTCAGTTTTGTCAGATCGATTTCTTCCAGATGATGTTGGGCGATGTTATAAAAATCGCCGCCGTCAATCAGCTTCTTGTCCTTCTTTCGGTGGGGCGAAACCATCGCGGCAAACTTGGAAACCAGGGACATTTCGAGGTTCGGGATGCGATGCGAATCCCCGATTTCAATTGTCTGCCGAAAGGCGATGCGAAACACCTCCTGCGTGGGTTTCATCAGGTCGATCAGGCCGACCTGCGTTTTCGGATCAAGGAACCTCGTGACAACCGGAAAATCCTTCACCTCAAGTTTGGGGAATCGCTCCCGAATCGCTCGGACCGCTTTCGCGTGATCCTTCTTCGTAACCAAGACATCCACATCATCCGTGGCCCGAGAACGGCTGCGCCAACTGCCGACGCCGTGCGTGCCCATCAGAACGAAATGCACGCCCGCGCCGTTCAAGGTTTCGATGACCATCTCCGGGGTGATTCTCGCGGCCATGGGGCGATACATCCGGTTGAAAGTCTGCGTGAGGAAACTCGACGTCCGCAATGCCTCCCAGTGTTTGTTGCCTCTTAAACCTTTGGATCGGGCAGCCATTTGGCCTCCGAGTAAAACTCATCCCCGCGTTTCGATCACTTCGTCCTACTTCAGCGCTTCCACCCCGCCGATGACTTCGGCGATTTCCTTCGTGATCTGTGCCTGACGAGCGCGGTTGTATTCGCGGGACAGGTCGCGGATCATCTCGCCGGCGTTTTCCGTGGCGGCTTTCATGGCGACCCGGCGGGCGATCTGCTCGCTTACCGCGGCGTCCAGGAAGCATTTGAACAAGCGAATCTTGAAGGATATGGGCAGGATTTCTTCCAGTATCTCGCGCGGGCTGGGAAGAAATTCGTAATCGATTTCTTCACCCTTCTTGGGCTCTTTGACGATGCCTTCTTGGGCGACGGTCGAAAGCGGCAGCAAAGTTTCCACCACCGTCATTTGCCGGGCGGCGTTGATGAATTTCATGTACGCCACTTCGACGCGGTCGACCTTGCCCGAGATATACGCCTGGATATAGCGCGTCGCGAGCACGTCGGCTTCCTCAAAGCGAGGCTTGTCTTCGAAGTGCGTGTAAGTCGCCTGGGCGGGCAACCCCTGGTAGCGTGCCCATGCGATGCCGCGTTTTCCGGAAAGCTCCAGTTGCAAGCCCGTGCCGGACGCCTGGATGCGTTTGATCTCGTGGTTGGCTTCGCGGAGGATGCCGCCGTTATAGCCGCCGCACAGTCCGCGGTTGGAGGTGATGACCAAAAGAAGCGTGTTGCGGACCTCTTCACGCTTTTCCAGCAGCGGATGGGTGACGTTGGTCGCGTAGTTGCTCAAGTCGGCGGCGAGTTCGCCGATCTTGCGGGTGAAAGCGTCGGCCTCGGTCGCGCGGTCGAGCGCTTTCTTGAAGCGCGCGGTGGCGATGAGCTCCATCGTCCGCGTGATCTTGCGGATATTGCGGACCGCCTTGCGGCGTTTGACGATTGCACGCGTTTGTGCCATGAACCCACCCTATGTTACGTACCCACATCGAAGTTGAATGTTCCGCCTGTCGTTTCCGCTATCGGCTACAGAATAAGCTTTTCACCTGCTCGGACTCTGCGCACCATTTCCAGTACCTCTTTGCCGCCGCCCGAATAAACCAACTCTCCCAGCGCCTCTAATCGATCGAGATCAATTTCCGCGTTCTGGTTCACCATGACGATGAAATCGTGCGCATCCTGGTGCTTGCGGTCATCGGCTCGCATTAAACTAACCATCGGAGCGAATTTGCAAATCAAGGCCATTTCCAGAGACGGCACTCGATACACATCCGCTCCCGATCCCACCTTCACAATGTTCTTGAAGATCTCCCGATAAGGTTGCTGGACGGGTTTCATCACATCAATTACGACTTCTCCACTGGCCGGATCCCGCAAGCGAACAACGACTTCCAAATCTTCCGCGGCCAAGTGCGGGAAGGCTTCTTCCAATGACCGAACAGCCTTCTTGACCTGCTTTAGAGCGACGATGACATCGACATCCTCCGTCGCTCGCGCCTTCATCCAGCCCGCCAAACCGTATGCGCCGACAAGAACAAAGCTGACTTTGCTTTTATTCAGCACGCGGATGACATCCAGTGGCGTAATCAAATTCGGCATTTGATACTGGGCGATCTGGCTGGATTTCCACAACGCACGCTCATGTGCAACAACGGACGCGGACATTGAAATGTTCCTTGCCCCAAAGCTCGGCAACGGCTTGTTGGTTCTTTCTTCTGCCTATTGTAATTATCCTCCAACGGTACTTAGAACGGAACGGCACTTTCGCTTCATCACGCCTTGAACTGCGGCGTGAAATACTCAATCGACTCTCGCAACTGTTTCTCCAGCTCCGGCGTGATCTTGCGCTCCTTCAGCAACAGGCTGCGGACCTCCGTTTTTTGCTCCTTCATGAAGCGCAGGAACTGTTGCTCCCAGGTCGCGACCTGCTTGGCGGGAATCTTGTCCAGGTAGCCCTTCGAGCCGGCGAAGATGATCATGACCTGGTCGGCCACATGCATCGGCTTGAACTGCGGCTGCTTGAGCACCTCAACCATGCGATAGCCGCGATCCAGCTGGGACTGGGTCGCCTTGTCCAATTCGGTGCCCAGCTGGGCGAAGGCTTCCAGTTCGCGGAAGGCGGCCAAGTCGAGACGGAGACTGCCGGCAATCGATTTCATGGCCGGGATTTGGGCCTTGCCGCCCACGCGGGAGACGGAGATACCGACGTCGATGGCGGGCCGGACGCCGGCGAAGAAGAGATCGGGCTGGAGATAGATCTGCCCGTCGGTGATGGAGATGACGTTGGTCGGGATGTACGCCGACACTTCGCCTTCGAGGGTTTCGATAAGGGGCAGAGCCGTCATCGAGCCGCCAGTGTTAATTACTTTGGCGA
>Ga0163144_10007244_pt1 | contig 24330 bp, 11 predicted proteins | sample OliLak19BULKMAT1_FD_123175 | JGI IMG/M metagenome (GOLD analysis project Ga0163144, IMG submission 123175) | Freshwater microbial mat bacterial communities from Lake Vanda, McMurdo Dry Valleys, Antarctica - Oligotrophic Lake LV.19.BULKMAT1 | ecosystem: Environmental > Aquatic > Freshwater >...
CTCCGTGCCTGGCCCGATTCCGCCGGAACAGCAGCCTCCGCCGCGCTGACGCCACGTCCATGCGCGCAAAGATGCGCGCTCCGCCCGCCTACGTCGAGAACGGGGCTCGTGCAGCGGATACGCACGCCGAATCGGAACACGAGTGCTCCTGCGAGGCGCCGCAGTCACCGATCCCGAGGTGACCGCGCTATCTCGGCAGATCGGCAGGCGATTCCACGCTACTGAGCTGAATCTGGACCGGAGCGCGCCGCCCTTCGCAAAAATAAAGTGCGTGGTACTTCCCCATCTGCTTGAGGCGATCCGCCACTCGACGCTCGATATCGGAACGAGCGATATTCTTCGCCAATGCCTTGGCGTCGTGTTCGGTCACACGCAAGATCAAGTAATTGGCGATCGCCGAAAACAAAGACGTATCGAAGTCGCGTGCTTCCTGCGACGCGACCACCAACGCGAGACCATACTTGCGGCACTCCTTGGCCATCGTAGGCAAGAGCTTAAGCCGACTCGCACGGTGCGCCTCATCAAACATAACGACATGCGTGACACGGTTCTGACGGCCGCGAACAAACATATCTTGGTAGATACGGTACAAGACGAACGAGGAGAACGCCCTCTGGAGCGCCTCGTTGCGTGTCGTGTGCATACGCACGAGGATTGGCTTCTGCCCGCTTAGAATTCCCGTGTCCTCGGGGCAATCGTTGAAGAACCCGTAGTCGTCCAGTTCCGTCAGTCGAGCTAGCAACGTCTGGACCGATCGGTCAGGCTTCTCAATTTCCAGTAGCTTCTTGAAGAATGCGCGGAAGGGCGGCGTCCCTGTTTCCTTGTGCGCTCCAGAACTCTGGTCCTCGTAGCTCGACTTGAGCGCCGTGCGAAGACTTTCGACCTGAAGATCTCCAAGCTCCGGGAAGATCGCTGCAAAGATATCGCGCAACATTCCAGCGCTCTCGATGTGCCCCATAGCAGATTGGGACGTGACGCGCATGGGGTTGAAGCCAAGCGACGTGCAATCCAGCGTCCTCGTCGGGCCGATGCATTCCGCAAGCTGCGCATCGATATCGTCATGGTACGAAAAAACGACTGGGACGATGCCGGACGCGTGAAGCTGCCGACAAGCATTGACTAACGCGGTAGTTTTACCCATGCCAGGCAAACCGACGATCATGAGGTGAGGATTTCCCGTGATCTCGGTCGACCAAAGCACCGGCTCGTTCGATGCGCTGACCCCGAGGAGCACCGCCGCTCCTCCGGATGCAGTCATATCCGCGCCCGGTCCTGCTGCGACTGACGAGGCCGCCGATGTGAGTTCCTCGGGCATCAGCGGCAGCTCCGCGGCGCGGTGGTCCCATGCGTTAGCGAGGACATCGACGGCCTGGCCCGCGCCAGCACGGAATCGCTCTGGCATGGAGACCGTGTCGTCACCGGCCGGAGGGGGTATCGTCGACTCCCGCGCGGCACGGTCTGGAAGATTCGCTGGACCAAAAAGAAAAATGGCTGCATTGGTAGCTTCTGCGGAATAAAGCCTCTCGGGCGCGACGGCCGTCTGCTCTGGACAGAATATGAACACCCGGTCCGGCTCCGCGAGCTCAGTAATTTCGTAGTCTTCGCCCTTCGTCAAAAGGCGATCAATCTCGCGCCCGAGCCGGTTGAAAGTGTCAGCGTCGAGGTGGTGGCGGCGAGCCTTCTCGGCGTAAAATCGTAGTGCACGAGCGAGACGGCTGCGCCGTAACGCGCGAAGCACGCTAGGGGTCTTAGGATCGAAATACCATGCTCGCCACGAACGATGGCTGGTTTCCGCCTGGTTCGCCGCCGTGTTGAGCAGCTCAAGGCTCCGCGCGAGCTGAGCGTGGCGACGATACTTGACCTCTACGAACCGCAAGCAAAGGCCCCCTCGCGTTGGCGCCGTGACGTAGAGGATATCAGCGCGCGCGGCGCTCTCCGTTTCGTCACCCGACTCGCGCTGCGGACGCAAGTCTGATACGTCGTCAAGTGGAACGAAAAATCCGTCGGCGAGTGATAACCAGCACGGGTCGTTCGTTCGCGCCGTCTCGCAGTTTGCGCGAGCAAGTGCTAACGCCACAAGCTCACCGCTAGTCTTCGCGTGCGATTCAGTCGCGGGGCTTGCGAGTCGGATAGCCAGGCGCCCGCTCAATGCCTTGAGCTGGCAGAGCATAAATTCAGAATTCTTAAGCGAGCTACTAAGGCCCATCATTGCGAGAATTTGATCGAGAAGCGCGCGAACCTCGTCTAAATGAGTCGTCGACGTTACCAGTTGAAGGCAACCGAGGTCATCGCGCTCCGGCACGCAGTCGATAACGTATGCTTCGTAGACCGGGCCTGCTTCGCGGGGCGAGTCGAAATATTCGATTCCTGCATTGCGATCGATTGTGACGACCCAGTCGCTCAACCGGTGGAGCGCCGCGATCGACTCCTTGCTCTGGCCGTCAAGTTGTGTGCGCAGAACCGGCCAGCCGTCGGCACTTCCTAGTGAGCGCGCGACTGATCGCAACAACGCGGTATTGACGCGGTTTAGTCTTTCGGTATGCGTCCTCGACACGGGATGTTTTTCGCCATCCTGTTGCTGAGCTACCCAATTGTCCCACTGCGGCACGTCGCCGACGAATCCAAACCGCTTCTGTATCGCCGCCATAAGACCATAAGCATGGAGTGGAAGGTTGCCTTCAGGCACGGTGGCCGCAGCGACTACGCGGGACTCAAACACATCGAATGCGACCGACACGTGCGCCGGAGAGTCCGGCTCCGAAGCGCTTCGTCGAGCCCAGCGCAATCGCGGAATGCTTCGATTTCCGGAGCAAGGAAGGTGCTCTAGGATCCACCGGTCCTCAGCTTCCACGCCCCCTGCGCCGCTGCGCCGCCGCTCCGAGAGCTGCGCTAAAAATCGCCCCGCAACCGCAAGCTGTGAATTCGATGGGTAAAGCTCAAGGTTGAATCCAAACTCGCGCAGGCTCGCTTGGTCGTCATTGTCAGTTGCGTCACGGTCGACGTTCCGGCGCAGACTCTGGCCGAGAGCGCGCGTGATGGTCATTCCGTCGCCTGGGCGCAGAGCATGCACCCTGACAACACGATTGACCTCATGCTGCTCAACGTAGTGGCGCAGTTCATTAGCGAGAACTTTGGACGTCTGGTGGCCTACCGATGGAACGATGTCACTGACCGTGCCGCCGAGACAAGTTGCCATCAACGCGATCGCGGCCTTCGGCTCCCGATCGCAATCGGCGACCATCGCTACCGCATTGAAGCCGAGCGTATCGCCAAAGACAAACGTAGCACCCTCCACCAGTCCAGGCAGCATTGCCGGAAAATGGCTCGAATCGAGCGCCGATAGGGTCTCTATCACCTGCTTGGCACAGAGTTCAAGATCGTACCGCGCATGTTGGGCAAGCGTATCGTACGCAATCTGCCATGCGACGCGAAGCGGGTGGCTCGGGAGTACGATCAGACCGACCGTCTGGCCCGACAGCGCTCTGACCTCAACGGTGTGCGCAAGCGCCAGCTGCGGGCTGCCGGTTTTCAGGGCCTCTTCCCAAGCGTTGCAATATACCTCCGCGATCTTGCTCGACTCGTCCCCATGAAAATGGATGCGAGCCAGCATTCCCGGTCCCACCATCGCGTCCTCGCACAACCTGCGAGACGAGGAGACGAGCCGATCCCATGCTGTCGGCGCGCAATCGCCTTGCCCTACTGCGTGCATCTCCAGGGCGCCCACGCGACTTCCGTCATTCCGCACGCGGACGGTCCAGCGGGCGATGGCCGTTGGGTTCGCCCCCCACTGTGCTTCGACCTCCTTGGTGAGCGAAGGACGAAAGATACGAAAGCTCTTCCCGCTCCCATGCGGCCGAACCACGATGTAGCCCTTCGCGTCCTCGCGAAATCGGTTCGTGTCGGCACGGTCGTGCCAACATGCGAGTGCCTCTTCGCGCCGCTCAAGCGAAATGATGCCCTCCACCGCGCACCGGACGGTCTTGCCCTGCCCAACCGGGGTTACGTCGGGCTTGGTGCCAGAGAGAAGCAGGAACTCCTCTGACTCGGCCGGCTCGACATTGTCCACGTCGATAGCGGTAATGATGACCTGGGCCTCGAATTTCGCTGATTCGTCGAGCTCCGGAAAATCATCGAGCGTAAAGACAACCTTTTGGTGATCGCGATCCGCGTGCTCCACCATCTTCACTGAGAGTTCGTCGTCGCCCGATACCACCGCTACCTGGTACGTCACTGCTCCCTTCGCGATGTCTTCCGGTTGCGTCTTCCAGTGGACTTCGAGCCGGGACGTCTGCTTTGCGGTCTTCGCAGCGCGGTCCATGATGAAGAGAGGCATCGAGCTCTCGTCAGATTCGGTGAGGCCAGACCACTTCGCGACACGCCTAGAAGTCGTTCGCCACGAAAGAAGATCGATCCCGCGTAACGATTGCGCTGAAAATTTTGGTTCGATTCCATGAAGCCAAATTTCTTTATGCTTTTCAAGCCATTTCATTGCCTCCCGAAGCGGCAGACCGGCGGCCTCACGAAGGAACCGCTCCAGCAACGATCGACGATCCGCTCCGCACCCGTCGAGCAAGAGTGAGGCAATGCGTACCGACGGCGCCTTTGAGGATGCGGGCGGCAGCAACAAGCGTTCGGTGAGCAGCGCCGCGACGTTGATCTCGTTCGCATCAACCAGCCCCTCAGAGAGGATCGGCCAAAGTCCCAAGACGCCGATCGCCTCGCCGATGTGATTAGATCCCATGCAACGCACGTAGAAGTCGAACTCTCGAAATGCTGACACCGTGTGACGCTGGCCGAGCTTGCGCGCACGCGCCACCGCTTGAGCAGCCACGTTCGCCACAGCCTTCTGAAGCTGGCGTACGGTCAACTCGATGGCCTTGGAAAGGAGTTCGCGTTCGCCGAGTTCCTTCGCGGCGCTGTAGATGCCGTCCATTCCCGCGCCTGCGGTCGCTGTATCGACGAGGAGTAGCACCGCGTCGCGCTTGTCTTCCCGGAACTCCACCGCCCGGTCCGCTGTGATGAGTCTTGCGTCGTCAACGTTTCTTTCACCGACCGCATAAACGGACCAGTTCGCGACCTCGAAAGCGGGGTGTGCGGCCAGTTCGTGTACCAACTCTGGTGCAAGACAACGGACAAACGCTAAACTCCCGGGCGTTGGGGGACCTAACAGCGCCGAACAAGCGTGAGCTAACTGTACGGCGTGATTGTTGTTGATCATCGCTTCCACCTCACAAACTCCCAGCACGAAATCTTGAGCAAAGGCGCTTCATTGCTTCCGCGTCGTTGACTCCAATGAGGACGCCGAGGTCACGCAATCTGCGCTCGAGCACGCATCGATTTCGGTGAAGATCGTCGTTGCTGACAGACATTCCGGGTGGCGCTATGTCCACGTACAAGCCATAACGTTCGCGGAGGATCTCAAGGAACTCGACGAAAGGAAGTGCACGCTCTCGCTTACCCTTCGCCGCTTTATGTAGATGCCTGTGTACAAGAATGTCGAGCGCTGTATTGCTAAGGATAATCGAGCGGACGTCGCCGGTCTTGCGACCCTTCTTGACGTTCCTAAGGTTGACGCGCCGTCTCAGACCCAGGCCGTTCGGAGCGTCAAGCATTAAGCACGAATCGAGAAAGCTCTGATAGTTTGTCCGCTGATTTTTTTCGCCCATTAGGGACGTGATCGCCTCAGCAAGGCGCGAAACGGGATCATCGTTCGCCTCATAATTCCGCAGCATTTCGACGACCTCTGGGTCGAGCCCTTCGGTATGAAGCGCGTCGGCGAGCACGAGACACTTCTCATCAAGGTCATCCAAGATACGTGTCGAACGTTCATGGTCGCGGTGGCGGATCTTCCCCAGCAAGTCGATCCATGCTGTTGCGTCCGGCCCCGTCGGCTGATGCTGCCGAAGGTCGCGATCGTAACGAGCCTTTCCGTCAAGAATGCGCAGGCACATGAGGACCATCGGGAGCCGATCGAGCGCGCGGGTGATCCCTTCCATGCTCTCCTCAGAAAGCCGGCGCAGAGCGTGATCGGCGCCGCTTGAAGCATCAACGAACACCGGCAGCGCCGGTTGTTCGTTGCGAGCCGGAAGCGATCCGTGAGCGTCCCAATGGATCATCGCAGCGACGGTGCCGAGAAATACTGTCGATAAGCCGAGCCCTATCAGGCTTTCCAGCATGCTCACGAGCGCTTGGCGGGGTATAATAGATCCATAGACTTGTAGAAAAACATTCAAATCCTGCCGGAAGTTTTCCATCGCGGCATGCGCGACTGGCCACCGGTTAGGAATCATTGGGCCACCGCTCCTGACGCCCGGCCGCAGTCTCTGGGGCGCCTCCTTGCAGGCTTGAGCAATGCGCACGGTGAGGAGCTGATCGACGGCGAGTGGAACGGCTTCGTCAAAGCGATCGGATACCAGATCTGTGAGCATCCCTGAGACGCTTACACCGGTACCGAAGATCCTAAGAAGGAGGTTATCCTCGAACCCAAGTCCAACGGAAAAGACGCGCGGCTTGTCTGACTTCTCGATCGACGCAGCCGTATCCTGCTGAGAAAGGAGTGCAATGAGCATCTCTGGCACGAAACGTAGGCTTGCGACCGAGTCCGGAAGGTCGATCCACGAGGAAAAATAATGGGTTGGGAATACGCGCTCCACCGCGACTTGCCGACCCAATTTGTACCCTTTATTCTCAAGGCAATGACACAAAAGTAAGTCACCAAGGAGCGCGCGCTCGGTCTCACCATCGAAGCCATAGAAACGCTCTCCGTCGCCAGCGAGCTTCGCTGCCACGCTCTCAATAGTGGGCTTCACGCCAGGGCCGGGTGCGAACGCCTGCGAGAATTTTCCAACGCCACGCCGGTGTCCGCGGCGAAACATGTAAAGGACTGCAGGCAAGACGCCCCCCATGGTGAAATCCTGTGGGGTTGCCGGGAGAACAAGAGGCGCGTTCGCTGTCCACAGTTGGTGGGCAGTCTCCGGCGTAAGAACGCGTTCAAGCGTCGCTTTAGGAGTGGTCAAGGAACACCTCCATCAAGTCGTGTGCATGAGATCCGTTGGGCGATGTCTACAGTATCAATATGAATCTTGAACACCACACGTTCTTCTTGAGGATTCCATGCAAAAAGTTCCCGCTCGTCCTCCTGCGCGAGGCGCTGCGTGAAGACGGCGAGATTGGCGAACAGATCGTCTGAGACTGCATCACTGAGCTGATAGCCATCTTTAAGCTCCATGAGTGTATGAAAGAGTTCGTAGCCCATTGTGAGCGTTTGCTCACCACCGACCCTCGCAGCGTAGGTGAGCACAAGCCGACGCGGCAGCATAGCTAGCCCAGGCGCAGCATGGAGTTGTTCGGGTTCGAGCCGGAGTCTGGCGAGATCCTTCTCGACCCAGAACACGCTCTCAGTTGGCGTACGCGGAGTAACCTTAAGGGGTACTACGCCTGGGCGCTGCAACGCCACGGTCGGAAGATCTTCAAGCCGTGAGATACCGCCGCAAATCTCCGCGCAAAGCCGGGCTCTTTCTTCGATACTCATGACGACAACCTGCCGGAACTCGGCAAGGTGTCGGCCACGAGCCAGTCCAAGTGCGCGTGAGTCCAAAGCGACCTCGGCGACTTGGCGCTCCGTCCACTCGAAATAGGCTCGGCGCCTAGCACTACCGAGCGGGAGCCCAGAAAAGCGCGGAGCGGCGTCGAGCGCAGCGCTCCGACCATGACCTTGTAGATATCGGTCTACGAGCGGGTGCGACTCCAGCGCGGGGTCCAGGTAGGTGAACTCCCTCAATACGTCTCCTTGCCGCAGCGGCGAGTCTGGATCGAACGCGAGTTCAGACGGTTCCGGCGGGCGCAATGAAGGCGTCTCGTGCAGGTCTGCGCAATAGTGCACGCCGAACAAGACATAGCTCAGCGCGGCTCGGAGTTCCCGCGCTGTAATGTGCACATCCCCCCGCTGATGCACGGCCTGAAGCATCTCGCTGAGACGCTCGCGGAATCTCCGCGCCTCAACGGAGGAGTCGCCTGCCATCAATAGCTGCGCCGAGCGGCGAGCCTGACATCGGTCGGCGGCGCTGCACGTGTTGCACGGCGCCCAAATTGTAGCCGCGTCGCTCCCGCCAACGAGTTTTTCGAGCAGTTGGTCGAGGAAGTCGCTGGCGATCTCCCGTCCGCCAGGCTGGATGCCTCCCACCAGTGACCGCAGGTTTAGGTTGATGAACCGAATGTTAGGATCGAGCTCGGCACTTGTCCCCTGATCGAGTAGCTCTGATAGCTGTTCGCCGAGGTGCGTGTTGCGGTTGAAGCGTTGTTGGTGACCCTCGATCCACTCTATGAGCCGACCGTCATTTATCGCGAGGAGGTGTGCGATGTCTCCGGTCGGTGGCCCATCAAGGAATGGCGAGAAAAAATCGTCCAAGAGGTCGTCCGCCGACTGCCCAGCGTACGATGCGGAGCCGTCAAGATTGGCGCGAAGCAGGAGCCCGCTTGGTGTGCGCGCCTCCCAGGTGCGCATTGAAGACTTTCTCCTATCGACGCCGAGCTGCGCGGCAAGGTGCTGGAGCAGTGCCGTCTTACCGTCACCTGCGTTGCCACAGAGAATAACGAGACGCACGCGGCGCCCCTGGAGATCGTCAAGGAGCGCCTGTTCCAAGCCGGTTTCGACATAGGTCGCGATGGCGAAGTCGCTGTCGAGACCGCGCGTTTCGGCGTTTCCGAATCTTGATCCGGGATAGGTTTGAAGAATCGCCTTGAGCCACCCTACTTCATTGGGAGTTGCGCATACGTCGGCGTCCGTGGCACCGTGCTCGCCCGCCGATGCGCTGAACCGCGCGATCGGACGGTCAATCCAGGTGATTGCAGCAGCCGCCGACCCGAAACGCTTGCTCGCGTCGGACGCCGTAGCAACGTCAACGAAGGCGGCGAGCCGCGGGTATCGCTCCCGATCGTCACTCTGCCAGTCAACCCCACCAAGCTTGTTAGGTGCGCCCCTTGTAAGCGGAAAGGGATCCCGGTCGAAGACGATTTTGAAGATACACGCGGCGAGACTGAAGACATCATCGCTGCATGAAAGCGGATAGCGATTCTGGGTCGCGGGCGCGCTAAATAGGATGTTTCCCGCTCCGCGCGCTCGCTCGCCCACCGTCGTGACCATATCAAAATCGGTGAGCGTCACGTTGCCTCCGTGCACGATCACGTTGCTGGGGCTCACGTCGCCGTGAACGAGATTGGCGCTATGCAGGCTGGCTAATCCGACGCAGAGATCTCTGGCCCACCGTAGCGCAAGCGCCTCGACTGAGTCGTCGCCGCAATCCTCCGCTACTATCTCCAAGAGTCCCGAAAGGTTTAATAGTGGTTGACCTTCCACCCATTTTAAGAGCGCAACAAACGATTCAGCTCGCCATTCGAGCGCGTAATCAAAAATCACTGACAGGTTAGTGTGCGCAGTGTGGGACTTGACACGCTGATACGCCCGGATGGCCGCGTCGCCAACGTCGCGATCGGGAATTACTTTCCCAACATATGTTCCAAAATTCTCTCCCGTCGTTCTATCGACCTCGATCACCTTGAATGTAATTCCAATCCCGCCGCTACCCAATCGTTCAATGATTTGGTAGTGCCGACCATTGAACGGAACTATTACATCTTCGGACCAATAGCGGGCAGGCGGAAGTGCAGGTACTACCAGAACCGCCTCGGTCGGGCGCAAAGAGGACGAGGTCAAACCGTCGAGACGTTCAGCAACATCGTTGAGTGCCGAGCGCTGGTCCGCAGCCGCAACCATTGCTTCACGGAGCAGGGTAGTGGCAGCAAGAGCTAATGAATCAGAAGATGGCTCGAACAGAGTTACAAGTGACGCGCAGAGTGCGAACACGTCGCTGCGTTGATCGGCAACGCTGAGACCGCCTACCAGCACTTCGGGCGCGGTAAACGCTTCCCGACCGGCGAACGAGTGTGCGATGTTCGACACTGTCTCGGCGTTTGGGATGCGGGCGAGGGACAGGTCGGCGAAGAGCGGCTGGTTCACTGCGGTCACGAGGACGCTCTTAGGCGAGATGTTGCGGTGGACCAGCGGTGTCGCATTGTCTCGGCCGGCATGATGCAGCTCGTTAAGCGCGCGAAGCGTACGCGCTGCGAACTGGAGACGGTCGGAGACCGTCCATGTCGAATCGTCGCTACGCTTCTCGATGCTCGGCGCCACCGGATCGACGACGGTGAAAAACCAAAGCTCGCCCGGATAACCTGGCACGTCTTGGAACGAATCCCGGAATCGCGGCAGGAACGGCGACTTCTGAAGCCGCTGGAGAACCTCGAACTCGCGCATTGCCCGGTCGCGCGCCTTGGCGTCGTCTGCAGCGGAGAGATCGTAGAGGTGCAGGATGATCCGCTCTTGCGCTCGGGCGTGTCGGCCGTGATAGATGCGATGAAATCGTTCGGTCGGCAACGTCCGCAGCTCAAGGTCGATGAAATCGCCGAGCCGGCGCAAATCGCCACTCAGCGACACTTTGGCGCGGGGCTCCAATGATTTACAAAGGAGGTCGACCTCATCAGGCCGAAGTTGACGGGCGCAGTCGACATCAAGCATGTCACGCCATTCGGAGGACGTAAACAGAGCGATTCCGCGATGCTGAGGTCGCGTAGAGGTGCCAAATGAGCGTGTCTCTCGGGTGAGCATCATCTTGCCGTCAACGCGCCCAAGTTTCGGCATCGTTTGCCGCAGCTTGCCCGCAAGCCTACGAACTTTCGCCGTTAAGCGATCGGCCTCGCTGTCGACCATCAAAGGCTGATTCTTGATGACCCCCCGGTCCCAGTGCTTCACCTCGACAACGAACACGCCGGGCGGTCCAATGACGACGATATCAATTTCATCGGGCTGAAAATGCGCGTTTGCGGCGAACGCTAGGTTCGAAAGTGCCACCCATCTCCCTTCACCAGGAAGGCCCTTTAGCCTACCGCGCAGCGCCTCGATTGCCGTGCGCTCACTTTCGTTCGCAAAGGGACCACAAGGCACATGAATAAAATCCATATTGGCGCTGGGGGTGTCAGACGCTTGGAGCGCGGACAATTGATGTTAACAGCCAAGAGATTGTTAGCCTGCTGTCGTACCGGAGAACATCGAAGCGGTCAACGAGGACGGTCAGGCATGGTTCCGAAGTCGCCGCCGCATACCGGGGAGACAGCAACGCGGGATGAGCGATCTCGCGGTCGGCGGCGAATGCCTTCATGCAAGCGGCAAGGACAGGCAGCGTGGCGAGATGCGGCGCGTGGTCCCGCTCGTCGGAGCGGTGCGGCGCGAGACGGTTATGGCTCAGCTCCGTCGCTCGTCGTCGAGGAGGTGTTGGATGGTTACGGGGTCGAGGACCTTGGACCTGCTGCCATCGGAAGGCCTTCTGCTGCAAAAAACGGCCCCAAGTCGCGCCCCGACAGCCCTACCCGCTGCGCAGCGAGCCGTGAACAACGGAAGTATGGCCGTCGCCCCCGTCTGGACAGCTTCATGGCCGCGACCATGCCTTCCGGCTGGCCGGGATTGGCCTTCTGCCGGCTGGAAGGCACGGGGCGTCCTTTCGCCGGTGCGTGCCACCGTCTGCGCAGTTGCAGCTGGCTGCGCCCGGCTACGGGATCGCGCCCACGTGAAATAGCGCGCAAGCGAAGGAGGCGCCGAAGAACTCCGATCAGCGTGACGCGAAGATCGCGTTTGGGGCTCCTCTGTTAAATTGGAACGAGATCGCCAAGGCCGACATCAAGCGGCGCGATCAGCCGATCCATCTGGGTATTGCGAAGTGTAAGGCGAAGAGGAACGGGCGGGAAGACGGACGGCGGCGTGCAGTCGCCGCCGCTCGCCGAGACCCATGGAACACTGTCTTGGTGCGCCGCGCGACGCGAGCGCTACTCCGCGCGTCCGCTACTTGGTGACGGGCCCGAGCGGAGTGGACGCGTCCACTTCGACGACGTGGACCTTGCTCTTGTCGACGATGCCCTGGGCGCTGCCGAAGAGGTAATCGTTGGCGGGGTACGAGAGGTCGACGGCGGCGTGATTGACCTGCTTCTCGACGGAGCAGTTGGGGCCGTAGTCGAGGGCGACGACGACGACGCTCTTGCCGTTTGCGGGGTTGGTGACGCGGAGGCGGGCGAGGCAGCCGAAGCGGCCGGCGTCGGCGGCGTACCAGTTGACGTGCTCCTCGCACTGGGGGCCGCTCATGTTGGGGCAGAGGCCGGAGGATTTGGCCTTGGAGAGACAGGCAGGGATGCAGTTGTCGCCCGGGTCCTGGTGGGAGTCGCCGTCGGCGTCGACCCAGCAGCCGAAGGCGGTGGCGTAGTAGTCGCCATTCTGGGCCTTGGCGGTGCCCCAGGTGCCGCTGCACGACCACGAAGTGGTGGTGCCCATGCAGACGTCGTCGACGTCGGTCTTGATGAGGCAGCCATTGCTGCAAGTCTCGAAGGCCAGGTCGCCGCTCTCGCACATGCCGCGACCGTTGCCGTCGGGGGCGCAGGAGTAGACGTCTTCGGCGTAATTGCCGCAGGCTTGCGGATCGGGATTGGGCTCGGGATCCGGCTCTTCGCCGCAGGTGGGGCCCTTTTCGAAGCCGCCGGGCGGGGCCTTCTTCATGCGAGCCTCGGTCTGCGGGCCCCAGGAGCCGTCCTCGCTGATCTTGTCCTCGGGGTGATTGCGGTTCCACAGGCGCTGGAAGGCCTCGACGTCGACTCCCTTGTAGTCGGCGGCGCCGGGGCCCTTGTAGTCGAAGTGGACGGGATCGCCGGAGCCGTACCACTTGAAGCCGTTTGCCTGGAGCGCGGACTTCCAGGTGGAGTATTCATTGATGTCCATGGCCAGGCCGGTCTCGTGATTGGAGTTGCCGGGCTTGGCGGCGAGGCCGATGCCGCACCTGCCTGTCTGGTACCAGCGGTAGAGCAGGTATTGCTGGGCGACGGTGCGCAGCATGGAGTTGACCTTCATGGTCTTGCCGGGGGAGGCCTTCAGGGCGGCCACCAGGGCGTCGCGGGCGGGCTTTTCGAGGAAGCCGTAGACGTTTTCGCCGAAGGTGACGTTGGGGAGACTGGGCACCTCGACGTAGGCGGCGGGCATGAGACACTGGCCCTCGGCGATGATCTGGAGGGACAGGCCCTTGACGCTGGAGGTGGTGCAGCTCGTCGTGACGGCTTCACCGACCGTCTTGGCGACGACGCCGTCGGTGCGGTCCTCGGTCGGCTCGGGGCCGTCGCCCTCGGGCTGGGGGAGAGGCGCGGCGGCGCATCCGACGGCGGCGAGCGCGAAGGCCGCGAGGGAGAGGGTCAGTGCGAGCCTTTGGACCTGGGAGAGGATGTTCCGGTGCATGGTGCCTCGGCGACGAGCAGGGAGCGGGAGCCGCTACAGGCCAGCAGCCCTCGTGCCAGCCGGCGCGTGTCGCGAATTCGCTGGATTTGCGGGCGAAAGCGGAGGACGTAGTGGTGGCTGGTGGATCCGACTGGATCAATTTTTGACCATGGTACTGGAGCTTTCACGAGACGCTCAAAGGTGTGCATGTGTGGGACAGAGAGTTGCGACGGGTGGTGCTCGGGCTGGGGTCGAACCTGGGAGATCGGGAGACCGCGATTGCCTCGGCGGTACGTGCCCTGTCGGCGGAAAGGGACCTCGAGCTCGTCGGGGTCGCGCCGCTCTATGAGACTGCACCGTTCGGGGGGCCGCCGCAGAGTGACTATCTGAACAGCGCGGCTGTGTTCCGTACCGGGCTGTCGCCGCGTGAGGTGCTGTCCGTGGCGCTGGCGATCGAGCGGAGCCTGGGGCGGGTCCGGCCCGATCCGGTGCGGTGGGGGCCGCGCACCATCGATATCGACGTGCTGTGGATCGAGGGGATCACGGTGGACGAGGACGGGTTGCTGGTGCCTCACCCGCGGCTTCGCGAGCGACCGTTCGCGCTGCGGCCGCTCGTCGACCTGTGCCCGGACGCGCGGGATCCGCTCTCGGGCGAGCTGTACGCGACGCTGGCGGCGGCCTCCGCGCCGATTGAAAAGCGCTCGGATCGCGCGGGCTAGAGCAAATTCGGTTCGCGCTTGCCACACTCAGAGCCAAAAATCCTCCGTGCCCTTCGTGTCTGCGCTCCGTGCCTCCGTGTCAAAAATGGGACGGTGCTGATCGCCCGCGCGGCGCCAGCCCGTGTCAAGCGCGGCCCGCACCCGCTCCAAGAAGCGCTTGGATCGCGGTTGAAAAGCGCTCGGCTCGCGCGGGGTAACAGCCGCTGGAGCAGTGCTCCGAAGGATGAGCGGGCGGCGAGCGCCGACCGTTCCGTCGCGTGAGCGGTGTTCCACCAACGGCGATCCGGCGCCAGTGCGCCCAAGATGAACGGGATGAGCGGGCGGCGAGCGCCGACCGTTCCGTCGCGTGAGCGGTGTTCCACCAACGGCGATCCCGCGCCAGTACGCCCAAGATGAGCGGCGAGCGGCCGCGCATGAACGGCGGGCGCTGGAGCGGCACCTCATCGCTCGTGGTGACTGCACCAGGAGAGCGCGGCGCGAGGCTCACCGACCCGCTCGTGGTCCCGCGTGTCGTCCCGCGTGTCGTCCCGCGTGGCGGCGCGCGTGTCGTCCCGCGTGGCGGCGCGCATGTCGTCCCGCGTGTGGTCCCGCGTGTCGTTGCGCGCTTCGTTCCCTTCGTCCGAGGCTTCGGCCTATCATCGAGCCGAGGAGGCCACCACATGCGCGCTGGGCCGCCACTTCGATCGTCTTTCATTGTGCTTTCCGCAGGCTGGGTTCTCGGGCTCGGGTGTTTTCTGGACTCGTCGGGGTTCAACAACACCGGCGGGACGACCACGACGGGCCTCACGACAACGACAACGACCACGACGTCCGTTGGAGGTGGCGGGGGGACGACGAGCTCGAACGCCGGCGGTGCGACGGTGACGACCACGGTGGGGGGTGGCGGCGTCGGCGGCACGATGACGACGACGACCACGGTGGGGGGTGGGGGCGCCGGCGGGACGACGACGTCGACCGGCGGGACGGGCGGCACGACGACGTCGACCGGCGGGACGGGCGGCACGACGACCTCGACGTCGACCGGCGGCGGCGGGACGGGCGGGATGATGTGCGATCCCATGCCGTGCCCCAAGGAAAAGGGCGAAGCGTGCAATGCTGCCCCGGAGTGCATCAGCGGCTTCTGCGTCGACGGGGTGTGCTGCGGCGGCGACTGCGTCGGCACCTGTCGGGCCTGCAACGGCGTCAACGGTGGCACTGCCGGCACCTGTTTCCTCTTCCCGGCAGGCGCCGACTACGACAACGAGTGCAACAGCGCCAGCTTTCCCAGCTGCAACGGCGGAGGCACTTGTGCTCTCGGCCTGTCGACCGCCCCGTGTGTGGACGTCCCCGGCGCGTGCGCGGTCGGCGTTTGCACCAATGGGTTCTGCCCATGATCCCGGGAGCCGGCGCATCCCGCGCCTGAACGCTCCGTCTCGTTCGTGGACCTGTGCGAGGCGGCGTGGGCCGCGCTCCTCTCGCATTGGCCCACCGGTCGATTAAAGAAGAAACCTCATGTGTGGAATCGCTGGCATCGTCGGGCCCGGTAGGGACAAGGGAGAGACTCTCCGGGCCATGGTGTCGGCGATTGCCCACCGCGGGCCGGACGGGGCGGGGTTCTTCGAGGACGGGGTGGCCTCGCTCGGGCACCGGCGGCTCGCGGTCATCGATCTGTCGGAGAACGCCGCGCAGCCGATGGGCAACGAGGACGGCTCGGTTCAGATTGTCTACAACGGGGAGGTCTACAACTTCGAGGAGATGCGGGCGCCGCTCGTCGCGAAGGGGCACCGCTTTCGCTCGCGCGGCGACACGGAGGTGCTGGTCCACCTGTACGAAGAAGAGGGGGAGGCGTTCGTCGAGAAGCTCAATGGCATGTTCGCCTTTGCGCTGTGGGACGCGCGGCGAAAGCGGCTGATTCTGGGGCGTGACCGCTTCGGGCAAAAGCCGCTGTTCTATGCCGTGGTGGGGGAGACTCTGGTGTTCGGGTCGGAGATCAAAGCGGTCATCCAGCACCCGGGGGTGCCGCGCCGGGTGTCGCCTCGGGCGATTGACAGTCTGCTGACGGCCCACTTCGTGCCGGCGCCGCTGACGTTTTATCAGGACGTGCATCGGCTGTTGCCGGGGCACACGCTGGTGCTCGAGGCCGGGCGGGCGCCGGTGGTGCGGGCGTACGTGGCGGGGCCGCCGCCGCGCGATCTGCGGATCTCGTTCGAGGACGCGGTGGCCGAGGTCGATCGGCTGTTCGGCGAGGCGGTGAAGAGGCAGTTGGTCTCCGACGTGCCGATCGGGGTGTTCGCGAGCGGCGGTATCGACTCGACGCTGATCCTCGCCAAGCTGTGCGATCTGGGGCACAGGGACATTTCGGCGTTCTCGCTGGGGTTTGCCGAGGCGTCGCACAGCGAGCTGCCGCACGCCGAGCGGGCGTCGCGCATCCTCGGGATTCCGATCGTGCCGCTGGTGTTCGAGCCGAAGGCGTTCGGCGAGCCGGAGCGGCTGGTGGAGATGTTCGACGAGCCGTTCGCGGACGTCGCGGCGATGCCGACGTACGCGCTGGCGAAGGCGGCGCGGCCGGCGATCACGGTGGCGCTGACGGGGGACGGAGGGGACGAGATCTTCGGCGGGTACGTGCATCACGTGGTGGGGTATTGGCTCGATCGGCTGCGCTTCGGGCAGGGCTCGCGCGCGGCGCTGGCGCGGACGCTGGCGGGGCTGGTGCCGGTGGAGACGCGGTTTCGCGGGCCGCTGCGCTCGTTGCGGCGCGGGCTGGAAGCGCTCGGGTGTGAGGGCTACCGCGAGGGCACGCTGCTCTTGCGCGCGAGCTTGCAGCCGGGCGAGCGGAGCCGGCTGTACACGCGGGCGTTTCAGAACGAGGTGGCGCTGCACGATCCGTACGCGGCGCTGCTGCCGCCGGGCGGTGATTCGGCGCCGGTCGAGCGGCTGTTCGGGCTGTCGGAAGATCGGATGTTCGCCGATCTGTTCCTGCACAAGTCGGATGTCGCGTCGATGGCGGCGGGGCTGGAGACGCGGAGCCCGTTCCTCGATGTGCCGCTCGTCGACTTCGCGGCGCGGCTGCCGCTCGACGTGTTGATCTCGGGGGCGAAGGGCAAGCGCGTCCTGCGAACGCTCGTCTCGCGGCGCGTCGACGGGGGGCTCGCGGCGCGGCGAAAGACCGGGTTTTCGCCGCCCGTCGACGACTGGCTGCGGGGCGAGCTGTTGCCGCTCGTGCAGGACACGCTGCTCGCGCCGGGGGCGCTGGTGGGGGATTACGTGGAGCGCGCCGAGATTGGCCGGATGGTGAAGGAGCACGGTGCGCGCCTGGCGAATCACCGGCGCGTGCTGTGGGCGCTGCTGCTGCTGGAGCTGTGGCTGCGGCGCGAGGGGGCGCACGCGGCGCGGGTGCGAACGCCTTCGGGGACGAGCGGTCTCGCGCGGCCGGGGCCGTCGTGGGGGCCGCCTGTCGGGCAGTCGCGGGCCGATGATTCGGCCGGTGTCTCGCCAGCGTGGGGGTGATGATGGACGCACGACAGTCGGGCAGCGACGACTCGGCCGATCGCCTGCCAATCGACGAGGGCTATCCCAACCGGCGAGAGCGCCACGTCGCCCTGGAGCGCGGGCTCGTGGTGCTGGTGACGGCGGCGCTCGTCGGCTCGGTGCTGGCGATCGGGGCGGTTCACACCGTGGTGCTGGTGCCGGTGGCGGCGATCGCGATCGCGGCGGCGATCGTCGCGGTGCCGGTGCACGAGGGCTCGCTGCGCGGGCGCCCCTGGCCGGCCCCGGCGCTGATCTTGGTCGCGCTGTCGCTGTTCACGGCGCTCCAGGCGCTGCCTCTGCCGCTCGGTGTGCTGGCGAAGATTGCGCCTGCCAACGCGGACATCTGGGCGCGGTCGTTACTACCGTTCGGTGAGCACCCGACGTGGGGGAGCCTCTCGCTCGATCCCGGCGCGACGCTCGTCGAGGCGCTGAAATGGCTGTCGTACGCCTGCGTTCTGTTCGCGACGGCGACGCTCGCGCGGCGCCGCGGGACGCCGTACGTGCTGGCGATCGTGTTCGGCAGCGCGACGCTGCTGGCGATCGTGACCGTGCTGCACGGGATGGCCGAGGCGAAGACGGTGTTCGGGATTTATGAGCCCGCCGCGGTGTTCGGGCCGAGCCACATGGGGCCGCTGCTCAACACGAACAACCTCGCGGGCTACCTGAATTTGGGGACGTTCGCGGGGATGGGCTTGCTGCTCATGCGGCGGCCGATCGTGCGGCCGTGGCTCGTCGCGATCGGGGTCGCGATCGACGTCGCGGCGACGGTGCGCTCGGCGTCGCGCGGCGGGGTGGGCGCGCTGATCATCGGCGTGCTGGTGCTCGCGGTGATGGTGCGCGGGCGCGGTACCCGCACCGACTCGCTGCGGCAGCGGGTGGCGCCGTTCGCGCTCGGGGGCGCGACGCTGGCGTTCGGGGCGGGGCTGGCCCTGCTGGGCGGTGACGTCTGGGTGTGGCGGGAGCTGCTCAACGACAACCTCGCGAAGCTGAAGATCGTCGCGTGGACGGTGCCGCTGCTGCGCGAGCACGCGTGGCTCGGGGTCGGGCGCGGCGCCTTCGAGAGCGTGTTCGAGGCGTACCGGCCGGCGAGCGGGTTTCACATCATCTACACGCATCCCGAGAATTTCCCGGCGCAGTGGGCCTCGGAGTGGGGGATTCCGGTGGCGCTGGCGACGTTCGTGGCGTTCGCGTGGTTGTTCCGTCCCACGGCGATCGGCGCGCGGAAGAGCGCGGCGGCCGCGGCGGGGTGGGTCGCGGTGCTGGCGCTCGCGATCCAGAACCTGGCGGATCTCGGGCTGGAGATCCCGGCGATCGGGATCGCGACGGCGGCGGTGCTCGGCTCGTTGTGGATCGGTCCGGTGCGGCGGGCGAACCCGACGGGGGTGCGCGGGCGCCTCGGCGGGAGAGCGTTTGCGATCGGCGTCGCGGCGGCGGGGGGTGGGCTGGCGGTGCTGTCGCTGGTGTTCTGCTGGCGCGACGTGGGGTCGCAGCGCGACGTGGCGCGGGCCCTGTTCGATCGGGCGGACGACGACGCGGCGGAGCGGCCGCGGTTTCGCGCGGCGCTGCGGCAGGCGATGGCGCGGCGGCCGGCGGAGCACTACTTTCCGCTGCTCGGGGCGATGGCGGCGTTTCGCTGGAAGGACCAGAGCGCGATGCCATGGCTGCAGCACACGCTGGAGCGGGCGCCGGTGAACGGGCGCGCGCACGCGCTGCTCGCGTCGGTGCTGGTGGCGCGTGGGGCGCGCAAGCAGGCGCTGTTCGAGCTGCGGCTGGCGCTCGAGCACGAGCCGGGGCTGGCCGAGAAGGTGGCGCCGCTGGCGGTGTCGCTGGCGAAGACGTTCGAGGAGCTGAAGACGGTGGTGCCCGCGGGGGCGCGCGGCACGGTGGTGCTCAACACGCTGGCGCGCGTGCTGCAAAAGCCGGAGCAGGCGGCGATGCAGCGCGAGATCGACGGCGAGGCGCTGGCCCGCGATCCGAAGCTGGTGGAGCCGCGGGTGCGGCTTTTGGAGGCGATGTTCGCGTCGCTCGCGCAGATCACGCAGGGGAAAGAGGCGGGGGTGGCGTGTGCGACGGTGGCGGCGTGCGAGGTCGAGATCGAGCGGCACGCGGCGGCGATCGACGCGGCGCAGCCGGACGACTCGCTCGGGGCGATCCTGCGGGCGCGCGGGTTGATCGCGGTGGGCAAGCGGGCCGAGGCCGAGGCGTTGCTCGTGGACGGGTGCGCGCGGCCGGGGTCGCGCGGCGGGTGCCTGGAGCTGCGGGCGCACAACCTGATCCAGCTCAATGACGGCACGAAGCTCGACGGGGTGTTGAAAGAGGTGCTGTCGAACGGCTGCACGACGGCGCGCGCGTGCGCGGAGGCGTCGACGTTCGTGGGCTCGGTGCGGGCGTCGCGCGGTGACCACAGCGCGGCGGCGGTGGCGTTCGCGCGGGCGGCGCAGGAGGATCCGACGGAGGAGCGCTGGCTGCGCGCGGCGGACGAGGCGGAGCGCGCGAAGATGAGCGCGCTGGCGATCGAGGCGTTGCAGCGCGTGGGATCGCTGCGGGGCGGCGGCAACGCGGAGATGAATGCGCGGATCGCGCGGGTGCGGGAAGAGGCGGCGGCGGTGCGGAGGATGCCGTAGGGCAGGGGCCGCACGCTACGGGCGTCCATGAGATCGGAGCGGGGCGAGGATGGGGAGGCGAAGCGGCGAGTGAGGAGCGGAGCGAGGGTGACAGTCAGCTCTTTTCGGCGACGAAGTAGAGCTTGAAGCCGCGCCGGCGCGGGAGCTCGATGGCGTAGGAGAGGGGGGTGCTGAGCCAGGCGTAGGCTTGCGCGATACCTTGCTTTGCGCGTGAGAGTGGAGACTGGCGAGGACCGGCGGCGGGGGTGTTGGGAGTGGCGGCGTGATTTTGCGGCGGGGCTTTTTGGCGGCGGGGGAGGGATTTCAGGGCCAGGTCGAGGGCCGCCATGGTGGCGTAGTTGTATTGGAACGTGTCGATGCGCAGGGGGGCCACGCCGGCCCGGGTGAGGGTGGCTCGGAGAGAGCGGGAGTCGAAGCGGAAGAAGGGGTGGGGGGGAAAATCGATGGGCATTTGATTGACGAGCAGGCGATTGCGATTGGGGACCGTGCCGACGAGCTTGCCGCCGGGCTCCAGGATGGTGGAGAGCTCGCGGAGGGTGGCCACGGGGTCGGTGAGGTGCTCGATGACGTCGAAGGCGGTGATCAATTGGAAGCGAAGGCCCTCGTTTTGCGCCTTGCGGACGAAGTCGGTCACGCCGAGGCGGTGGACGTTGGAGAGGCCGCGCGCGCGGGCGACCTCGAGGGCGTTGTCGTCGATGTCGATCCCCCAGACCTCGTTGCCGGCGGCTTCGAGGCGCGCGAGGAAGGCGCCGCCGCTGCACCCCAGGTCGAGCGCTCGAATCCCCCGGAGGTCGCCGAATTCGCGGAAGAAGCGGGCGAAACGCGGATCGTCCGGGGTCTTGCCGCCGTCGTGCAAGGCGCGGTAGATGGCGACCTTTTCCTCTTCGTAATAGGCGGCGCCGGGGTGCTCCAGAGGGCGCCAGTGCTGCACGCCGCAGCCGTCGCAGGCGTACAAGGTGAACGGCTTCGCGATGTCGGGCGCGAGGTGCTCTTGCCGCGGGGTGAGGCGGTGACTGCCGCAGACGGGACACGATAGCTGTGCCCCGGAGATGTCCTGATCGCCTTCACTCATGGGACGTTTGAGCTCCACACATCAGCATGCCAGTTCCTGTCGCGTCGATGAAGGTTGGAGAATGATTGTCAGGTCCCGGGGGGTGGGACCGCGGGCCGCGCATTGCCGGCCGAGGAGAGGCGGCGGCGGAGCCATTGAGACACCACCTTGCGCTCCGACGGGGTGATGGCGCCGGTGAGGACGAGGAGGACGACATACACGAGCGTTGCTCCTATGGCAGTCAGGACGATGCCGGGGAAGGACCGAGCATTCACGAGCCAGGCCAAGCCGGCGGCGGGGACGGTCGCGAGGGCGGCGCGCCCGAGCTGGGGCAGGCTGCGCGGGACGCGCCAGAGCGAGCGGGCCGCCCAGAGGTAGGCGAGCCAGGTGAAACCGTAGGCGACGGCGGTGGCGGCGGCGGCGCCGACGGTGCCGAGCCGCGGGACGAGGAGGCTGCACACGAGAAAGTTGAGGCCGGCGCAAATGGCGGTGAGCAGGCCGACGGTGCGCGTGCGGCGGGCCGCGTAGAGGCCACATGTCTCGATGACGGCGAAGCCCCAGAACGAGGTGCCCAGGGCGATGAGCAGGACGCTGGCGCTGCACCCGGCCGCGACCTGCTCATTGGCAATGATGCGAAAGAGCGGCGGCGCGAGCAGCGGCGCGACAGCGATGAAGAGCAGCGCGAACATGGCGTAGATGCGGAACGAGTGCTGGACGTACTTCGCGGCGGTGGCGCGGTCGGCCTCCCAGAGCTGCATGACCTTGGGGGTCAGGGCCATTTGAATGGGACCTTGCACGAACACGATCAGGCTGCCGAGGGTGTAGTGGGCGGAGTAGATGCCGACGTGGGTTTGATCGAGGACGCTGCTGATCACGAAGCGGTCCGAGCGATCGAGGACCCACATGGCGATCGCGGCGGGGATCAAGGGGGCGCTGTAGCGGAGGGCGTCGCGGAGGAGCTCGCGGTCGACCCGGCGGAGGGGCGCGATGCGGTTGCCGTGGAGCGTCGTGACCAGGGCGATGGCGCCGCCGATGATCGCGAGCGCGAGGAGCACCTCGACGATTCCGAAGCCGAGCAGCACGAGGACGACGATCGCGGCGAGCTCGACCATGGAGCCGGCGAAGTCGACGACGCTGCGGAGCTTGATGCGGTCGGTGGCGCGGTAGAGGTTGAGGTTCAGGTTGCGGACGGTGGACGACACGACGATCGCCAGGCCCAGGCGCAGGATGCGCTGGTCGTGGCTGCCGACCAGGACGTCGGCCATGGCGGGGGAGGCGCCGAGGCCGAGGAGAATGCAGGCGAGCGAGGAGGTCGCGAGCGAGACGAAGAGCGTGGTGCCGTAGGCCTTGCCGGCGGCGAGGCGGTCGGCGGCGATGAAGCGGATCAGCGAGTGGTGCAGGTTGAGGCCGACGATCGCGGTGACGAGGAAGGTGAACGCGAGGGTCTGCGACCACGTGCCGAAGGCGTCGGTGCCGAGGCCGCGGATGAGGAGCGGCATGGTCAGCAGGCCGCGCAGCTTGGTGAGGACCTGCGCGCCGAACACGAACGCGGTGTCCGCGAGGAACGCCCGCGCGCCGCGCACCGGGGTCGGACCGGGCGAAGCGCTCATCCGCCGCCCGCGCCGCGCCCGGTGCTCGCATTGCCCGCGCCGCCCGCGCCGCCCGCGCCGCCCGCGCCGCCCGCGCCGCCCGCGCCGGCCTGCGCGCGGTCCTCGCTCCTGCTGCGTGTGGCGGCCGAAAGCACGTCGTATCCTGCCATCGGCGGCGCCGCTGCGACAAGGGACGGGCGAATGTGCGCGAGGTGGCTCGCACCGTAGGGCTGCTGCCCGGAGCTTCCTTGCTCTTCGCTTCGCGCGGGCTGGACGCGGCCCCTTCGAGTGGGCATGCAAGGGCACCTCCCCCGGAAACAGGCTGTCTCGTGAACCCGCTCGTTTACGTCCTCTGTCAGTCCGACGCCCTCGCGAATGGCGGGCTCGAGAGCGCGACGCAGATCCTTCGTCGGGTGCAGGCGAGCCGCATCGTCGTCACTCAGAAGGAGAGCCGGTTCACGCAGCGGTGGCGCGAGATGGGGTGCGAGGTGCTCGTGTGGCCGATGCCCGAGGACGGCGCGAGCACGGGGGTGGGGCGCGCGGCGCAGGCGGCGCGGGCCGCGGCGCTCCCGGCGTACAACGCGCGCATCGCCCGGCTCGTGCGCTCGCGCGGCGCGCGGGTGGTGCACGCGAATGACATCCGCGCGTTCTGGTTTGCGGCGCCGGGGGCCCGGGCGGCGGGGGCGCGGGTGGTGTTCAACGTGCGCGACGTGTTCGACGAGGGTCGGCCGTACGGTCCGCGATGGCGCGCGACGCACCACCTGGCGACCGAGATCGTGTGCCTGTCGGAGGACATGCGCGACACCGCGCGCGAGCGGTTCCCGCCGATGTTTCCGGGCTTGCCGGGCCTGGCGCAGCTCTCCGTGATCTACAGCGCGGTGGATCTCGAGCGCATGCGCCCGCTCGCTGCCGAAGAGCGCGCCCGTCTCCGGCGCGAGCTGGGCTTCGGCGACGGAGCCTTCGAGATCGCCTACGTCGGCACGTTCTGCGACAAGAAGAACCAGCTCGCCTTCCTGCGCGAGACCGTGCCCGTGATCGCGGCGCGCCTGCCGAACGCCCACATTTGCTTCGTGGGCGATTTCCACCCGGAGCGAGATCCCTACGCCCGGGCCTGTGCCGACGCCGTTCGCGAGCTCTCGCTGGGGGATCGGGTGCGCTTTGCCGGCTTCGATGCGCGCCCGGAGCGCTGGTACCAGGCCGCCGATCTGGGGGTGCTCGCGAGCAAGTACGAGGGGCTGCCGCGCAGCATGATCGAGAGCCTCGCCTGCGGTACGCCGATGGTCGCCTTCGACGTGACGAGCGTGCGCGAGTTTCTGGAGCGGCGCGCCTGTGGCATCGCGGTGCGGCGCCACGATCATGCGGGGCTGGCGGGCGGGATCGTTCGCCTGGCAGAAGATCCGGGGTTGCGCGCCACCATGGCGAAACGGACGCGCGAGGTCGCCGTGCAGTGCTTCGAGCCGGAGCGCAGCGTCGGGGCGTATCTCCAGCTCTACGATCGCCTCGCCGGCACGGTGGTCACCACGTCGCCCGCCCCGCAGAC
>Ga0163144_10007245_pt1 | contig 24329 bp, 20 predicted proteins | sample OliLak19BULKMAT1_FD_123175 | JGI IMG/M metagenome (GOLD analysis project Ga0163144, IMG submission 123175) | Freshwater microbial mat bacterial communities from Lake Vanda, McMurdo Dry Valleys, Antarctica - Oligotrophic Lake LV.19.BULKMAT1 | ecosystem: Environmental > Aquatic > Freshwater >...
CTTAAAAACTTCAAGCACGAGGCCAAAAGACTTGGCGGTTTGCGCATCAATCATCTTACCGGTCAAAACCATCTCGAGAGCTCGATGACTGCCAATTCGCTGCACGAGATTTACCGTCCCACCAAAGCCTGGAATAATTCCGAGATTGGTTTCTGGGAGTCCGAGTTTTGCGTTTTCCGAAGCGTAAATGAGATCGCAGGCCATCGCGAGCTCACAGCCACCGCCCAGGGCAAATCCGTTGACGGCAGCGATTGATACAAAAGATCCTTGATCAATCGCTTTAATTACCGACTGTCCAAGTTCAACGAATTCGCGCGCTTGATTCCCATCCATTTCACTCATCACCGCGATATCTGCTCCCGCCACAAATGCTTTGGGGCCCGCGCCCGTGATGATCAAGACTCGACAATCGAGCTTAGAAACTACTTCTTTGAGCTCAATAAGAACTTCCTTGTTCAGTGCGTTCAGTGCTGTGGGTCGATCGACTGTCAAAGTCGCAATCGGCCCTTCTTGATTAACTTTAATAAAACTCACTTCAATCCTCCTGAATAATCGTAGAATCCTCGACCTACTTTTCGGCCAAGGAGCCCCGCATTCACATAATTTCTAAGAAGTGGACACGGTCGATACTTGGAGTCCCCGATTCCCAAATGCAAAACTTCCATAATGGCTAAGCAGGTATCGAGTCCGATGAAATCTGCAAGTTCGAGAGGCCCCATGGGCTGATTGGTTCCAAGCTTCATTCCTCGATCAATATCTTCCTTGGTTCCCACACCCTCATGAAGCGTAAAAATCGCTTCGTTAATCATCGGCATCAAAATACGATTGACAATGAAACCCGGAAAATCCTGCGACTTGGTCATCGATTTCTCAATCAGTTGAATCAAGGTCGTCACTCTTTCCAAGGTCTCGTGAGAGGTCAGCTGACCGCAAATCACTTCGACCAATTTCATCAGTGGAACTGGATTCATGAAATGAATCCCAATAAATTTATCGGGCCGAGAAGTCGAAGCTGCTAGTTCGGTAATGCTAATGGAAGATGTATTGGTTCCAATGAGCGCAGAGGATTTCAATACCTTGTCGAGTTTCTCAAAAATTTGCTTTTTGATCGCTTTGTTCTCGGTCGCCGCCTCAATCACAAACTCCGTCTGACCAAAATCTTCAAGAGACGTTGTCATTTTTACACGACCTATCACAACAGCCGTTGTCTCGGTAATTTTGCCCTTTTCAATGAGCTTATCGATGCTCTTCGACATTCCCAATCTGGCCTTCTCAAGCGCCGTATCAGAAACATCCTGAAGCACCACTTGAATCCCATACTGCGCTAATGTTTGGGCGATCCCTGCACCCATTTGACCTGAGCCAACGACACCTATTGAATTGAAGGATAAATTAATCACAGACATTCAAAGATCCTTTCAGATTTTCTCGACCAGCATTGCAATCGCTTCACCGCCACCGATACACAAACTCACAACACCTTTTTGCTTGGACGAAAGCGTATGCAGACAAGTCGTAAGGAGTCGAGCCCCGCTAGCGCCAATGGGATGCCCAAGTGCAACGGCGCCGCCTCTCGGATTTAATTTGTCCGAAGGGATCTCCAAATCTTTCTGAGCGGCCATCGCAACAGCAGCAAATGCCTCGTTGATTTCAAAACTCGCAATATCGCTCGTCTTCAAACTCGCTTCAGCTAATAGCTTTTTGATTGCGCCTACGGGAGCTGTCGTAAACCATTCGGGGGCCTGGGCAAATTCGGCGGTATGAAGAATTCTCGCGATAGGTTTGAGCTTCGAATGCTGAGTGCCCACCACCAGCATAGCGGCACCATCGTTGATGGAGCTTGCATTGGCCGCAGTGATCGTGCCGGCATTGTCAAAAGCGGGTCGAAGCTTTGAGAAGTTTTCTACTTTACCGCGTCCCGGCTCTTCATCGGTTTCAACTCGAATGGTTTCTTTTTTTGATACAATTTCAACAGCGGATATTTCGTCCTTAAAAAGTCCCTTTTCGATGGCATACATAGCTCGTTTGTACGACTCGACCGCGTAGGCGTCTTGAGCCTCTCGAGAAAATTTATATTCCTTCACGCAGAGCTCTGCAGCCGTTCCCATATGGAAATTATTGTAAACATCCCATAATCCATCATGGATCAGTCCATCGATGGCCTCTTGATTGCCCATTCGGAAACCCGCTCGCGCAGTCTTTAAGTAATAAGGAGACTGCGACATATTTTCGATCCCGCCCACGAGGGCAAGGCTTGTTCGGCCCAGCATCATTCGATCGAATGCCAAACTCACCGACTTCAAGCCTGAACCGCAGACCTTATTGACAGTTAAAGCTCTTGCGGAATTCGGAATCCCAGAAAATATACTCACTTGCCGAGCTGGAGCTTGTCCCATACCAGCCGGCAAAACACAGCCGACAATTACTTCTTCGATTTCCGCCAATTCACACCCAGATTTTTGAAGTGCTTCCTTTGCAGCAATAGCACCGAGTTGAGGAGCCGCGACTGCAGACAACTGACCCATAAAACTGCCAATAGGGGTGCGCTTTGCGGAATAAATAAAAACATCTCTCATAGACCGAAATACTAGAGGAAGTCCAAAAAATGCTTAAGCTTTTCCTTTGCGATCTCGAAGCCTCTGCTCGTAATGTAGTTCAACGTGAATTCTGCATTTGATTTTGCCAAAGACGTTGTTCAGAGACTGCATAAAGCGGGTTTTGAGGCCCTGCTCGCCGGAGGTTGTGTTCGAGACCATCTGATGGGGGTTGTTCCTCAGGATTATGATGTGGCAACAGATGCTCTACCCGTTGATGTGCAAAAAATATTTTCGAGAACTGTGGCTGTGGGCGAGGCTTTCAATGTCATTCTTGTTCTCTCGGACCACGAAGAGAATCCGTTTAAAATTGAAGTTGCAACTTTTCGCACTGACATCGGAATCAAAGACGGCAGACATCCTCAGAGAGTTGAGAAAACAAATGCCAAGGGAGACGTTTTAAGGCGAGATTTTACGATCAATGGAATGCTGATGAATCCTCTTTCGGGGGAAGTATTTGATTGGGTCGGCGGTCAAGAGGATCTCAAAAAGAAGATTATTCGCTCCATAGGTAATCCAGAACAAAGAATCCACGAAGACTATCTTCGAATGCTTCGCGCGGTGCGATTCTCATCACGCCTAGAGTTTGAAATGGATTCCGCACTATTGAATGCAATTAAATCGAACGCCGCCTCCATTTCAAAGATATCCGCGGAGCGAGTTTTTGATGAGTTGACAAAAATGCTCACAGGAAAGAATGCAGACGTTGCATTTAATTTTTTGGCCGACTTAAATCTGCTTGAGTCCATCATCCCAGAAGCGCTTGCAATGAAGGGCTGCGAGCAGCCCGCTGAATATCATCCAGAAGGAGATGTCTGGATTCATACGATGTTACTCTTGAAGCAGTGCGCGGGAGTCTCGCCCGCAGTTGGTTGGGGTTCATTACTTCACGATATCGGAAAGCCACCCACTTTTTCACACGAGCCTCCCGATCGAATTCGATTTAATAATCATCAGAATGTGGGAGATGAGATGGCCTCCGTGATTTTAAAGCGCCTAAAAGCATCGCGAGAATTGACAGATATTGTATGCGAGCTCACGCGCGATCATTTGAAGTTTAAAGACTGTCCTCAAATGAAGCCCTCCACTCTTAAGCGATTCCTTCGAAATCCAAATTTTGATTTGCATCTTCAATTGCACAAAATCGACTGCATGGCCTCGCATCAGAATTTAACTCTCTATAATTTTTGTTTAGATAAGCTCAAAGAGCTGCCTCCTGAGATTTTGAAGCCCAAGGCCCTCCTGAATGGGCAGGATTTGATTGACCTGGGATTCAAGCCGGGACCACTTTTTAAGCAAATTCTTGAGATGCTAGAAACGGAACAGCTCGAAGGAAGGCTCTCCGATCGAGATTCTGCCCTCCAATTGGTCAAATCTAAGCCTTGGTTTGACAAAATCGTACGCTGAAATCTTGACCTGACGAGCCCGAAACGGCCAGTATGCCCCTCATGCCAACACCTACAGGGGTCACCTCGCTGATCCGAAATAAGAAAATGTCGACCAAAGGAAAGCGCAACAAGAAAGCCAACTGCAAGCGCGGCACCACGAACTTTTTGACAACGGGATTCGCCAGCGAACAAAAGAAAAGCGCTTCAAAAGCTAAGTAGTAATTTGAAAACTCAGCAGCCTTGAAGCCACGCGCTCAAGAATAGAAAAATATCGTTTGTTTCGACTTGTCCATTCTGATCCCAGTCGCTCGAGCTCAAATGCGCAAACCAAGCAGTCAAAAAAGCATAGAAATCTTGAACGCTCACGCTGCCATTTGAATCAAAGTCAGCTGGGCAGGGTTGTTCACAGTGAAGCGCGCTAACTCTTATGCTGTCGAAGGCCATTTCGGCCGTATTATTTGAATAGGCCAAATAGCGGATTCGAAAAGGCCCCTCAGGAAGAGTGGTCGAAATAATATTTCTATCGAGCCATTGACCGCTCGTACCCATATTCGAGCCCCCGATTGAGAGATTGCTCGTGCCGTATAGGGCTTGCGGAAGAAAAACTGTCCCACTGTTTGGTAAAGTGCGCGCATATTCCTTTGCCTGAAATTCTAAAGACGCATTCGGGGGAAGATTATATTCAGGCGAGATCACATAGGTAGTTCCAATAAGACTCTGGCTTCCGAGGCCTGTACTCCAACAGCTGTGATTTCCGTCGGCATCATCTTCGGGGGCCAAGGGATTTCCCGCTGGATGACCAATCGCCCACGCGCCGCTGTCGGCGAAGGAATTCTCAGCGATTGTTGTTCGCGAAATAGCCGAAGCAATCCTTAAGGACTGCGCTGGCGCGAATTGAGGAAGTCTAGTCGTTCTACCCGATGAGTCAGTCACTTCGTAATAATAATAAAACTGCTGGAGGCACGTCGTTCGAGGAATCGAAACTGACCAATATCCAGTTTCGGGAATATACTGAGTTGGCGTTGACTCCCAGGCACCTGCATTGATTCGCGAAATTACTCTTACGCTCGTCACAGGACTTCCATCATTGACCAATGCATTGAAGCGAAGATTATACGACTCATCTGGAGTCAGTAGATCCGGTGGATTCAATTCTTGAATGCTAAAGTGACTTGGCAGGGGGCAAGGGAGCGAATGGGACTGGGCCACCTGGCATATGAGCTGCGAATGAGGACTTCCGTTTTCTAGATTCGCATCATCGTCGTCCACGGTGAGAATTTCTAGAACCGTCGATAAATGAGCTGCATTCATTCCCAAACCGCCCGATGTCGCCAGAAACCAATTCGTATGGAGCTCTTGAGCAAGGCTTGCTCCTTGGCTCTCACCATAGATCTGTATCAGCCCTTGTCTTAGACGCCACCAAAGGCCACCAAGAATCTGTCCGCAGTGATGGACCTGGCCCACACAAGGATATTGAATATTGGCTTCGTCTGGATTTCGCACATCTAGGCCGGACCAAAAGAAATTTCGGCCGAGAATGGGGTCTCCAAAATAGATAATCGATTGTGAATCAGAAAAGCCCTCGCCGAAGGCATGCTGAGCGAGCCCGCGCTGATGAACCATGAAGTGTCCATATTCGTGGACGATGACTGTTGAATATCCCGTATTCACGCAGTTTGTAGAGGCGGCATAAAAATTGAGACTCAGATTCATCCCATTGAAAGTCGCATTGCAACCCAGCGGTTGATTCGCATTCGCCTGGATCGAATAATCAAGCGCAGTAAAATCGGGAGCCCAATAATAAAGGTAATTACGCAAATGATTGACGTGATAGAAAATATTCGTCTGAGAAGCGGATACCGCAAATCCGATGTCGGTGGGTAGACAAAATTCCCACTGACGATTCGCGCCTGACTGGAAGCGATCGATACATAGGGACTCGTCAAATTCACGGCGACTTCCCCAAAGCTCTGATAGGTCTCCACGGCGAATTGTCCATTCAGGTTCGTGAAAGCCTCAACGCCGTCTGGTGTATGCATTCGCGCCCAAGGCATTGAATGACTGCGCGCAGGATTTGAGGGAATATGAGGGAGTGTTCCCGGACTCATCTCGCCCGTCACTTCACCGCTGAGTTGAGCTGAATGAATATTGTTTCGGACTTCAATGATTCCTTGAGTTGTCGGATGTATATAGACTGTCCACGAATATTTCGGAAGGTCCAGTGAGTCTGCAATTCTGAAGCGATATGCCCACTGCGCTGATCGCTCATCATCACGCCAGACAACGAGCGCACCATCTTCAATCACCTTAAAACCCTCGGTCACAAGATTGTCGGTATTATCTTTCATGATCACGTCATCGCTAGCTTTTTCAAGAAGTTTAGAAATTCGAATCTTTCTAAAAATATTTGAGTCAGAGATTTGTGGCCATTTTGGCGAAGGGCTCGTCACATGCGCCAGACGCGCGCCAACATGGACCACAGGATTCTCACGGCCAGAGAAACTGCCGCGGCGAACCACAAAGGTTAAATGACCAAGGTCGACGGGCCGGCCGGACACCTTTTGGTCAAACATAATCATCACAAATTCTTTGTTGCGTGTTTCGAAGGTGGAGCGCGTGAGCAGCTCTAATTGAGAAACTCCGAAAATCTCTCGATATTGATTGAGCCAGTCGTTCACGGACTCGACAGCAGTGGCCCCTGAGCTCATCGCTGCGGAAGACTGGGACATTGATGCTCATATTTCATCTGTGCGATGGCCCATAAACCCCAAAGAATTCACTTCCATCGCGTAGTGGGTGGGCATGAAATATGCATATAGACTGCCTATGGTAAATGGGCGAATTTCAACTTTAATCCTGGCACTTATTCTTGAGGCATTTTTTGCGCCCTCTCTTGATGCTGGAGGACTCGAGAGCTTCCTTGTTTGGAGCAATCGAATACCTTTGAGTGCATCAAAGTACGACCAAGTTCGTGAAGGCGTTCAAAACTGGCAACTCACTATTGGAATTGAAAAGCTCTATCGCTACGGGCAGTACCGAAGGGATCTCTGGGGCAACAATTACAACGTCGCAGTCGTCTTTGATCCCGAAATTGACCCAGATCTGGATGCCTGGCTTCAAGTAGCTGAGAAAAAATTTAAAGCCGAAAACTTTTCCAGTCTTGAACTTAAGGAATTCTCATTGGCCACTCATCTCGCAAACTATGTAGCAGAGACCCTGCCACAGCGACTGTATCCGGCTCCTGGACTGCCAGAAATTAAACGCTCACGGCCCTTTCCGCCTCTACTTGGACAAATGATCCGCGAAAAGAGAGCGCACCAAATTGCTCAAGAGGCGGCGCTTAGAATTCTGTTTTATAAATTTGGCATCCCCCATATGGAATACGATCGTCGAGTTGTTTTGATCTTGGACGATAAGCCCTTCTCAATTAATCTGTTTGCTCCCCTGGTTATTAGGCCGGAGCTCGAACTGTCGACGAAGGCAATCGCTGGGCTTCATAAAAAGTGGACATCCGCTTTTGAGCCTCTTGAGAGTTTCGACTTAAGGAGAATTTTCAGACCTGCATCTAAATTCCATGGAATTCTTGATTGCATCGGTGCCATGATTCGCATGAACGACGACGGCAAAACAGTTTCTATGAAGCGCTAAGGCACTTCCTCTATCAAATTCCCGTGATTCGATTAACCGTTCGTTCGCAAACAGAATCCAGCATTTTATCTTTATTCATCTCTAAAGATTTCAAATGTTCTCGAACCCGGCGCCTTGCTTGACTGCAAAAAATGCTCGCAATTTGTCGCTCGTGGACTGTGCCCTTCTCACCCGTTTTTTCAATCGCTGTGGTGACTCGCGCCAATACACTCGCCATCGCAAAAATATCTATGGTGATGTCAGCGACACGACGAAGATCATGCTGCTCGTGCACAATGTCTTTCTTGTACTTTTTGACAAGGGCCTCAGAAGCCTCAGACAAATCGGCAATCGATCGACCCAGATTCTTAATTTGTTTATCCAAGATAGGATGCAGCTTGCCAGCCATCTCGGGCGAAAACTTCTGACGGATGCGCTTTGCTGCATAACCAAAAAATGCGCCGAAGCCTTTTGCGGGTTCATCGAACGACTTCATAATAGACTCTTGTGTCTCTTTGAGTTCCACCGCGACAGCCTGCATGCCGGTGAGCGCGATGAAGAGGCGCAAAATTTCGTTCGTGCCTTCAAAAATCAAATTGATTCGTGAATCCCGCAGAGCTCGCTCGTAGGGATAGTCTTTCATATAGCCATTACCACCCGCAATCTGCAGAGCGCGGTTCACATTGTCCCAGCAGCTTTCAGATCCGAAAACTTTGCAAATGGCCGACTCCATCGAATAATCATGAACGCCCTGATCGATCCAAGACGTGGTCAAATATACCATCGATTCCAAAACATAAGTCTGCACTTCCATCTGCGCGATATAGGCTTTGATCATTTTGAAATCGATCAATCGCAAATTAAATTGCTTACGTTCAGCAGCATACTTTACGGCTTCATTCATCATCGCGCGGCTTGCGCCCACGCAGCCTGATGCTAATCCCAGTCGACCAGAGTTAAGAACCGACATAGCGACTTTGAAGCCCTTGCCCATTTCGCCCAGAACATTATCAAGCGGAACCTTGACGTCTTCGAATACCAATTGAACTGTGGAAGATCCCTTGATTCCAAGTTTATGTTCCTCGGCCAGGGATTTTACACCCATGGAGCGCTCAACGATAAAGGCAGTCACCTTCTCTTTTGTTTCTCCATTTTGAGTGACGTCTACTTTTGCGAAGACTGTGAAAAAATCGGCGATTCCGCCATTGGTAATCCAAAGCTTTCCGCCGTTCAAAATATAGTGGGTACCATCCTTAGAAAGAACCGCCTTGGTTTTAATACTTTGGGCATCAGAACCGCTGGTGGGCTCTGTCAGTCCAAAAGCAGCAATCATTTCGCCGGTCGCAAGTCTAGGAAGGTACTTTTTCTTTTGAGCTTCGGTTCCAAATATTAAAAGCGCCTTCAAACCAATCGACTGGTGAGCGCCTACTGTAATTGCCACCGACGCATCGACTTGAACCAAAGCTTCCATCGCTCGGGCGTATCCCGTGGCATTGAGACCGAATCCACCATGCTCTTCGGGAATAATGAGGCCAAAAAATCCAAGGGCCTTCATTTCTTCAATCAGTTCCGGAGGTATCTTGGATTCTTCGTCAATTTTCTTTGAATCCACTTTCTCTGATCCAAAGCGACGGATAGCTTCTGAGACGTCCCCCCAGGCCTCGTTTTGATCGGGCGGATAGGGTACAAGTCTGTCTTCTAAAAGATGGCCGTTAAACATCGCCCGGCAAAAGGAATCTGCCGATAAATGCTCGTTGGAATCTTCTTTGGTAGATTTAGAAACCTTTGGATCGCTTGAGGATTTTCCTGACATTCATAAATATTGACCCTTGGGGCATTTCAAGGCAATTACTCCTTTGTATGAGCAGAAATCACACCACCCTCGAGGCCTTTTTTACCGAAACCAATGAGTCGAAATTCGACGTTCGTTTGACAGATAAAAAGGTCGAGCATGGCTTTGTGACCCGCCAAGAACGGGATTCATTCCTCAAAAATCTGCCCGCTGAAACCGAATATGAATTCACCTCGGCAGAGGCCCTTGACGCCGATTTGGGCGAAGAAAACTAGGATTTCTTCGTTTTAGACTTATCCTGCTTTCTCTTGAAATGTGCCATCTCTCTTAAGAGTTTTAAGTAAGACTTCCATCGATCTTGCTGCAATACGCCAGACTCGAGCGATTTCATAATTTCACAATTAGGCTCCGTCCGGTGCTGACAATCGCTGAAGCGGCACCGAGCGATCAACGCCTGGATATCCTCAAAATTCTTTTCCACACCCTCTTCATGGTCCATCAACTGAATTTCACGCATTCCAGGAGTGTCGATCATGAGCCCGCCGTAAAGTGTTTTTAAAAGTTGTCTTGAAGTGCTGGTATGCCTGCCCCTTCCATCCTCTTCGCGAATCTGTCGTGTGAGCAAAATATCTTTGCCCACGAGTGCATTCACGAGACTCGACTTCCCCACTCCCGACGAACCCACAATTACGGAGGTCTTTCCTTCGGATAAATGAGGTTTCAGAAGCTCGATCGTCTCAGGCCGCTCCAGACTGATTCCTTTTACGTCGACTCCTGGAAAGGCCTCCTTAATTTCAGCGACGATACTTTCGAATTTCGCTTGGAGATCAATTTTGGTGAGGAGAATTACGGGCAGACCTCCAGATTCCCAGACCAAAGACAAATACCTTTCAAGTCTTCGCATATTCAGATCTTCATTCACAGATGTTGCGATGAATGCGCTGTCGAAGTTAGCGGATAGAATCTGCCGATCAAATCTTTGACCCGCTACTTTGCGAGCCATAAAGTCTTTCGCTCCAAAATGAGATCAATGATGGGCTCTCCATCCATCTTCTGATTTCGTAGCAGAACCCAATCTCCGACACTCGGCCAGAGCCCCGAAATCTCCGACTCCTTTCGGAAGTTGCCCGATACTCGAGCATGAACAGATTCGGTCTCCGAAATCTGAACTTGAAAAATATCTTTGTTGGTCGAAATCACACGAGCTATTTCGCTCTCCGACTTGCTTTCATCGATTTGATCTTGAAAGTGAGAATTCCATCCCCACACCTTTAGTAGTTCGCTATCACGATTTAACTTCATTTTGCGTGAAGCTTAAGTATCACAAGCTTAAGCAGGAAGCCCAAGCTTCTTGGTGTCAAAGATGCCCTGAGCTTCGGTGACCGCTTCGCCCGTAAGCCAAACTTCCCGAAGGCCATCCCATTCGACCGTGAGGTTTCCCCCTCGAAGTTGAATTTCCACTGGGCTTAGCTGCTTTTTACCCATCATCAGCGTCACTGCCACGGCACAGGCTCCTGTACCGCAAGCCTGAGTTTCGCCCGAGCCTCGCTCCCAGGTGCGCTGAAAGACTTTTTCATCTTTGAGTTCAATGAATTCTACATTCACCCCTTCTGGAAAAACCTCATGCTTTTCAAAAAGTGGGCCGTACTTGGAAACTTCGAAATTCTCTAAGTCCACGACCTCGACGACGCAGTGAGGGTTGCCAAGCGATACGCAGCTAATTCTAAACTCCCGACCTCCTACTTCAAACTCCTCGTTCATCACCATGACATCATCAAAACTCACTGGGATTTTGGCAGGAAGAAAAGACGGTCGACCCATATTCACTTTCACAATCATTCGGTCCGTCGAAGTAGATTCCAGCACAAAGCATTCGCGCAAACCCGAATCAGTCATAATCTTGTAGGAGGCTTTAGGGCCTAAACTTTCGTGAAGAAGCTTAGTAACACAGCGGATCCCATTGCCACACATCTTGCCCGGAGAGCCATCGGCGTTAAACATGACCATCACGCCGTCAAACTTTGGATCGGTGGATCGCCCGACTAATATGAGGCCATCCGAACCCAGACCAGAGTGCCGATCCGAGATCTTCTTAGATAGTTCAGCAAGATCAAAGTTTTGTAAGGTCGGCAGCTGATTCCTAATCAAGTCCACGAAAATATAGTCGTTTCGACAGCCATGCATTTTGACGTAGGGAACTTCCATGTGACAGCCTTTCAACACGAATTTCTGGACGGTTTAACTTCGGCTCCTTAGATTACCAGGTCTGTGCCAGTTTTACAGGAAAAACAGAGACCCCTCGCGTCTTTGCTCAGCGAGGTTCAAGGTCTCCTAGATTCATTGACTCCAGGAATCCTGCAGAGACAAAGCGTCGACGGGCATTGGCACTATGCGCTCGACGACAATATGACGATGAATGCGGAATATATTCTCTTTCATGGTTGGTTGAAAATTGAGAATCCGAAAAGAATTGCCCGCCTTGCTAACGCAATACTAAAACGCCAGAATTTAAATGGCTCGTGGAGCCTCTACTTTGAAGGGCCAGGAAATTTAAGCACCACTGTTGAAGCTTATTTTGCGCTTCGAATTGCTGGTTACCCCGCTGAGAATCCCGCTCTTAAACTAGCTCTTGAATTCATCCTCTCTGAGGGTGGAATTCCAAAAGTTCGAGTCTTTACAAAAATCTGGCTCGCTCTTTTCGGTCTCTATCCGTGGACAGGGATTCCGATGATTCCACCAGAAATCTTGCTCGCTCCGCGGCAGATTCCATTTAATATTTACGAATTTTCATACTGGTCGCGAATGACGATTGTGCCTCTTACAATTCTGTTTCACCTTCAGAAAACCATCGAGGTCGAATTTGACCTCGATGAACTTTATCTCAATATTTTGGATAAGCAAAAAACGGAATTGGTGCCCCCACCCCCTTCGGACGAGTCTTGGATTATTCCATCGACCAAATGGGATATGGGTTGGATTAACTGGGAACAGGTTTTTATCGCGCTCAATAGGGGAGTAGGTCTTTACGAGTCGAAAGTGCCTATCAAACCCTTGCGAGCATTTTGTGTTCGGCGTGCTCGTGATTGGATTTTGCGTCATCAAGAAGAATCAGGTGATTGGGGTGGAATTCAACCTCCGATGCTCAACTCCATCATGGCCCTTCATGCCTTAGGCATGGAGCTTTCGGAACTACCCATCCAAAAAGGTCTTGCTGCTCTTGAAAAATTTACTCGAGGTGAGAGCGATTCCATTCCTCGGTTTTCTCAAGAAGATGAAAGCGAAGCTGTCTTGCAATCCTGCGTATCGCCCATTTGGGATACGGCCTTGGCCGCCTTGGGATGTATCGAAGCGGGAGTGGATCCAAAGAGTCCGCAGCTTCAGCGCACCAAAGACTGGCTATGGAACAAGCGCATTCGACACAAAGGTGATTGGGCCATTAAAGCAAAATTAAAAAAGAACCAACCATTTGCTGCTTGGTGCTTTCAGTATGAAAATTCTCAGTTTCCAGACGTCGATGATACCTGCATGGTCGCGCTCACTCTTCACAAATTGGGAATGACTTCCAAAGAATTGCAGCCGGCTTTGAACTGGTTGTTTGCAATGCAAAACACGGATGGTGGCTTCGGAACTTTTGACCGAGATAATAATCAAGTGATCCTCAATCGAATTCCTTTTGCCGATTTAAAATCTCTTATTGATCCATCAAACCCTGATGTCACAGGCCACGTTTTGGAGGCTTTGGGAGAATTGGGCTTCGATCAGAGTCCTCAAGTCAATTCGGCAATCCGATATTTAAAAATCACCCAGCGTTCCGACGGAGCATGGTTTGGTCGGTGGGGCGTAAATTTAATCTATGGAACTTCAGCAGCGCTGGTCGGCCTTCGAAAAGTAGGAGAACCCGTCAATGCTCCTTATATTCAGCGCGCGATTAAATATTTACTCTCAAAACAAAATCCCGATGGAGGATTTGGTGAGTCTTGTGGCTCGTATGGCCTCTCGCCAGTTTTGAGTCCTCAAAATTCTACCCCAAGCCAAACGGCTTGGGGTCTCATGGCGCTCCAGTCTTGTATGCAAGATAAGTCTTACGATGACGAAATTTTTAAGGCTCTGGAATTCCTGAAAACAAGACGCTGTGATGACGGATTTTTCGAAAAAGAATTCACCGGCACGGGTTTTCCTCAGCACTTTTTTCTCCGCTATGACGGATATCGAAACTTTTTCCCACTCATCGCACTCGGGCGACTCAAAAATACTTTATCTATTTGAGTATTGATCAATCTGCCCTGTTCCATCCGATTGAGCGTTCGGTATGAGCTTTGGAAAGCCTTCAGGAAAGTCGGGTCGATTGATTTTCTTGTCACCATAGAAATCACCATTTCGGAATTCCAAAACCTGGATCTCAGAATTAGTTCCCACAACGGCCATCGACTGAACCCAATTGCTAAATCCACCTTTGTTGTAACTCAAAACAAGCTGAGTAAATGTTCCAACATTCACTACCCCGTTCAGACGCTGATAGGTATGCGTATGGCCGTAAACTGCGCGATCTGTCGCCTTTCTAAAATCAGCCAGCGAACCTTTGCCGCCATTTGAACCTTGATGTCCATGAAGTCCCAAATCAACTTCACGGGCCTCTGATCCTACCTTGAATTGATCTCCGACTTCCAAAAAGTGAATGCGCTTGGAATCAAGTAAGTCGCCCGAGCGGATTGCAAACTCAAGAGGGTTCCCACCATCAGACATGGCCTTCGCAAGCTCAATCCCAATTTTGGTATTGTGAGGCTCTCTCATGAACTGTCCACTTTCTAGCCATTTTACGAGCCAAAAATCATGGTTCGACGGAACAACTTCGATTTCAACATCGGGATCCGCCTTTAAAATAATATTTAGGAACTCATTGAGCTGAGCCAGTTCCTTGCCAAGTTCAAGTTGGCCCTTCTGCGCTCTCTCAGAAAGCGTCATAAGATTCTTTAAGTCGTGATGATTGACAGACAAAGCATCCATCAAATCATGAAGTATCACTTTCTTCGGTTTAAACTTTTTGATCTGAGCCTGAATCATTTTAACGATCTCAGGATCAGTGACGCCTACATGAATATCTCCAAAGACGAGCGCTTCGGCCCTTGCCTCAGTAACTTTGCTAGCCGAATAGAATTTGTCCAAATCCACAAAGCCTTCTTTGGCCGCGATATATTCGATATGTCGAATATTGAAATCACCCTCGATCGCCTTTTCGAGGACTAAGGCCCCCATCATATGGTCATGAGTCGCGATCTCGTCGGTCCGACCGGAGATATATTTTGATCCCGCATAGACGGGCTCTGTAATCGCTCCTGACGTAAAAAGCCTATGAGGATTCTCAGCATTCTTAATCGTCGAAACCGTTCGCACATGCATCTTCGGCGAACCCACAATTTGACTCTGCCCACGCGGTCCTATTCTATCCAAACCAACCAAGGGATTGATTTGCTTCGCGATCAATTTGATTCTACTCAAAGCTAAATGGGGAGAGAGCTCGATGGTATTGGTGAGAATATGAATGCGCGGGTGATCGAGCAAGCGAGGATCCAATCCGTTTGTAATCATATTGGCAGCGTAGACGATGACATCGGCGTCCATCTTCTGCGCGTAATTCAAAATTGATTCTAAAAACGCCTGATTCACGGGTGCGCCTGAAACCGCGGTGGTGACAACGAATCGCGATCGATTTTCGAGTGCCGCAAGCAACCGGGCACTGCGCTCACTATTGAACACAAAGACATCTTGAATTTGATCAAAGCCCTTCGAATAAATTGCCTTGGACTCTTCACGAAGTGCGGTAAAACTCGCAATGGGACGAAAATCTTCTCCAAATAAATCCTCGGCCACTCGAGGTGGAATCCCGATCTCGCCTGCCAATTCTGCCAAGACGACTGTTCGCCCCCGGCGCTTACAAATATCGTAATAAGCGCTAAAGACTTTTTTTCGAACTTTTTCTAGTGCTTCAGGATTAAAGTCGGCAAGGAATCCCCAGAGACTTTCGTATTCGCCCACTACTTTGTTGAGAGCTGGCACCGTCATATTGAGTTCAGCAGCGAGAACTGAAATTTTGGGAAGTTGCAGGTTTTTTGAGAGCATTAGGCCCAACTTCTTGGCCACGAACTCGGGCGAAACTTCCTTATTAGCCAGTACCTTTACGAGATGAGAACACTTCTTGGCGAAGACTGGAGGGGCATAAAACGCATTTAAACCGAGTACAACCGCAACAAAGGCGATATGGGCACCAGACCGGCACCGTAGACTAAAATTTCCCCCCATACAAAGACCCCTCCCTGATGAAGCTAGTCTCGTGAATTTAGTCGCAACGTGTCAATCGATTGATTCTTATCGAAGTGTAAAGGTTTAGCTAAGGCTCTTGGTCCCGGATTTAAACCAGGACCAAGCCTTCGCGATTTTTTTTAGAAATAATATTTTACGTTCACATCGCCAAACTGACCCTGAGTGAAGCTAATTTTATTCTTGTCCACGAAATCAATTACAACACCAGCGCTAGTACCGATTGCAAAATTATTTCGCTCAAACGGAAGGATCTCAAACCCGAGTGTAGGAAGATGAAGAGTGATTCCCTTCTTTTGCTCGGCTCCCATTTTTCCAAGAAATGCAGCCTGCAAATAGATATTCAAATAATTCCAAACGACCGTGTCTCGATTGAACATTCGCTGCAAATCATATCGAAAATAGGGGCCGACTGCGGCAGTGTCGAAGTTGTTCGCAAATCCAAACCAAACTCCAGCATGCATATCCTGTGCGATACCATAACTGACAGAGAGGCCATGGAGTTGAACCAGAGTAGAATCCGTAGCAGCTTTATCTCGAACGGACTGTGACATTTCTTGATAACCGACGCCGAGCCGATAGGTGAGATCTCGAGCATCTGCTGATTGGAGACAAAAAATAAATGGAAGACTTAGTGTTAAAAGAGAGAGGGATTTTTTCATGAGGTGATTTAAAGCAATTTTAATGCAGAAATCAACTTTTGGTGAAGGCCATCGAAACTGCCGTTTGAAAGCACAAGCATCACCGTTGGAAATTTCCTTGCCAAATCCGTCGCAAGAGAAGTCATTTGATTTAACTCAAGACCTACTTCGATTGCGACGCCCCGTTCTCTGTGGCTCTCAGCCACCTTTTGAAGATCTAGCCGATCCTTCTCGGCAATGCTTTCTTTCTTAAAAAGCTCGGCAACCAAAGTCAGGTCACTTTCTAGAAAAGCGGTCTCAAATTCCTTCTGCAAAATATTGCGACGGGAGGTATTGGATCGTGGCTCAAAGAAAGTACAAATCTTGTGATGGGGATACTTCGCTCGGATGCCCTCGAGCACACGCTGAACAGCAGTCGGATGGTGTGCAAAGTCATCGATTACTAAATGCTCACCCACCTTACCCACGACCTCTTGCCGACGCTTCACGCCAGAAAAATTGGCCAGCGCCGACTTAATTAGATCGAGCGGCACGCTCGCGTTTTTTGCCGCCAAAACTGCACCGGCGAAATTATGAGCATTGAATTTGCCATTCATTGAACTTGAAAACTCCGTCTTCAGAAATCTGAAGCTCATGCCCTGCTCTGAATCTCTAAAATCTTCGATCCGATGATCGGAGGCCTCTGAAAAACCGTAGGATTCGAATGCTGACTTCAGCTGACTGGATTTCTGTTCTTCCATGACAAGTCGATGAACCGACTCCCAGTCCCGACAATAGAGGAGCTTGCCTTTTGGATCGATTAAGCGAACGAACTTTCGAAACATCTGCTCCATCGCATCCATCGACGAAAAAATGTCCGCATGATCGAATTCCATGGAATTAAAAATTCCTATACTTGGTTTATAATGGAGAAATTTGGATTCCTTATCGAAAAAGGCAGTATCGTATTCGTCTCCTTCGATCACGAAATCAGAGCCCGTACCCACTCGAAAACTTAGACCAAAATTGATTGGAATTCCCCCGATGAGAAAGCTCGGATTGCGGCCCGCTTCGGCAAGCAGAAAGGAAAGGCATGAAGCAGTCGTTGTCTTTCCATGTGTTCCCACAACGACAAAATTCTGAGTCTTCTGTAGAAAAAATTCTTCAAGCGTACTTGGAAAGCTCCCGAACTTAATTTTGGTCTCCATGACATACTGCGCCTGTGTATTGTCTCGGCGAACAAAATTGCCAATCACCACATAGTCGGGGGCGAACTTCTTCAAGTCTTCAACGTCGTAGCTCAAACAAACGGGAATCTTTAAGGATTTCAACAAATCACCGACGGGAGGATAAGCAGCCACATCCGATCCAGCCACTGTATGACCCTGATCCTTCAGTAGACCAGCGAGAGCACTCATCCCGGTTCCGCAAATGGCTATGAAATATATTTTCACTGATCAAATCCTATCAAAGCTACCGAAGTTCCGCAAAGACCTGCTTCCAAATCCAGTCATGAAACGCAGGTCGAAGTGACTTCAACTTCTCGGCGTCCACTTTTGGCGAAAATCGATGCGATAAAAGACTCACTCGCGCTCCCGATTCGATATCCATCCAAAAACTACAACCCGTATAGCCCAAATGACCAATGGTCGTGTCCGAAAAAAGTGCCCCGGCCTGAGACGGTGGTGTTGGCCGATCAAATCCATTGATCCAACGTTCGGTCGAATTTGGAAACTGAATGAAATTTCGCACAACCTGATCGCTCAAGAGAGTATCTTTTCCGTGATAGGCTTTAAAAATTCTTTCGGCCCAAAGTTCTACTCCGAGAGCTGAGCCAAACAAACCCGCGTGCCCCGCATCGCCATCTAGCCATTCGGCGCGAGGATCTTGAGCGATGCCATGAAGCCAGATCGAACGATCCTCAAGACTAAGAATCTTAGCCGTTGAGTGTCCTCCCAAGAAAATTCGCATCCACTCAAAGGAAGTGGAAATAGGTCCATAAGAGAGAAGATGGGGATACACTAATATTTCCTTGATCAAGTCCCTCAGCCTCTTTCCATAAACCTGCTCTAGTAAAATCCCGAGGATCATGAACCCTACATCAGAATAAGCTACCTCGATCGGCTTATAGTCTTTGTCGACCTGAGTAAGAAAGTGTCTCACCTTCTCTTGTCGTGTCGGAAATGCTTCCAAAGATTCAAAAATGGCGGGCAGTCCTGCCCGGTGGTTAAGAAGATCTCCAATAGTTTTGGATTTGAGGTCGGACGTCCAAAATGGGAAAAAAGACTGAAGAGGCTCGCTGAGCCGAGGAATTTTCTTCTGTTGAACTGCGAGCATCGTCAAGGAGACTGTCGAAATAATTTTTGTAAGGGAGGCGAGATCAAACCAAGTTCGATCCGTCACGGAGCCCTCTGACCAGACGCCGAGGCATTCATCACGAAGCCCAAGTGACAACTGAAATCCAGGAGCTCCTCCGTCCTGCACGAGTTCTTTAAGTCGAATCTTAATTCGGCGCTTGAGATCTCCAGTTATCACGGGGATCGAACCGCCCCCTCCAGGACCTCGAGAGTCTTTCCACTCAAGCGAGCTCTGACTCCTAATGGAAATATTCGCTGGTTTTTAATGCCGTGACCGAAGCGAACATTCTGCAGAATGGGTCCATTCGTTAGCCTCTTTAAGGATTCTTCGATTCGCTTCCAGGAAAATGTACTTTTATCGTCTTTCCCACAATTCAAAAATTTTCCGCAAATGATCCCTTGAACATAGCGGTCGTATCCAGCATCGAGTAGTCGACCTAGCATCCTATCGATGCGGTAAAAGTTTTCATTCACATCCTCAAGAATTAAAAGAATCGGCTCCTTCGGAAGGCTTGCCGGACCAGCTACTTCTAGCATCGAGAGATTCCCCCCCACCAAACGAGCTGGTTTGGATTTTCCTGATTGTAAGATTTTTGCTTCAGAGAGCGGAATACGAATCGCTCGCGAAGAAAGCGCTGCCATTTCGAGCAAAAACTTTTTCATCCTTCCTTGATCCAAAGTTCCGACCAGCGGGCCATGAAAGCTATTCCAGTTAAGTTGGTTCATCACCCAGTGATGTAAATACGTCACATCCGAATAGCCCATAATGAGCTTCGGAGAAATTCGCTTTGGAATTTTCAAATCACGAAGACTTCTTGCACTTCCATAACCTCCGCGAGCGCAAAATATTCCTTTAATTCCTGGCTCTTTTAGCGCCCACTCCAATTCGCGAGTTCTGGACTCATCGTTCGATGCAAAAAAAGAATCTTTTGGAAATTGATAAGGGTAAGTAACAATACAGAAACCAAGACTTCGAAGTAATTTTTGTGCTTTCTGCCAGTCCTGATTTTCAAGTTTGCTACAGGGTCGAACCAGAGCAATCGTATCACCGACTTTTAACGCCTCTGGCTTTTGAAATGACTTCATTGTCTATCAAGTTTTTCTGTCGGCGAGGATTCAATCAAGACTAAGTTTCTTAAAGCGATGGGAGTTCGTAGATATTGGGCATTTTATCCGGACGTGAAGCAAAAAAGACAATGACTACACCCGCCACAATCAAAATGGCCACTCCATAGAGGATGAGAGTGCGAACAAACTTCGTATGGCGTTGTCGCTCGGCTTGAAGTGCTGTCTCCCATTCCAAATCTGAAAGCGCTGGCCACGATTTGCGCTGAAGCAGAATTTTCTTCTGTAAGTCTCGGTAAGCTTCCAGCCGACTTTCACAGTGTAGACAGTCGTCAATATGGGCACGGACAGCTTGAATCATGCGAACATCCGTAATCTCGGAGTCAATCCATTGGCTCAAATGCTGTTCCACCATGAAGCAAGAAACACCCGAAATTTCCTGAGACTCAAGTGCCTTTGAGACGGGGGGATAAGTTGGAAGATAAAGAGTTCTTTGGGTTCTCAATACTTGGGCCAATTCGCGAGGTTTGATTCCAAAAACCTGTCCCAGCTGCTGATAAGAAAGAGCAAACCAAACCCGCACCTTTAAAGCAGCATCAGCCCCCAGATCGTTCACGGCCAGCCACTGGCGTAAAAGCTCAAGGATATCCTTGGAATAGGCCGCTTCTTCAATGAGCTGCCCCCTGAGCCCGCCAATACTAGAATCTTCTGGGGAGTCTACCAGGCTCAAGAGCCCTTCTATATAGAAGTTAACTTGATCGCAGTTCATAAAGGGAGTTTGGCAGCGCCAGGACCGTTTATAAAGGTCTAAAAATTGAGGAAATTTTTCAAACGACTGCCACCAACCTGTGGTAAGACGAATTCCTTATGTTTGAAGACGATACCTTAGACTCGCTCGATAGCGAGCACACAAGCACCGCGGGAGTTACGAAGAAGAAATCGAGTCAAACGCATCCCTTTGCCAATCGAAGCATTTCGGAGTTGGCATCGAAGGTAGGTAGCCTCCAAGGATGGGCTATCGGCGTTGATTTAGGGGGCCAAAATATTCGTGGCGCATGGGTTAATCCCAAAGGTCAGCTATTTGATCCTATTAAATGGGAAACCAAGGTTTCTGACGGGAAAGAAAAAGTTTTGAATCGTATGGTTCAACTCGTTGAAGAACTTTTGAAGAACCCACCTCCGGGCTGCACTCCTTCAGAAAATCTCTTAGGAGTGGGATTCGGAATTCCAGGAATTCTCCATCTTAAAAAGGGATTGGTCATTCAATCTCCCCAGTTTCCAGATTGGAAGCGATTTGCTGTTTACGAGAAGCTGAAGAAGAAGATCAAATTTCCCGTATTTTTGGACAATGATGCGAACGCCTCTGCCATAGGCGAAAAAGTTTTTGGTGTTTGCAAACCCTACGATCATTTCGTTTACATCACACTGGGTACAGGCGTTGGTGGAGCGGTCTTTTTGAACGGCGATATTTACCATGGCAGTATGGGAATGGCCGGAGAGCTTGGCCACATTACAGTTGATCCTCAGGGCGCACCTGAATCAACGGGTAACCGAGGTTCGGTGGAGCTCTATGCTTCTTCATCAGGATTCGTAAAAATTATTTCAGACTTGAAGGAAAGATTCCCTTCGATCACTGCAAATTCTCCAGAAGAACTCTACGAACTCTGGAAGCGTGGAAATAAGATTCCCGAATTCGACGCCATCGACAAAGCCTTTGATGATATGGGCAATGCACTCGGCATCATGCTCGCAGGTGTAGTAAATACACTTGATCCTCAAGCCATTTGCTTCGCAGGCGGTCTGACACATGCCTGGAAGGCCTTCAATCGTAAGATGATGCAAATCACGATGGAGCGATCGTATGTGGCTCGTCACAATAAGTTGCGAATTCTTACGACTTCATTGCTGAAGAATTCCAATTTCATGGAAGCCGGCGTGATTGGTGCGGCCTCCTTGGTATTTGTAGATGCACTTCGACAACTCCCGATTGAACTAAGGCAAGCGGGAAAGTCGGGCCCTACAACAACGACTCTTAAAGCCGTTGTTGCCTAAGTAGTTAATTCGTTATTTTAAAGGGGGCCTCTCTATTCATGGAGAAGCCCCCTTTTTTTTGTGACGAAATGAACTTGGCCTCTAAACGAATTGTATTCGTAAACTCTCACCGAATGTTATGATGAACTTCAGTCTTATTTGCAATTACAGAAAAACTTTATTTTGCTTTCGGTCGTTAGCTATGCTCAACGAGTTCTACGAGCAATCCACCCAAAGCTTTGGGATGAAGAAAGCCAACTTTGCAATCATCGGCACCACTCACTGACTTCTCATTGATTAAAGAAAATCCCGATTGCTTAAGGGCCGCAAGCTGCCCATCGATTCCATCCACCTCAATCGCTAAGTGATGAAAGGAATTTCCTCGCTTATCGAGGGATCCAGAGATCGGAGAATCGGATGAAGTGGGTTCTAAAAACTCCAATCGCAAACCGCCCACAACGAGAAACTGGGTCCTCACTTTTTGACTCGTCACTTCCTCAACTGCACTCGCTTGAATGCCAAAGGCCTTCTCCCAAAGGGGTACGATATCTTTGAGACTCTTAACGGCGATGGCCAAATGCGCTATGGATTTTGGATTTGCGTTCATTTTTCGGCCAAAGATTTTTCAATTGCTTTTTTGATAGCCGAATTCGTTGGTGAAGTCATAGAGCCATAACGTGCAATAACTTCGCCTTTTCGATTAACCAAAAATTTTGTGAAATTCCACTTAACGCTTCCCTTGATTCCCTCAGAACTTTTCTCTGTTAAGTATTTAAAAACCGGCTGAATTTTGTCGCCCGAAACTGCGGCCTTCTTAAAAAGCGGAAACGTGACTCCATAATTTGCTTTGCAGAAAGCTTTGATTTCAGCCGAAGTCCCAGGTTCCTGCTCGCCGAAGTCATTGCTTGGAAAGCCTAAGATTTCAAAGCCTTGAGATTTATAAGTCTCATAGAGCTTCTCTAAGCCCTCGTACTGCGGTGTAAACCCACATTTGGAGGCTGTATTGACGATCATGAGGACTTTCCCCTTATAACGCTTAAGAGGAGCGCTACGATCATCTATATCCGTAAGCGTTAAATCATAGAGTGATCCAACAGATCCTAAAATTGCGAAAGAACCCAAAAGTGATAAAAGCATGGCTACCTCTCGAGGGGATCTTATCAGATGCAAATCGAATGGACAGATGAATTCACGCCCTTCAATCCTGAATATAAAGATAAGTTCTATTCAGCCGAAGGCGGCTTGGCCGAAACACAATACGTTTTTTTGCAGCAGAACAATCTGAGGGAGAGATTTCAGAAGTCAGAAGGATTTTGCATTGGAGAGCTTGGATTCGGAACGGGCTTAAATTTTTTGGCGACATGGAAAATCTGGAAAGAAACTAGAAGCTCAGATTCTCAACGACTTCACTATATTTCCTGCGAAAAACATCCCCTCTCCCAACTTGAAATTCGACGTGCGCTTCAGCCTTGGACTGAAATTTCGGATTTGTCAGAAAAATTCCTTCAAAAATATTCAGGCCCCCTTCCCGAAGGCATCCATCGCCTTCAGTTTGAGGATGGAGTCTCACTCAGTCTGCTCATTGGAGATGCTTACCAGAAATTGAAGTCTGTTGTATTTCCACGGAGCGTCGATGCATGGTTTTTAGACGGCTTCGCACCTCAGAGAAATCCTGCGATGTGGTCGCCTGAGATTTTTCAAACAATTCGATCACTTTCCGGTGAAGACTCCACATTCTCAACTTATACCTCAGCGGTATTTGTGAAGCGTGCGATGGAAGCCAACGGCTTCGAAGTGGAGAAAATTAAAGGCTTTCGCAGAAAGCGAGAGATGCTGAAAGGGAAATTGAAATCGACTCCACATACCAAGAAAAATTCAATACCCCAATCTTTCGTTGTTGTGGGTGCAGGCCTATCCGGAATTGCCGCGGCGTATGCGCTTTCAAAGCGAGGTGCAAACGTAAAAATTGTGGATCGTGCCGCGGAGATTTGCTCAGGAGCATCGGGCAATGATATTGCAATTGGAGCTCCTGTGATGACGACCCTGCCCAGTATGCAGACGAGATTTTCATTGGCAGCATTTATGTTTGTTCAACAATTGATTCAAGATTTTCCAAACGTTTTTTGCCAAAGAGGTGCGCTACAGTTTTCATCTAGACCAAAGGACTTAGACAGATTTGAGAGAAGTCTTGAGTGGGCAAAACTTGATCCCTCCATCGCGATGATGGTTAATCCACAAGAAGCTTCACAAATTGCTGGAATAGACATTGCTGAGAGAGCCCTCTATTTCTCAAACGCAGTCGCCCTAAAGCCTCGCGAACTCTGTGCAGAGATTCTGAAATCTCGAAAAAGTATTCAATTGGAGCTGCAATCAGATTTTGTTGGGAAGCATGATGGTCATTCCTTTCTTGTACTAGCTAATTCTACTGAGGCTTCGGAACTCGATCATGAGTCTGCGATTCCCATGAATCCCAATAGGGGGCAGATAGCGACACTGCGCTCAACTCACAACAGTCAAAAACTGAAATGCACTTTGATGGC
>Ga0163144_10007247_pt1 | contig 24326 bp, 19 predicted proteins | sample OliLak19BULKMAT1_FD_123175 | JGI IMG/M metagenome (GOLD analysis project Ga0163144, IMG submission 123175) | Freshwater microbial mat bacterial communities from Lake Vanda, McMurdo Dry Valleys, Antarctica - Oligotrophic Lake LV.19.BULKMAT1 | ecosystem: Environmental > Aquatic > Freshwater >...
GCATCAACCATTTTTAGCCCTCGCAACACTCCACAGCAAACTCCAAACAAAAGACCTTAACGGTCTCATTTTGTTTCCAATCCCACCTTTCCATTCAAGGCTGGGGTCAGGATGTCTGAGCATAGCGCGATTCAAGCCCGAGGCTTTCAGGTAGTTGATGACCTGCGCTTCTTCCTTTCCACCTTTCTGTTCCAGTGCTTTGAGTTCGACGATGATTTTTCCAAAGCAGATGAAGTCGGCGTCGTAATAACATTTCAAGATGACGCCACGGTAATGAATGGGGAAGCGTTGCTCACGGGTGAATGGAATTCCGGACTGCCGAAACTCTTCCGCCAATGCTTCCTGATACACAGCCTCCAAAAAGCCGTGCCCCAGTATTCCATGGACCCGCATCGCCGCGCCAATGATGGCATACGTTTCCGGGTCGCGTGTTTCCTGATCTGCGTTCATCTGCGTCATGCGTGGGCTCCGATATTTTCCGCAGATGGCGCAGAGGGGCGCAGATGGGGGATGTTCTTGGAACCAGAATGGGCACCCGTCAGCTCTGTCTCACTGCGCATGTCGTCAGGGAGGCTTGCAAACGTGTCCGGGCCGGCGGTTTGGCGTTTATCTGCGTTCATCTGCGTTATCTGCGGATGGTTCACAGGGATTTGATTTCCGTGGTGGGGGACAGGAGCTTGAAAATCTTCTCCACCCTTCACTGCAAATCGAGCGAAGGTTGCCAATCTCGACATCGTTGATGCTGAGAAGACTTCGGCTTCCTTTTTTTAATGAGTCATCACGGGTTGATTTCCAGAACCCGTTGCAGTTCCTCCATGCGGACCGGTTTGGAAATATAGTCGTCCATGCCGCAGCCGAGGCAGCGTTCACGGTCCCCTTGCATGGCGTTTGCCGTCATGGCCACGATGCGCACGGGCTTGGATCTCGAAACCGCCCGGATGCGGCGTGTGGCCTCGAACCCGTCCATCTCGGGCATGTCGCAATCCATGAAAACCAGGTCGTAAAGCACCTCGTTCAACGCCTGCACAGCTTCCAGGCCGTTGCCGACGCAGACCACTGTATAGCCAAGTTTCTGCAACTGTTTGGAAGCCACCTTTTGATTCACCACGTTGTCCTCCGCCAGCAATATGCGCAGCGCCTTTGCACCCGGACGACTCGCTACAGGTTCTTTTGAAGGCGGGGTTGCGTCCGCTTTTTCAAAGTCGCCCGGACGGGCGGCGGCCTGTTTCAAGGCCTGCAAGAGCGAGGACGGCTTCAGCGGTTTGGTGACCATGGCCGCCAGGTGGGACGGATTGATTTCATGGGAGGAAAAACGCCCGGCCAGATTCTTTAAAAGGATGATTTTAGTGGAACAAATGCCGGTGTCGCCCTTGATGAAACTGACAAGGTTGAGATTATCGATTTCATTCAACCTGCTGTTGATGACCACGACATCAAATGGCTGCCGCTCGTGCGCAGCCTTTACGAGCCGGGTCAGCGCCTCCTCCGCCGTTTCAGCCACGCAAGGTTGTTTCATGCCCCACTCTTGCATCAGGCTGCACTGGATATGAACGGAGGTTTTATTGTCATCCACCAGCAGCAGGTGCAGGTTTTGGACCGTCGCGAACTCGTCCAAAGAAATTTCAGCGGGAAGGTCCAGTTGTTTTTCCAGTCGTAAAGTGAAGAAAAAAGTGGAGCCCTGGCCGGCGAGACTCTCGCACCAGATGTTTCCCTGCATCAGTTCCACCAGCTTCTTGGAAATGGCCAGGCCGAGGCCGGTTCCACCAAAACGCCGGGTGGTGGATTTGTCCTCTTGTTCAAACGCCTGGAAGAGCCTTTTGCGGGCTTCAGCTGAAATTCCGATTCCGGTGTCTTTGATGGAAAATCTAAGCTCGGCATGATCGGCCATATCCCGGACCAGCTGGACGTTGAGCGAGACCTCGCCAGCCTGGGTGAATTTGATCCCGTTGCTGAACAGATTTAAAAGGATCTGCCGGATCCGTCCGGGATCGCCGAACAGCCTGGTCTGGACCTGGGGATCAATGAATTGAAATATCTCCAGTTCTTTGGAGCAGGCTTTTTCCGAAACCAGATCGAGAACTCCCTCGACAACATCGCGCAAATCAAAACGGAGCCGTTCAAAAAGCAGCTTGTCGGCTTCGATTTTTGAAAAATCCAGGATGTCGTTGATGATCCCCAGAAGGGATTCCCCGCTTTCCTTCACCGTGTGGGCGAGTTCCTTTTGCTCCGTTGAAAGCGGTGTCTCGAAAAGGAGGTTGCTCATACCGATGATGCCGTTCAACGGAGTTCGGATCTCATGACTCATGGTGGCGAGGAACTGGCTCTTGGCGATGCTGGCTGATTCGGCCGCTTCCTTGGCCAGAACAAGTTCATTCTGAATCCTTTTACGTTCCGAAATCTCTTTTTGCAGATTGGATTCATGAAGTTCCACCCTGCTGAGCATGTGGTTAAAACCGTCAACCAGGGAACCGAGTTCATCATTGGATTCCTTGACGGCGCGATAGGAATAATTCTGGCTGGCCGAAACTTTGCGCGCTGTTTCCAGCAGGTGAATTACGGGATTGGAGATCAACCGCTGTAATTTCGACGCGAGAAACCAGGCCAGCATGACCGAACCCAAAAAGACCCCTATAGCGATGACGGCAAAAATAACCAGCCGCTGATAAATGCCGACCAGATCAGCTTCCAGCAGAATGAACCCGATGCGGTCCGAATTAAAGGTCACATCACGGAGGATGCGCAGGCGGGAAGCGCCCAGATCAAACCCAGGGCGGATTGAAGAGAATAGCGGAAAGTTGGTGATCGATTCCCCTCCAGGCGCATAGCCGGCAAAAGCTTTTCCGTCGCCGTCGTAAATCGCTGTCAGCGCCACATGACGTTCGGAAGCCAAGCTCTCGAGGGTGCGTTCGGCGTCCTTCGGTTTTTCAAAGGCGAGAGCCGCCGCCGTATTGTTGCCCACCACGTCTGCCAAGGCGGAATATTGCTTTAAAGCCGCCGACTGGAACGTCACCAGTTCATAAACCGCCAGGGAACTCAGAGTTAGCAGCAGGACGCCACTGGCGACAATCATGGTGATGAAGACCAGCTTTCGCTGGATGGTCATGTCTTTCAGCTTCTTCAAGAGCAGGTTCATGGATCAGTGACGTACAACCTTCCCTAATTTGAGAACCTGGACGCTGGGTGTCAGCCCGGCCTTTTGAGTAGCGGCCTGGTTGATTTCGAAGCTGACCTGTTGATCGACAATTCTCAGCTGGATCATTCCACCCTTGACCGTAAACCCCTCTGTTTCTCCGACTGTCAGGACCGGCTTTCCATCAATCACCCGGAGCACCTCGGCGAAGCGCCGATCGTCCTCTTTCGAAATGAAAACGAGGTGACATTGGGCGAGGGCGTTCAGATCAGAGAATCTCAAAATTCTAATGGTTCGTCCGCGGATCGTCTTGTTCTTGAATGTCTGCTCCAGATCTTCCTTGAAAGGATCGGTCCCGAATATTCCTATGTTGATAGGATCAGAAGGCTGCTGAAAGGCGGAGGCTGGCCATTCAATAAACCGGGCAAAATTCAGGAGGTAAGCGGATTTGACCTTGTACTCCGGAAACTTTTGAGCGAGGCTGCCGACAGGGGACCAGAACAATAGGAAGGCAGCAGCGCTCAAAAACCATCGGGCCGCAATCCGCCCCTGAGTGGTTTTCAGCGGAAAAAACGTTTTTAATGCGCTTCGGAATCTCATGGGGTGACGTCGCGATCAGAACCGGTAGGTCAGCCTGACCCGAAAGGTCCTGCCATCCTGCCGGATCACATCCTGAATGTGCTCACCCGCTCCCGGGTAGGCATAGTTTTGATCGAAAAGATTGTAAACCGAAGCCGAGAGATCGAGCCCCTTGACGATCTGATGGCTGAACAGGGTGAAGTTGACCACGGCAAAATCTCCAGATTGATTTCCAGCCAGGGTCAGACGCGAGCTGCTGGCCTGGAGTTCCAACCCGGCAAAAACTTTTTCACGATAAACCGGCAGAATGAGGTTCAGCTTCCCCATATGCTCGGGTGAATTGCTCAATGGCAGCCGATTTTTGACATCTTCCGTCTGTTCGTAGGTGTAACTCACCCTGCCCCTGACACCGCTCTCCCATTTGGCTTCCAGTTCCGCTTCCGCCCCCCAGGCCTGCACTTGGTCCCGGTTCTGAAAAACCAGCAAGCCGTCGGCCAGATCCAGTTCCTGGTTGATCAAATCTTTGGTTTCCAGATAAAAACCAGACATTGAAGCCCGATAGACCGCGCCAAAATACTGCTCGAGAACCAGCTCGTAGGTGGAGACCGTCTCGGGCTTCAATCCCGGGTTTTGTTTGCTTGAGGGCGATTCATTGTAAATTTCGTTAACGTTGGGTGCGCGGTAAGCCTGGCCATACAACAACTTCAAGGCGGTCCCCTGCAACGGCTGATAAACAAGACCGGCCCGCGGATTGATGGTTCCCCCAAAACTCTTGAAATAATCGTAACGCAAGCCGGCGGTAAGGGTCAGGTTCGTCAGGATCGAAATCTCCGCCTGCCCAAACACTCCGACGTTGTAATGAGTTCTGCGGGAAACCAGGTAATCGGCCCGTGGTTCCTCATCAAAATTGTTCTGGTCCTGCCTAAGGTCGTACCGATACTCCGCGCCCAAGGTCAGCCGATGCCGCTCTAAAACTGGCTTGGTCACCTGCGTTTCCAATCCGATCCATTCGGCATACGCCCGGTCCTTATTCAAATATATCCCGCCAACATCAGCGTAGGGATACGACGCCTTGAACGCGTAATAATCGTAATAGGCTCTCGCCATGACCAACAAATCATTCTCAAAGGGATGTTCAAACCTGAGGCTGCCGAAGGCCCGGTTGTCGATCGTGTTGTAGTGTGGATCGTTAAAAACGGTGGCGTAAGAGGCCGTGGGGACATCTTTGTCGCGCCAGACATAACCGCCTTCCAGGGTGAAATCTTTATAGCTGATGGTGGTGATCGCGTTGTAGGCGCTTTCACCGTCCCGTTTGTAGGCCACACCGAAATTCTCGGCAGGATTGTCAAATTCAGGATAATAAAGCCGGGTCGGGCCGGAAGAATCAAACACGGTGCCGGAAACCGCCAACTCGACTCCGTTCTTAAAAAGTTTGCCGTAACTCAGCCGCCCGCTGACCGTGTCGTAACTTCCGTAAGCACCGGAGAGTTCAGTCCCGTTGATGTCACGTCCGCGACGGGTCACGACATTGATCACTCCGAAAAACGCGTTGTTGCCGTAGATGGTGGAGCCCGGGCCGCGCACCACCTCCACCCGTTCAATCATTTCCACATCGACCAGGAAATCCATCATGTTGAACGCGCTGTCATAAAGCGGTTCATTCATCCGATGGCCGTCCACCAAAACCAGCACTCTTCCCCCGAAATCCCCGGGACGGTTAAATCCGCGGATCCCGATGTAGCCATAATTCCGGTCGTAGGAGACATCCACCCCACGCACGCTCCGCAAAATGTCCGCCAACGTCCGGTATCCGTATTTTCGTATTTCATCAGCGGTCACCAGACTCACGGATGCGGGAGCCTCCATCACCGTCTGGTCCCGTTTTGAGGCGGCATACACCGAGTCCACCTTCACCTTGCTCAACTGCTCGAGACTCATCTCAGCCAAGTCGGCCTCTTCCATGCCCGGCGGAGATGCGGTGTCCGCTCCGTCCATTCTTGCGGTTGGAAAAAATCCAGTTCCCACCATCAAAAAAACCGAGATGACCGTTGAGGAAAAAACGCGCTGATAAGATTTACGGATCGCAGCAAGCAAAGGATAAAACATAATAGCCTGGCAATCAGGTCACCTTGGAACGGGCGACCGGCGCTCATAATTGGCAGCCGCTGCAATTAAGCGTCTCGAGAGCAAAGTTTCAATCCTGGACTTTGATATGTTGTTAAACTGGGTGTGATTAAAACTGGGTGAGGCCTCCCCGGAGCGGGGGTCTGTGACCCGCAGCGCTCTGCCATGAAGAATGCTTTGAAACAAGCGGCACCGAAAGGACTGACTCGATGCTGCGGCTCACAGAGCTCACAAAACCGCGCTCCCGGCAGGTCTCCTTACATCTCACCCACTTTTAATCACGCCCTGTTTTAATCGTTCCAATCACGCGCCAGTTGACGGATCCGCACAATTCATTTCTCTTGAAGGGGATGATAGAGCCGCAAAATCCAAACCCGCACCAGCAACCGATGTGGAAATTTTTCCTGGCGCTTGGAATAGTGCTGGCGGGTGTGTTGTTCGGAATTTTTATCATCGACAAAAGCGAAAAGCGAACACCCCGCAAATCGGTCTTGAACCCGGCGCCTGTCCCTGCTTACAAGACGGGCACCAACACCATGGTCTGGATTCCGCAGGAAACTTTTCTCATGGGCTCGGACGACGGTCCGGAAAACGAACGACCCGTCCACGAAGTGAGTGTCAGCGGGTTCTGGATGGATAAAACAGAAGTCACCAACGAAATGTTCGAGCAGTTCGTCCGCGCCACCGGTTACCAGACCGGCGCTGAAAAAGAGGGTGGCCACGTATTCCAGCCTGTCGAGGTCACCAGCTTCAATGATCACACGGTCTGGTGGAAAAAAACTCCGGGTGCGAACTGGCGTCAGCCCGAAGGTCCCGGCTCCACCATCCGAGGCAGGGAAAATCACCCGGTGGTCCAGGTCACCTGGGAAGATGCGGCAGCCTACGCGCGCTGGGCGGGAAAGCGGCTGCCGACCGAAGCGGAGTGGGAATACGCCACGCGCGGCGGATTAAAACAGCAGCTGTTCACTTGGGGCCAGGTGTCAAGGCCCGGAGGTCGTTGGATGGCAAACTTGTGGCAGGGAAATTTTCCGTTACAAAACACCGGTCAGGACGGTTTTGTGCGAAGCAGTCCGACAGCCTCGTATCCGCCCAATAATTTTGGCCTCTTCGACATGGCGGGAAACGCCTGGGAATGGTGTTCCGACAATTATGATCCGGCGTATTATAAAAACTCACCGAGAGAAAATCCGAAAGGCCCTGAAACAATCGACAGTGCGGCAACTGGCCTGGAAAAAATTCAGAGGGGTGGTTCCTTTTTGTGCAGCGACCTTTACAGCACCGGCTACCGGCCCGGTGCCAGGGGCAAAGCTCCGATGAATTCCAGCTATGCCCACGCCGGGTTCCGATGCGTCAGGGACAAATAATCCGTCAAGGTTTAGGAGCGGCGTATCCAGTCTTTGGAGTGCCGTCCGCCTGAAGCTTATCACAGGCCCAGAGCAATCCACGGGTGAGCAGATCCAGATAACGGGCGTCGGCCACGGTCTCGTTGTTGTGACCCAGGGTGGTGCCGAACACGCGGCCTTTGCCATACGTATTGACCCAGACGACGGCGGCCTGGGTGTTGCCTTGTTTGCCCTGGGCCAGGGGGACGGTGGACTCACCAATTTTTTTGTTGTTGTAGAGTTCCTCCTTGATCGTGGTCCAACCGGACAACCCACGCGTGATCGGGTGTTTTTCATCCTGAAAAGTGATTTCGATCGGCAGCTGAGGACCATGACCGGTCGATGTCAAACCGACAAAATCAAACCACATATTGGTGCCTGTCCGGTAGGAATGCATGGCGCAATGCAAATTGACGGCTGCAACACCCTCGTGATGCGGTTTTAAAATTGCTTCGACAAATTCCTTGTCCTTGACGTCCGCAAAACATTCGTCATGGACCACCACATCGAACGGTTTGGCCCAATCGCTTTTGCTGTAAATGGAAACTTTGTGGTCCAGGCTCGCACCTCCCTCATGCACGATGGTCCACTGAACCGGCGCACGGGCCGAAATCCCCTGGGTCAATATTTCCTTCTGCTTAGCATAGTCATGACAACAACCCCCGGTCACCAGCAGCGCGCGGATCGGTTTGGGTTCATCAGCGGCATGGACCGTCACCAGCGCAAAAACAGGAAAGGCGGAAATAAGAGAAATGAAAAAGTGTTTCATAGGCTTGTGATTAGGTTTATCCCATTTTCCCGAACGTTCGGCGACGCTAATTTTTCCGGACCTGCTTTTGGCTTTTGGGCGCTCTGTGAGCCGCAGCACAAGTAATCGATCCTTACACTCTGCGATCCAATCCCACCAAGGCCATCGGCTTTTCCCTGACAGGTGATGAAGCACTCTTGGATGTCACAAAACTGTCAGCCCCTGATTGCGACCAGGAGATGGCGGGGGATATTTGACGCGTCATTCTTAAAACACCAATCAAGGAAATCTATTATGAAAGTCACGACACTTCAGGAACTTTACGTCGAAGAGCTGCGGGATGTTTACAGCGCTGAAAATCAAATTTTAAAGGCGCTCCCAAAAATGGCGGAAGCGGCTGACTCCGACGAGTTGAGGGCAGCCTTTGAAGAACATCTGGAACAAACCAACGAACATGTCGCCCGCCTGGACCAAATCTTCGAGAGCCTCGGAACCACCAGCAAAGGGAAAAAATGCAAGGGCATGGAGGGATTGCTCGAGGAAGGAAAGGAATTGCTCGAAGAAGACATGGATCCAGACGTCCTGGACTGCGCCATGATTGCCGCGGCCCAGCGAGTAGAACATTATGAAATTGCCGTGTATGGCTGTCTTTGCACCTATGCCAAACTGCTCGGTCGCGACGAGGATCTGGACCTCCTCGGACAGACTCTGGACGAGGAAAAGGAGACCGACGAAAGCCTGACCGATCTGGCCGAAAGCAGCATCAACCTCGAAGCCGCAGACAACGAGGAGGAGTCCGAAGATAAAGAGGAAAAAGCTGCCAAAGCGCCTCCTAAAAAAGGCAAGAGCCGTTGATCCCAAAGAGGCCGTTTGATCTGCGGATGGAAGCAGATCAGAAGAAGCCGGAAAGCTCGAATCGCTCGACCGCAGGGTGAACGAGTTACCACGGAAAAATCAGTGTTGATCTATGTTCATCTGTGGATTGTTTTCAACTTCCATCCTGCGGCCACAGGAAGCCATGCTGCGAGCCTGGCTTGTGGCCGCAGCAAAGGGCCGGGTGGCAATTGTCGGATATGTGGGAGAGGTTCCGGACGCACAGGTTTTGCAATGTGCTGCGGTTCACAGAACCGCGATCCGTCAGGGAACTCACCCACAATTAAGTACGCCAGGCGCCTGCATTGTTCTTAATCCGATGAAAAATGAAGATTTGGCCTCAGGTTCCCGTAATTAGGGAATGCAGCGTAGCGAAGTTGACACCTGGCGAATTCCAGAGAAAGAAATGCCCGCTGGAGCCCTCGGATCCGTTTCGCAGTCCATTGCCAGAATATTGCTCAGAGAATCCGAACTCCTGGGGCAGGGCGGCAATTTGACCGACTATCAACTGCCCCGACCTCCCTGGTTTTTTAATTTCAATCACGCCGTGCGTCAGCAGCAAGCTGGGGCAGCTCCACCAGCGCCGCTTCCCGGTCGTTCCGCACCAGCAGATAACGTCCGCTCATCGCGGCCGGGTTCCATGTCTTGCTTTCAAATACTTTAAAACGCGCCACCTCGTTCAAACCTGGCTGTTCGGGCCTGACCAAGATCAAATCCCCGGATTCGCCCATGATAAAAATATAATCACCCATCAACAACATCTGTCCGTGACCAAAACGTCCGTCCTTCCATCGCTGCGCCCCACTGACGTCCACACAGGTGAAAATTCCATCGTCCAACCCGTAAAAAAATCCCCGATAAAAAAACAAATTGCTCATTTTGGATTTCAACTTTTTAGACTTCCAGATTTGCGTTGCTGAAAGTCCGGGATCACCGCCGCTGATTTCGAGCAGTTCGCTTCCATACGCGTAGCCGCTGGAGAAAAGCACCCGGTTCGTGGAGATCTGCACCGGTGTGGCGATGTTTGGATATGCGGAGTGCCATGGATGGCTCCAGAGCACCCTGCCCGATTCTGGATCGTGAGATTTCACCGCGCCTGAGTTGATGATCAAGATCTGGTCACGTCCGCTGAGGTTCATCAGAACCGGTGAACTGTAGCTCGCACGGTTTTCACCCGCAGACCATCCGGGCCGGCCTGTTTCAAGATCGTAGGCCGCCAGCGATTTTCCGGAAGTCCCGCCGGCGCTGACCACCACCCGCTTGTTCACAATCAACGGAGAACAGCTTATCCCCCATTCCAACGAGCCCGCTTGATTGTCGGTCAAAACATTCCTGCTCCAGAGGAGTTTGCCGGTTTTTTGATCGAGGCAGTTCAAAATCCCTGTTGAACCCAGGGTCACAACCAGGCCGCCCTGCAAAGCGGGCGTGGACCGGGGGCCCTCACCCGCAATCGTGGTGTAATAACGTGCAGGATAACGATACGCCCATCGCAGGTTGCCAGACCAGAAATCATAACAGGTGACCAGTTCGTTTTCCCCTTCCTGTTCCTGGGTGAATGCCAGACCGTCTGAAAACACAAATCCCGACCAACCCGGCCCGACGGGGCGTCGCCAAAGGATCTTGGGAGGATGCGCGGTCCAGTTTGTCTCCAGTGGAAATTCTGAAACTGTTCCGTCCCGGCTGTTGCCTTGAAACTGGGTGAACCGCATCGCTTGGTTGGTGGCAGCGGACAGAAGACGGGTATTGATATCAACCCCGTTGGTCAGCACGACCAGGGCGTTCGAACCGATGGATGCCCGCTTGTTAAACCTCCACTCGACAACCGGCAGCAGATCGCCGCTGACACCAGTGATTTTTAAAGTGGAGATGGCCGCGAGGGCCAGGGTGAGAAAAGTCAGGATTGCGAGCGATCGCGTTTTCCAACGGAGCCGGGAGAGAAAGACCAGCCAGATCAGGCTGAACAAAATGGTTGCCAGCCAAACCTTGAATCCGAAGAGGTTCTTATCCTGGTGGGATGAACCAGAGAAAACTCGGTTGTAGATTTCCGCGCTGCCCGCAAGAACCCAGATCGATCCGAGCCAGCCCCACCGTGGTGGTTTGCTCGAACCAGATGTTTTCTCCAGACTCATGAGCCGATGATCAGAAGAATTCCGACGCCGGTCACATGCTGTCAGCAGCATCCAGATTCCGGCGGAATCCAAACTTTTTGGCCAGGGCCAGCGAAGCCTCCAGAGACTTCACACCTCCGGTGCAGGTGGGTTCGGCCAGCGAGGCTGCCGCGGTGCAAACCCCCGTCAACAGGCACCGGGCGAGATCCCATTGCTCATGCAACCCAAAAAGGACTCCGGCACAAAACGCGTCCCCCGCCCCGGCGGTACCGGCAATATACTTCTGAGGAAGTTTTAATGACGATTGCCAGACATCTTCACCTTTCCGGGTCCGGGCAAAACTCCCTTCTGGAAAATGAATCACCACGATTTCTCTCACACCTTGTTGCAATAAGGCACCGGCCGCATGACGGAGGGCCACCATGTCGAGCTTCCCTTCCGGGTCACGGATTTTAAATCCCGTGGTTTTGCCTGCTTCAATTTCATTCAAAATGCAATAATCGACGTATTTCAACGCAGGGTTCACGATCTTTGAGAAACGATCACTGTCTTCACTGACCACATCGACACTGGTCTTCAATCCCGCCTCCTGTGCAGCCGCCAACAGCCGGGCCGCTTTTGTTCCGTACTTCACATCCGAGGCGTCCAGGGCATCCAGAAGCAGAAGATATCCCAAGTGAAACATCCGGGCCTTGGTTTTTGAAAAAGTGATGTCCGATCCGTCCCAAAGCGCATTCGCACCGCGCATATGAAAAAATGTCCGGCGCCCGTTGCCCTTTTCGGTCATCACATCGGTGTAGGATGTGGGGGCCTTGGCGGATGTTTTTAGGAGCCGGGTGTCGATTTTGTTGGCCAGACAATCGGCCAGGATGATCTCCCCCAGCGAATCCTTGCCCACCAGACCGGCGGCGGAGAGAGGAAACGGGCACCCGAGCCTGGCCAGGTCAATCGAAACATTGTACGGTGACCCGCCCGTTCCCTGGCTTTGGGAGTAGATATTGGCCAGCTGGTCGCGCTGGGGATAGACGTCAATGATCTTGACCTGATCGATGATCCAGTTGCCTCCGGCTAAAATGCCCGACCGATTTTTTGTTGATTTGCTTTTCATTCTCGTAATCCCACGAACACGCAACCCTCCGGAACCGCCCTTCCAGCTCTCTCGCCAGCAGATGGACTAAAAACTGGAGGCACCAGCCATTCTACGCGGGGAAAAGCCATGGCTTGAAAGGCAAATTCCAGGAATCGCTGACCGCTGCGTTGTCGCGGATCACCGGCATCATAGGCTCCCCCGGCGAATAATCAATGCAGTTGTCTGAGGCATCTTCCCCGGGTTCCCCGGGGACCGCAACTCTGTGAGTCGCAGAACATGGCGAACGTCGCGACCGTTTATACCAAATGTCCGTTCCAAACATAACGCTGCGGTTCACAGAACCGCGATCCGCAGATTTGGCGATCAACCCGCTGCCGACGTTCCCCGGGGACCGCAACTCTGTGAGTCGCAGCACATGGCGAGCGTCGCGACCGTTTATACCAAACGTCCGTTCCAAACATAACGCTGCGGTTCACAGAACCGCGATCCGTTGGGAAACTCCATACCCGTCTATTCGCGGTTGAACTGAATTGTTACGGCTTAGGGTTGAGCCAGAAGAAAATCCTGTAAAAACAGGATGGTGCTCAGGAATTGAAAATCTTGGTTCCTTTTCCTGGCGAAACCGTGTCCTTCGTCCTTGGCCATCAGATACCAGACCTTTCCTCCGTTTTCACGCACAGCCTTCACAATCTGTTCAGCCTCGGCCAGCGGCACCCGGGGATCGTTTTTTCCCTGAACCACAAACAATGCCTGGATGATTTTAGAAGCATGGTTGGACGGAGAAATCTTCTCCAGAAACGCACTCATCTCCGGATCGCGCTCGTCTCCATATTCCACCCGCCGCAAATCTCTCCGGTAATCCTGGGTGTTCTTGAGGAAAGTTAAAAAATTGGAAATGCCAACCACATCCACCCCCGCTTTGATCCTCTGCCCGTGATGGATCAAGCTCGCCAAAACCATGTAGCCACCGTAACTCCCCCCCATCACCGCCACCTTTGAAGCATCAAAATAAGGCTGTGCTCCGATCCAGTCGAGCAACGCCCCGATGTCCTTCACCGAGTCTTCACGCTTCAATCCGTTGTCCAGGGTGAGGAAGGTTTTTCCATAACCACTAGACCCGCGAACATTGGGATAAACGACAGCAATGCCGAGTTCGTTCAGATAAAAATTGTTACGGGCCTGGAAACCGGGTCGGGCCTGGCTTTCCGGCCCCCCGTGAATGCTGATCACCAACGGTCTCCTGCCGGGAAACTTTTTCGGATCGGGCGAGTAAACAAAACTGGAAATCTCCAGGCCGTCAAAGCTCTTGAACTTCACCAGTCTCGGTTCGACAAAATATTCCGAGTTCAATCCGCTGATTTCACTCTCGGTCCAACGCTCCACCTTGCCAGTGGCAAGATCCAGCGAGTAAGCGTCGCTGGGCGATTTGGCCGAGGCAAAGGTGAAGCCGAGGTCACGGTTGTTTTCATGCCATTCCAGACCAGAAATCACCCCGTGCGGGAGTTTCGGAGCATCTATTTCCAAACCGCTCGCGGCATCCAGAATCTTCAACGAACTGGCCCCTTCCATGTTCAACACCAACGCAATCTTCCTGCGGTCGCGAGAAAGCTGGCACGATTCCACGTCGTATTTCCATTCCGGCCCGAACCTTTCCTCCTTTCCATCCTTCAACTGAATCTTCGCCAGATGCCGGTAATCCGAATCCTTGTCGGAGACGACAAAAATCGCCTCTTCATTTTGCGAAAAATCGGGATGACTGTAAGAAACCTTTTCCTTGCCAGGACGGCTGATGGGAGAAATTTTTTTCTCCCTGCGATCAACCAGATGAATCGAGCTTTCGTTGATCGACACATAATTCAAGCCCAGGATCAGGTTTTCGTCGCGTGACCATGCACCAAAGGCCCATCCGCCACCTTCCAATTGCAAAAGCATCTGGTCACTCCCCGGTTCTGCCGGATTGATCTGGTAAAGATCGGTATCCCGTCCGTTTCGGCGGGTGGAAGTGTAGGTTACCAAGTCTCCATTAGGCGAAAACGAAGCGCCGGTGTTCCTCGATTTGCCATCCGTCAGCAACGACACCGAGCCATCTCCCGGGTCAAACCGGTAGAGCTGGAAAAACTCGCCGCCCCCTTTGTCCTGCGAGAACAAGACATACCGGCCTTCTTTGGGCTGATAACCGGCGCCTCCCACCGGTTCCGGAAGAAAAGTGAGTTGTTTGCGTGCGCCGCCCGGAAATTTCACCGCGTGCAACTGGGGAGTCTCACCAAAACGGGTCACCACAAGCATTTCCCTTTTGGTTGGATGCCACCCTTGAAAAGAGGCGGCTCGAAAATCGAGGTAACGTTCAGCTTTTTGCCGGATCTCAGCCGGAATCGGCGGGATTCCTTCAACTACCAGATTGTCCGGAACTTGCGCCGACAAAATCGTCGTGGACAAACCGATCACCGCCAATGTGGTTGGAATCTGGCTCATGCCAGTTTTCTAAACTAAAAAGCTGATTTGGACCAATCTGAATATACCCACTCCCTGCTCAACCGCCGTTTCCAGGCTGATGTTTCACAATTCGATTCTCGGAATCGACCATCCCCTCGAGGCGGGCCAGCTGGATGATGGTGGCGGAAAGCATCTGATCGAGATTGATCGCGGCTTGATAAAGCCATTCATGGGTTTCACGGTCTTTTTCCGAACGTTGCATGCAGTTTTGTTCGTAAACCTGAAACTCCCGCACTTTCGCCAGGATCACCGCCAGATGTTTGGGACATTCACATTCGAGGACCGACGCCTGTTTGACGATTTCTGTTTCCGCATATGCGGTGAGCAATTGCAGATCGTCGAGCAGCCGGTCTTCCGAACCCGTAATTTCCTCCTTCAACTCCTTCATGATACTCCTCCTGTGGAATAAGTTCTTTTAGGTTTGACCTGTGGCGGCAACCAGAATGTCTTGAGTTTTTCCGTCTTGCCTTTGACCACCCTCAACGGCATCGACATCAGATTAAACTGGTCTTTTACCAGGTCAAATGTCTGTTCGGACAACAAAATATCCACTGCGAAATCTTTGGTCAGGCTTTCAATCCGGGCGGTGATGTTAATCGTATCGCCGATGATGAGGAAACTCCGGTATCCGCCGAGTTGCACGTAACCACCGGCGATCATGCCGGAATGAAGCCCGATCCCCACCGTCACCGTCGCGACTTTCGCCGAATGCCGGTTTCGATTGAACTCTTTCAGCCGGTTTCGCATCTCGATGGCACAATTGACCGCCCGGAGCGCATGGCTGTCGTCTTCAACTCCGGAACCAAATTGCGCCAAAAAACCGTCTCCGGTCAAATTATTGATGTTTCCCCCCTCCTCGATCACGGACGAGGTCAGGTTCTGGAGGAATTGCCGGACGAACTTGAAAGATTCCTCCGGACCTGCATCAGCCATGAGCTTGGTGAAGCCGCGGATGTCGCAGATCAGCACCGTGCTTTGAATGGATCGGGGAGCGGTTTCCTGCATGATCTTTTCCTGCGCCACGATGGATCTTCTGTTTCCCGCCATGGTTCGATTCAGTATCGGACGCGCGTTGATGTTACACAAGTTTTTCGGCCAGGTGATCAAGAGTCCAGGAAACCATGCCCGGACGGGACCGGTGTGGGGCGGACCTTCGGTCTGACGGTTCACAGAGCCCCTGTCTCCGTGGGGCGTGGCTTGCAGAGCAAACCTTGACCGGCAGGCCGGAGATCCGCCTCACAAATCCTCCAGGCCAGGCTGGATTCGGAGGATTTTGGATGATCTGGCAGAACAACCGTTGAGCAAAGCGCTCCAATTATTGACTTTTGAAATCTGATCCCAAGCGATTTTTCAGAATGCGTAGAAGCTACCCCAACGATGTTAAGATCCACCACCGTGACGATGGCATCGTCCGAGGCGAAAAGGACGCTGTGCCGACCGCCTCCCGCCGCGAGGCAGAGTATCCTTTTACCTGAGACAGAACCTCCAAGCCAGCCACACTGATCCACTGATCCACAACAGCCAGCGGAGCCAGGGGATTCTGAAAATCGGCAGCCACAGCGGACCGGGCATACAGATCCTGGTTCAGAGCCCATTCATCCCAGACCGCCTGGTTGATTTCGTGAGGATGCTTCATCTGGCAGACGCGCTGGCGGAGCTGCTGAATTTGGAACCGTCCGGAGGGATCAGAACGCGCAGTTTTTCTTCGGACATCGCAAATCTTGCCGGCAGGTGACCGATGGCGTCGCCATCCACCTCCAGAGGAATTCTCTCACTGCTCGCAAGTGTGATTGTTTTCCCCTGGATGTAATGGCCCCCTGGAATCTGTCCCTTTTGTCGCAGGGACCATCCGGCAAAACTTGCGAGAGATTTTAATCCGACTTTTTTAAAGACGCAGGCGGTGAACAATCCGTCTTGCAGATGAGCCGGCGAAAGAATTTTAAAGCTTCCACCGTAAAGCGATCCGTTCCCGATCAAAGCCAGCTCTCCAGAGACTGTTGTCGTGCCGTTGCTGACATCGATTTCACCCTGGCATCGACGCAGGGCGCTGAAGCCTGCCAGCACATAAGCCGCCGGGCCGAACTTTTTCTTCAGCTCCCAGTTCACCAGCTCGATGGCACGTGCGTCCAGGCCGGCTCCCGCCAGTTGCGCAAAATACTTCCGTCTTGGTTCGCCGCCTTTGAAATAATCCACGTAGGGAAGATCCATTTCAATGCAACAACCGTGGGTAATGACAGACCATGCACCATCCATGGAGCGGGGAAGTCCAAGCTCCCGGGCGAACACATTAATGGTTCCCATCGGCAGAATTCCCAGGCAAACATTCCGGAGTTGTTCCGGCTCGGCCGCCAGGCCGTTGATGACTTCATTCACGGTTCCGTCCCCGCCTGCGGCGACGATGGTGTCAAAACCCGAAAGAACGGCCTGCCGGGTCAATATGGTGGCGGAACCTGCGCAGGAGGTGGGCCAAAATTCGGCATCGTTTCCAAGCCTGGAAATTTTGGGCAGGAATCGCCGGGCTTTATCCCCCCTGGCTGTGGGGTTAAAAATCACGCAAATTTTCACTTTTCTTTTCCACCTACTCAGCCCGTTTCACCGGTGTTAAAACGCGGCTGCCGGTGCGTGCCTGCTGGCCGGATGCATGCAAGCCCCCGCTCATTTAACCATGGGCGTGATTAAAAGTGGGTGAGATGTAAGGAGACCTCCCCGGATCGCGGCTCTGTGAGCCGCAGCACAAGTCAGTCCTTTCGGTGCCGCTTGTTTCAAAGCATTCTTCATGGCAGAGCGCTGCGGGTCACAGACCCGCGATCCGTGTAGGCTTCACCCAGTTTTAATCACACCATTTAACCATGCTGCCGGGCTCTCTTGCCTGTCTCAACTTTTTTTTCTATTGTTTTGGAGTGCAAGCAAAACCGGAATTGAGAAGAGCGACGCTGGAGGATCTGCCGTCGTTGCGGCGTTTATGGATCGGGGCCGATTTCAACCCGCAGGAGCTGGAGCCCGGTTTTACTGAATTCCAGCTGGCCCTTGATCAGACTGGAAACGTGATCGGCATGCTGGCGCTTCGAACCAGCAGCGGCCATGGATGGGTGCATTCGGAGTTTTTCCAAGATTATTCCCAGTCGGATTCTTTGAGAAAAATCTTGTGGCGCAGGGTCAGGTCGCTGGCGGAGAACCTCGGTCTTTCCCGTCTGTGGATCAATGAAAGCGCCCCCTTTTGGAAGGAAGAATCGTTTGTTCCGGCTTCGGGCGGCATCCTAGGTTCCAAACCCCCAGCATTTGGGGAGAGCAAGAACTGGATGGTGCTCCAACTCCGTGCTGAAGAGCCGGTCGCCAATTTGGTGGACAAGGAATTTGCCCTTTTCAAAGCCACCGAGAAGGAACGTACCCAGAAGATTTTTCGTCAGGCCAAGACAATGAAGACCCTGGCGGCAGTGTTGGTGGCGTTTTTTTTTCTGGTTCTGATTGCGGGAGCGGTGATGCTTTTCAAACAGGGGGTTTCCCTCCCGCCCGCCCGTTAACCTCCCTCTCCAAATTATTCGGTGCCGCAAATCATTCCTGTGCAACAGATGGCAGCTATGAATGAGTAGACCAGCTAAAAATGTTAACACTTCTCCTCCGTCTGTTTTTAATCTAGCTTCACTTTTGTTTTTCAAGAATGTCGACTCAAACCATACTTATCGCCGAAGACGACGAGAACGATCGTTTGCTCATCAACCGGGCTTTCACAAAGAGTGGAATGATCGATCCCGTGCAGTTTGTGGAAAACGGGCAGTGCGCGATTGATTATCTAACAGGCAAAGGCCCCTTTTCTGACCGGTCGAAATATCCCCTTCCAGCAGTGGTGTTGCTGGACTTGAAAATGCCGTTGAAAAACGGTTTCGAGGTCCTCCAATGGATACGATCGGAAACCAAGTTTAAGAAAACTATCGTGGTGCTGTTCACCTCTTCGAATCAGCCGAGCGACATCGAGAAAGCTTACGAACTGGGAGCCAATTCCTACCTGGTCAAACCGCTGAACTTCGACGAGGTCTTTCAACTGGCCAAACAGATTCGTGAATACTGGCTGGTGGCAAACCGGCCCTCCACCATCGGATTCGATTGAAGTCATCTCTCCCCAACGGTTGGCGTTTCTTTTTCTCCGATCAATGGAATTAGGAAGGGGTCTGCTCTTTTGTTGAACACACCGGCCTTTTAACTGTTAATAAGGGCATGATGATCCCCAATCACCTCTGGATCCACGGAGTCGTTCTGGGTGTTTTGATGCTGGCCTGCATCCGACTGCCGCCTGTTGTTGCGCAAACTGAGCCAGTCCCGGGGGCGGTCGTCTTGCCGTCGGCTGCTTCCGATGTTTTCACCAACGGATATATTCCTGAACTGCACCTGGAGATTTCCCCCGCCGCCCTCAATATCCTCAGAAAAACTGAGACCCCCTGGGAGAGACGTGTGGTGACACCCAGGCCGGATGCCTTGATCAAGATCCGCGAAAACCAGCGGGTTTACACCAACGTCCAGGTGCATCTGAAGGGGTCCTTGGGCAGTTTTCGCGGCATCGATGACAACCCGGCTTTCACCGTCAATTTCAGCAAGATGGCCACGGGCCAGACTTTTCATGGATATTCCAAGATTTATCTCAACAACTCGGTGCAAGACCCGAGCCTGCTTTCGGAATTGATCTGCCGCGAAATGTTTCTCAATGCCGGCATCCCGGTTCCAAGAGCCAGCCACGCCATGGTCTATCTCAATGGAAGAAGGCTTGGCCTCTACGTGATGGTGGAAGGATGGAGCCGTCAGTTCCTGAAAAAGCATTTCAAAGACTACAAAGGTCATCTCTACGACTGCGGTCTGGCCCGCGACATTGACGCCCCTTTGGAAAAAGATCTTTCAGAGACCCCTCAGGACCGGTCCGATCTTGATGCCGTCTTGCAGGCCCTGGGGGCAGGCGACGGCGCCGCACGGTTTGAGCAGTTAAGCAGGCGTCTGGACCTGGATGAATTCCGCCGCTTTATCGCGATGGAAATCATGCTCTGTCACTGGGACGGTTACGCCATGAACCGGAACAATTACAGGATTTACTCCGAGGCCGGGACCGGAAAACTCCACTTTCTGCCGCATGGAATGGATCAGATGTTCGGAACATGGCGGTCCAGTCCTGAGAGTCCGATCACTCCAAGGATGAATGGCATGGTGGCACGGAGTGTTTTGCAGCCGCGTGAGAGCCGCGTGCGTTACCTGGAACTGATGGAGGAATTGCATCAAAAGGTTTACCGCACGGAGGAATGGGTTTCCCGCCTGAATGAGGTCGGGAGCCGCGTTTTGAAAACCGTGGCGAAGTTCGATCCAAATGAATCTGCTTCCCGCCGGGAAGCGATGCGTCAGCTTCGCGACCGGATCATTGAGCGCGGAGCCAGCATCAAAGAACAGCTTCTCACCGCCAGAAATTTCACCACAAACAGCGCGCCATTTCCCCAGACCCAGCTCAAGAACTGGAACGGGAGGCAGGAGATGGGAAACGTCCGTCTGAGCCAGAACGGTTCGGGTCTGACGATGGAGGGGAATGGGACGGCTTCCTGGAGGACCACGCTCATGCTTCCTCCGGGCGATTATGTTTTCTCCGGACGGGTCAAAACTGAAAACATCCGCATCACCCGCCGCGAACCCGGGGACAACAAATCCGGAATTGGATTGCGGATCTCCGGCGACCGACTGGAACGGCAGATTGTGACAAGCCAAGACTGGGTTGAAACCACTTTTGAATTCACGGTGGATTATCCTTCGGAAACAGTTTTTGTCTGTGATTTTAAAAACATTACGGGGAAAGCGACTTTTGATCTCGCCAGTTTAATCGTGCGCCGGAGATGAACGCCGCCCAATCCGAGGCTCTCAAGGCAGGAGCTTGACCCGATAGAATGCGGCCCGGTCAGAAGGCTCCGGATCGTGTTGCAGCACAATCTCGCCGGTGCCTGTGACAGGGGCCCCAAGTGTTTCCCAGCGGATGGCGTCCAGACTTTTCTGAACTTCATAGATTTTTCCCCTGCTGCTCGGGAAACCGATCCACCAACCGTCTTGATGCAAAACCACCTTTTCAACCGACAGCACGCTCGATGCATTTGTGGGTGATGTGCCGCTACGAAATTCATTCAGCGCGTTTTGAAAATCCTGGTCCGCATCGGAAAACGCATCCGAGGAATCGTTTGGGTTCAGCCCGTTGGACACTTCGAACGAATCCGGCATCTGGTCGCCGTCGCTGTCAGGTTCCACCTGGACCCGGATGAAAAAGACGAAACCCTGCCCGAAATCGTCGGTGGTTCCGAGCCGGATAATGTCGGTGCCTAGAAAATTCAAAACCGGGCTGTAAACAAGAATGGTAGAAAAGTCGAGGTTGGTGCTCAAAGTGCCGTGTTTAGGGGCCTCCAACACCGTGAGCTGTTCCAGATTTAAATTGAGATTGAGAAAGGAGGTTGAGAAAACCGTCTGCTGGTTGGCGGCGAAGGTCAAGAGGAGCGGTTCCACGACCGGAGGCTGATCGAACGGCTGACAGATGACTTTTCGTGAGATCACTTCCAGGCTCCAGCAAAGCACTGATCCCTGGTCCAGGGCGCTCAAATCGCTGACCCGGAGAGTCCATTCTCCCACCGAGGTTTTGCCGCGAAAATCGCGCAACGTATTTTCCGGTATAAATGTTCCGGCGAACGGCGCTGTCCCTTCACTCAAAGCCACTCTGGCATCGTCATCAAACACGGTATAGACCAGGTTGGAAGTGCCGCAGCTGCCCGCGCCGAAATTCGAACCGCTCCTACTGAAAGGACGCGAAAGGACGATTTCGGTGCCGTCTGGATGGCGCAACGCGATTTCGATTTCAGCATTGACCGGGTGGTTGATCCGGAGCGAAACCTTCACTTTCTCGATCCGGTCTGATGCAGCCTGTCCTGGGACCTGTATGTCGGAAAGTCCGGTGCTCAGGTCAGGAACTGAAGCCGGGCTTGCGCCGCTGACGAAAGTGTTGGTAACCAGAGCAGGGGCCTTGCCAGACCCGACCAGCCTTTCGATCGGATATACTTGCACGGCTGCTGCATTGGAGACGGTAAGCAACAATTCGAAGGAATGCCCGCAATCTGACGCGCGGGCCACGCGCCAGGCAAAGGCATTGCTGAACACCCGGCTCTGCCCGGGCAAAAGCAACGGAAGCGCAAACCGGTTCGAAAGAACCTGAATTTGTGGATCAACAACCGTCAAAACGGCCACGGCGTTGGAAATGGGAACAAAAAGATTGTTTTGAAAAATGAGATCCTCACCGATGATTTCGCCGGGATCCAGTCGGCCGTTTCCGTTCCCATAACCTGACCTTTCACGCCATGAAAGGTTCACGGACCAGCCAGGGACGGAGGCCGGTTCGGGCGCGGTGCCTGAAAGTTGAAGTTTAAAACTTCTGGCCACCCCGGTGATCCCGTTGACGTGGTCCCGGATGCGCACCTTCCAGACTCCGGAGGCATCCTCACCCCAATGCCGGACCGACATGAACTTCCAATTGGCATAGTTCGGTCCGGGATCCTGATGCTGTTCCGCCATCCTGCTGACTGTTCCCGAGGGGGAAATCAGCTCGATACTCAACTGCCCACGGCTCGCGTGTTCAATCGAAGCGGCCAGCACCGCATGTTCGACACGGAACGTTCCATTGGTGAAGGGCAGGTCGATGAGCAGTTCCGAACCGTTTTCTGGAATGGCGGAATTGAGTCCGACGATTTCAGAAAATATCGTGGCGGCGGGCCGCAGGTTGTGCCAATTGGTGGCGAAAGAGACTGCGTTGGAAGCGTCCACCATCCCGGCACCAAACCGGTGGTTAAAATGAAATCCGGCCGAGTTGGTCCACCAGTCCAGATCCCGGGTTGCGATCTTTCTTGCGCTACGGATCAGTATTTCCTGGACGTCGCGCCAGCCCAGGCCCGGGTTCGCTTCCAACAGCAACGCGATCACTCCGGAAACAAAAGGCGCGGTGCAGGAGGTGCCGTCGAAATTACGGGTATAATTCTTGTCGGCGAGGTCTCCACCGCTGACGGAGCTGTTGACGCCGCCGGCCCCTGTGACATCGCAGGTCACCATTCCGGGACGGCCTGAGGCGCGGTTGCCGGAAGGTGCGGAAACCACCAGACAAGCCCCCGGTTCGCTGTAGGAAGCCTGTTCGCCTAGGTCGTTCACCGCCCCCACTCCGATGGTGTAGATCGAATTCACATATCCGTCATAGTTGGCATTGTCTCCTTCCGCCCTTCCGTTGCCGCCGGCAAAAACATAAATTGCACCAAGCCCACTGCGACCGTTCCGAACCCCCGCCTCCAACGCCCTTTCCATGAGGACGCCCGGGCCGTCGAGCGTCCTGCCGTCGTCGTAGGCACCCCAGCTGTTGTTGACCACGTCGATCACCGCATTGCTATACACCATGGCGTCCGCAGCCTCCCGGTCGGTGAATGGTTTGGAGAGAAGCCGCAACGAAGCCAGCTTCGAACCATGCGCAATTCCGGCAACACCAATGCCGTTGTCTGTGGTTGCCGCCACGATTCCCGCGACAAGTGTTCCGTGGCTGTCGCCGGAATTGGCGTTCGCGCTTCCATTGGAATCATAATCGTTAAAATCGTAACCGAGACCGGGGACCATGTTGGCCACAAGGTCGGGATGGGTGGTTTCTATTCCGTTGTCCACCACCGCGACCACCACACCCCGGCCACGAAAACGCGCCCAGACCGAACTGATTCCAGCGTCGGTTTCCGTGCCAGGTCTGGAGAGATGCCACTGTTGTGGAAACAACGGGTCGTTTGACTTCATCACACCCAGCCGGGCCAGGGCCGGTTCGGCGGATATGATTCCAGGCAATTTTCGGAGCAACGGCACCACCCTTAAAGTTTCAAAGGGAGATGAAACCAGGCACTGATAAAATCCCGGTGCGTAGGAAATTGGTTCCGCTTCGCTGACCAGGTTGGCGAGGGTGTTCAGGTCGAAATCTGGGACTGCTTGCAGGACGATTTCGCGGGTAAGAAAGCGTTTGTTGAACGGATGCGGAACCGTCCCCTTCTCTCTAAGTTCCAACCGTGCAGCGATCTGCTGGTCAGGAGGCAAGGTGCTCCAGGCTTGTTCCAGTTCGGTGAGGATTGGAACTTGAGGAAGCGATTTCAGCTGTGCACCTTTTTCCATCCATGAAGGTGTTATGAGCACAAACTCCCGTCGGAAACCACCCTCTTGAAACAGCAGCTCCTGGCCGTATACCGAGGAAGTCAGCCGAAGCATGGCGGCGAACCACAGAACCTTCCTGACATCAAATTTTCTGAAGAAATTCAAAGTAACTCCATGCAGACCAACACCGTTGCCCCTTCGGTAATTTTCAGACAGGCTCTCAAGACCATAGTTTTCTTCAAACATCAAAATTTGCAACCCTCAGGTCGCGGGCGAGATTGGAAGCAGGTGAGGCCGCAGACCGCAGCTGTACGTCCTCGATCAGCCGCAGCCGGTGACAACTGTTGGGGTTGTGGGAGGTTCCTTGTGTTCAGGTTTTGCGCACTGCTGCGGTTCACAGAACCGCAGTCCGTCAGAGTACTCAGTCGCTTTTAATCACCGCCTCAGGTCGCCCAGACGCCCAATGTTGCATCAAGCTCGGTTTTTCTTCTTCTCCTTCATCGCATGAAGAAGAGGATGCGTGACCTTGTTGATGGCCCCTCTCCTCGATTCTCTCCGCTCGTTTCTCACGGGGTGAGGAGGCAGGTTTGATGCAGCCCGGCAGGTAGCTTGATTCAGGCGACGGGTGGTGGTTTCA
>Ga0163144_10007248_pt1 | contig 24323 bp, 24 predicted proteins | sample OliLak19BULKMAT1_FD_123175 | JGI IMG/M metagenome (GOLD analysis project Ga0163144, IMG submission 123175) | Freshwater microbial mat bacterial communities from Lake Vanda, McMurdo Dry Valleys, Antarctica - Oligotrophic Lake LV.19.BULKMAT1 | ecosystem: Environmental > Aquatic > Freshwater >...
ACCGCCCTGGGCGCGCACCGCAACCTCAGCGCAGCGGGATGCGCAGCAACTGCCCGGGGTCAATCTTGTCCTTGTGCTTGAGCATCGGCTTGTTGGCCTCGAAGATGACAGGGTACTGGTTGGCGTCGCCGTAGAACTTCTTGGCGATCTTCGAGAGGTTGTCGCCGCTGACCACGCTGTGCCACTGCGACTCGGGCTGCGGCGCATCCACGACCAGCATGTCGTTGACGGCCGCGACCCCGTGCACATTGCCGCAGCACAGCAGCACCTTCTCCTTGGTCACCTGGTCGGGCACCGTGCCCGCTACCGTGACGGTGGCGCTGGGCGCGTCGAAACCAATGTCCAGGCCGCCGATTGGCAGGCCCTGGCTTTCGACGTACTGGGCGATAGCGGCGCCGGCGGCGGCGCCCATGGCCGCCACGGCTTGTGGCGTTGGCGCTGCCTGGACAGCGGCCTGGGCGGCTTTGGCTTCGCCGCCGCCGAACAGTTTCTCGCCGGCTTCCTTGATGAAGGACATCAGACCCACGGTCGGCTCCTGGAAAGTGAATCAGGTAAAACGGGTCCTAACGGGTGTCCCCGCATGCCGGTGTGACAAGCTCTGTCGCAGAATGGCGGCGGCGCTCCGACGGTGCGCAGGGAGTCGAACGCATGAACCGCCAAGCCGCTGCCAATTCGGGTCTGCAACCGCACCAGCTGGTGCGGCGCACCGTCGCACTGGTGCTGGCCGGCGGGCGCGGCGCCCGACTCAAGCAGCTGACCGACAAGCGCGCCAAGCCGGCGGTCTACTTCGGTGGCAAGTTCCGCATCGTCGATTTCGCGTTGTCGAACTGCGTCAACTCCGGCATTCGTCGCATCGGTGTCGTCACCCAGTACAAGAGCCACTCCCTGCTGCGCCACATTCAGCGCGGCTGGAGTTTCCTGCGCTCCGAGCTGAATGAGACCGTCGATCTGCTGCCTGCGCAACAACGCGTCGACGAGGAACATTGGTACCGCGGCACAGCGGACGCGGTGTTTCAGAACCTCGACATCATCGAGTCCTCGCACCCCGAGTACATCGTTGTCCTGGCCGGTGACCATGTCTACAAGATGGACTACTCGCTGATGCTGGAAGACCACGTGCTGCACGGCGGCGGCTGCACCGTCGGCTGTATCGAAGTGCCGCGGGCCGAGGCCAGCGCCTTCGGCGTGATGGCCATCGATGGGCAGCGCAAGATCACCCGCTTCGTCGAGAAGCCGGCCGACCCGTCGCCGATGCCCGGCAACCCGGCACTGTCGCTGGCCAGCATGGGCATCTATGTCTTCGATGCCGCCTACCTGTACAAGCTGCTCGAAGAGGACCTGGCCGACCCGAACTCGAGCCACGACTTCGGCAAGGATGTGATTCCGCGCTCCGTGGAGCAGGGGCGCGCCCTGGCGCATCCCTTCGGCATGAGCTGTATCGCCAACGCCAACGGTGCGCCGCCCTATTGGCGCGACGTGGGCACCATCGATGCCTTCTGGTCGGCCAACCTCGACCTGGCCTCGATCAATCCCGAGCTCGACATCTACGACACCGATTGGCCGATCTGGACCTACCAGCGGCAGTTGCCGCCGGCCAAGTTCATCCCCGACCGGAACGGCTCGCACGGCATGACGGTCAACACCATCGTCTCGGGCGGCTGCATCATCAGCGGCTCGCATGTCGCCAACTCGGTGTTCTTCTCCAACGTGCGCGTCGACTCCTTTTGCAACATCGACCAGGCCGTGGTGTTGCCCGGGGTGACGATGGAGCGCAACTGCCGCATCCGCAAGGCGGTCATCGACCGCGGCTGCGTGCTGCCGGCGGGCCTGGTGGTCGGCGAGGATGCGGTGCTCGATGCGGCGCGCTTCGAGCGTACTGAGGGCGGTGTGGTCCTCATCACCCGCGACATGCTGGCCAAGTTGTGAAAGCCGCGGCCACGGCGCGGCCGAAGGCGGCCGCGCTGCGTGTGCTGCATGTCGGCGCCGAGATCTTCCCCTTGCTCAAGACGGGCGGCCTGGCCGACGTGCTCGGCGCGCTGCCGGGCGCGCTGCGCGCGGCCGGCGTGGATGCGCGGGTGCTGTTGCCGGCCTTCCCTGCGCTGCGAGCGGCGCTGCGCGATGGGCGCGACGTGGCCACAGTTCACGGCCCCGACGGCGTGGCACCAGCCCATTTGCTGGCCGGCCACTTCGACGAACCCGGCCTGGCCGGCGTGCCGATCTACCTGCTCGATCAGGCGGCCTTGTTCGGCCGTCCCGGCAACCCCTACAGCGACGCACAGGGGGTGGCCTACGCCGACAACCACACCCGCTTCGCCCTGCTGGGCCTGGCCGCAGCGCGCCTGGCCGAAGGCGCGGACGCAGTGTGGCGGCCGCAGGTGGTGCACGCACACGACTGGCACGCGGGCCTGGCGCCAGCCTACCTGGCGTTCGCGCGCCGGGCCGGCACCAGCCATGCCGCCAGCGTGTTCACGGTGCACAACCTGGCCTACCAGGGCAACTTCCCCGCCGAGGTGTTCGCGGCGCTGGGGTTGCCTGCCGAGGCCTACACCCTGCACGGCGTCGAGTTCCACGACCAGGTGTCCTTCATGAAGGCGGCGTTGCACTATGCCGACCGTGTCACCACGGTCAGCCCGACCTATGCGCGCGAGATCCAGGGCGTCGAGCTCGGCTGCGGCCTGGAGGGATTGCTCAGCGAGCGTGCCAGCGTGCTGTCGGGCATCCTGAACGGCGTCGACGATGCGGTATGGAACCCGGCTACCGATGCCGCCATCGCCCGCGTCTACAGCCCGGGGCAGATGGCGGGCAAGGCCGCGTGCAAGGCCGCGCTGCAATCGGAGTGCGGTCTCGAGCCGCAAACCAGAGCGCCCCTGTTCGCCGTGGTCAGCCGCCTGACAGAGCAAAAAGGCCTGCACCTCGTGGCCGAGGTCGTGCCCGAGATCCTGCGCCGCGGCGGCCAACTGGTACTGCTGGGCAATGGCGATGCGGCGCTCGAAGCCGCCTTTGCCGGCGTCGCCCAGGCCCATCCGCGTCAGATCGCGGTGCGGCAAGGCCATGACGAAGCGCTGGCGCACCGCATCTTTGCCGGCAGCGACGTGACCCTGGTGCCGTCGCGCTTCGAGCCCTGCGGCCTGACCCAGCTGTACTCACTGAAGTACGGCAGCCTGCCCCTGGTGCGACGCACTGGGGGCCTGGCCGACACCGTCGTCGACAGCACCCTGGAAGATCTGGCGGAGGAGCGCGCCACCGGCTTTGTCTTCGAACGCTTCGACGCGATCGACCTCACGCGCGCGCTGCGCCGGGCCTTTACGCTGTGGCAGCAACCCCGCGCCTGGCGCGCCGTGCGGGCGCGGGGCATGGCCCAGCGTTTCGGCTGGGACAGCGCAGCGGCCAGCTATCTCGCGCTATACCGAGGTCTGGCGACTGCGCTGCGCTGAGCCCACTCTGCGCTGAATCCTACGGTTTCGTTTTCAAGTTGCCGGGAGTGGGCGCCTGAAAACGGCCGTTTGCCCGCATCAGTGCTTGAGTTCGAAGCGCTGACCGCGGAACGCCAGCACGGTCGATTTCGGTCCGATCTGCACCACGGTCAAGCCAGGGGCCGGGCTGTCGCCCTCGCGGAAGACCTGGCCGCTCAGGATCACCATGCGCACCGACGCGCTGGTCGAGTACATCGACCCGCCGACGCTCAACGCCGGCAACTGGCTGCGCACCTCGGCCGGCAGTTCGGCCAAGGTGGGCACGCGCGGCGCGGCCGCCGGCGCTGAGGCCATGGCCGTGGCAGCCACCGGCGGTCTGGCGGCGTCGCCGACAACGCGGGGCGTCGACGGCGGTGCAATCTGGACCGCGATCACGGACGGCGATGGCGATGGCGATGGCGTCGGGGGTGGCGTCGGATCTATGGCGCGCTGAGCGGCAGGTGCCATGCCGACAGTGGCGCCTGCCACCAGCGGCTCGGGTGGAGGGCGCAGCGCCCACCATACGACGCTGGCTCCCAACAGGCCCAGCAGCGCCGCCCCCAGCCAAACCTTGCGGCCGCGGCTGCGCCGCCGGTCGCGGTCGGCGTGCGGGTCGGGTTGCGCATGCAGGTCGGGCACGCGGCTGCGTTCGCGCTCGGCATCGGCCTTCTTCAGGGCTTCGAGGATGTAGGACATCAGCGCTGTCCGGCCAGCCGAGGCTCGCTGCGGTCGCCCGCTGCACGCAGCAATTGCATGAAGGTGGTCGGCCCGGCCAGCCCGTCGGCGCGCAGGCCGTTGGCGAGCTGGAAGGCCTGCACGCGTGACTTCATTGCCGCGTCGTAGCGCTGCGGCCCGCTGGGCGCGGCCTCACCCCGCACGCTGGCCAGCTGCGTCGCCAGGCGGGTGACGATCTCGCCACTGTCGCCGTCGTCAAGCACCCGCTGGTAGCCGGCGGGGGCTTGCCAGTAGGTCGAGAAGTCGCCTTGCCAGACATTGGCCAACGAGACCAGCGAGACGCTGAGAGTCTGCGTGCCGACGCCGAGCAAGGCACTGCGGTCGTCGAGGCCGCGCAGGATGGCGGGCAAGGCGCGGCCGCTGTCGTCGCGCAGGGTGATCAGGCCCGGCCGGTCGAGCTGGCGTATCAGCGCCAGGCCGCCGTTGCTGCTGCGAAAGCACTGCCAGGGCGGCGGCTGTGCGCAGGGGTTGCCGCCTTCCGGCGCGTCAATGCGCCACAACAGCCCCAGCTCGCGCCAGGCGTCGGCTTCGCGGCGCAGCGGACCGGCAAACCGCGTCGACAACTCGGCAGCGGTCAGGAACAGGGGCGCGGCCGCGGCGGCCACCGCCGTCGTCGCTGTGGCCGTCGGCGCGCTGGCCGCTGCCGAGGGTGCCAGCATCGCCGTGCTGGCGGGTGCGACGGTGACCGGCGGCACGCCAGTCGGGACGCTGGCAGGCGTTGCAGCGGCGGCACGGGCCGGCGTCGCCAATGCTGCCTGCATCGGTGCCGAGGGTGCTGCCTGCCACCACAGCGCCAGCCCGGCGCTCAGCGCTGCGCCGACAACGCCCCCGAGGGCCCAGGGCGCGAGCCGGCGCAGTCGTTGCAGACGCTCATCGGGTCCGAAGACTTCGGCCGCGGCCTGGTTGACGATGCTGCGATCGACCCTCGCCACGCCGTCGGCATAGGCCCCGAGCAGGGCGCGGTCGGCGAGCAGGTTGATGCGCCTCGGCACGCCACGCGAACGCTGGTGGATGCGCAGCATGGCGCGGCGCGAGAACGGGTTGGCCGTGCTGAGGCCGGCCACAGCCAGACGATGGCGCAGGTATTGCCCCGTTTCGGCTTCGGTCAGGGCATCGAGGTGGTAGCGCGCGATCACGCGCTGCGCCAGTTGCTCAAGCTCGGGCCGGGCCAGCATGGCGCGCAATTCGGGCTGACCGATCAGCACGATCTGCAGCAGCTTGCGTTCGTTGGTTTCCAGGTTGGTCAACAGACGCAATTGCTCGAGCACCCCGGCCGACAGGTTCTGCGCCTCGTCGATGATCAGCACGTTGTTCAAGCCGACAGCGTGGGTCTTGAGCAGAAACTCGTTGAGCGGGTCGAGGTAGTCCTTGACCGTCAGCGGACGATGATCGTCCTGCCGATAAGGCACATGGAACTCGTCGCACACCGTCTTCATCAACTCCAGCGCGGTCAGCTTGGGGTTGAAGATATAGGCCACGTTGCAGCGCTTGGGGATCTGCTCGAGCAGGCAGCGGCATACCGTGGTCTTGCCCGCGCCGATCTCGCCCGTCAGCAGCACAAAGCCGCCCCCAGCGCCCTTCACGCCGTACAGCAGGTGCGCCAGCGCCTCGCGATGGCGCTCGCTCATGAAGAGGTAGCGCGGGTCCGGCGCGATCGAGAACGGCTCGTGCTTGAGGCCGAAGAAGGACGCGTACATGGTGGCGCGGAGAATACCGCGCGGCGGCGATCAGGCCGGCGCCGGCTCCAGCAGGCCGCGCGTCTCGATGAAGCGAACCACCGCGGCCAGGCCGTCGTTGCTGCGCAGGTTGGTCATCACATAGGGCCGCAGGCTCGCGTGCAGCGGGCGCATGCGCTGCGTGTCGGCTTCCATTACCGCCAGGTCGGCGCCCACGTAGGGCGCCAGGTCGGTCTTGTTGATCACCAGCAGGTCGCTCTTGGTGATGCCAGGGCCACCCTTGCGCGGAATCTTCTCGCCGCCGGCCACGTCGATGACATACAGCGTCAGGTCGGAGAGCTCGGGGCTGAAAGTGGCTGCCAGGTTGTCGCCGCCGGACTCGATGAAGACGATGTCGGCATTCGGGAACTTGTCGAGCATGCGGTCGACGGCTTCGAGGTTGATGCTGGCGTCTTCGCGGATCGCGGTGTGCGGGCACCCGCCCGTCTCGACGCCCATGATGCGTTCAGCGTCGAGCGCGCCGGCCACGGTCAGCAGGCGCTGGTCTTCCTTGGTGTAGATGTCGTTGGTCACGACCACCAGGTCCCAGCGCTCGCGCATCGCCTTGCAGAGTTTTTCCACCAGGGTGGTCTTGCCCGAGCCGACCGGGCCGCCGACGCCCACGCGCAGCGGCGGCAGCTTCTTGGTGCGGTTGGCGATGTGATGCAGTGCTGACATGGTGCTTCCTTGGGGCTACGCGCCGTCCCTCCGAGAGGGAGTTTCGCTCTTCGGGCCGCCCGGCGAACTCATGACCGGAACAGCCTCGAGTACTGGGTTTCGTGTTGCGACGACAGGATGGCGAGCATCGGGGTGAAGGCCTGGCGCTCGCTGTCGGGCAGCGCCAGCGCCGCCTCGACGACGCCGGGCAGGGCGGTCGCCAACGTGCCGAGAATGCGCTGCCCGCCGCTCTGGCCCAGCGCCATGGCCTTCAGGGCCGCCTGCACCATGTTCTCGGCCCAACCGAAGCCGAAGGCCAGCAGGCCATCGCGCGCCGTGGCACCGCTCTGCGCCGCGGCGAGCGCAAAGGCGATCGGCCAGGCCGGCGCCGGCGCCAGCTGGGCCAGAGTGGCCAGGCGCACGTCGTCGGGCGCGCGCTGGCGCAGCCAGTCGTGCATCGAGCGGCCCATCTGCTCGGTCTGGCGGCGCAACTCGCTGCTCTCGCGCGTGGCGAGCGCCCAGGCGTTGAGCGCAACGATGCGCGCAGCGTCGTGGCTCGACCAGGCCGCGAGCGCCTGTGCCAGCAGTGGCAGATCGCTGCGGCCGAGCGCCAGGTGCAATTGATCGAGCAGCCAGGCCTGGGCGCTGGCCTCGTCCTGCACCCGGCCCGATTCGATCGCCGCCTCGAGGGCCTCGGAGTAGCTGAAGCCGCCGACCGGCAAGGCCGGGGAGGCCAGCCACAGCAACTGCAGCAGCGAGGCCGGGCCGGGGCTCATCGGTGCGGATGACCGTGACCAGGACCGTGACCGTGACCGTGGTCGTGGTCGTGGTCGACGTGATCGTGGCCCGTGCCGTGGGTGGTTGCCGCATAGGCGCCTGCCTCCGGCTCGAAGGGCACGTTCAGTGCCGTGACGATCAGGTGCATCGCGCGCAGCATCTCGGCCAGCACCGGGTCGGGCTCGATCTGCAAGCACTCGGCCTGGACTTCGAGGGCCACATGGCGGTTGCCGAGGTGGTATGCAGCGCGGGGCAGGTCGAGTGCTGTGCCGTGCTGGGTGCAGGCCGTGATCCGCAGCACCGGCTGCGGCGCGGCGAGCACGTTGACAAGTGCGCCATCTTCCGTCACCAGCACGTCACCACCGCGCAGCACCTGGCCGCGCGGCAGGAACACGCCCAGATGGCGGCCGGCGCTGTCGGTGGCATCGAAGCGGCTCTTGCTGCGCATGTCCCAGTCGATGGTCACGGTTGCTGCACGCTTGAGCAGCACAGGCGCCAGGCCTCGGCCCTGGGCGATGCGTTTATTGGCGATCAACATAGCCGGCGCGCTCAGAACAGAAAGTAGCGCTGCGCCATCGGCAGCACCGTGGCCGGCTCGCAGGTCAGCAACTGGCCGTCGGCGCGCACTTCATAGGTTTGCGCGTCGATCTGCATCAGCGGCAGGTAGTCGTTGTGGACCATGTCCATTTTCTTCACCGTGCGGCAGGCCTTTACCGCCGCCAGGCGCTTGTGCAGGCCGTAGCTCTCGGCCACGCCCGAAGCCAGCGCAGCCTGACTGACGAAGGTGAGCGAGGTGCGCGAGAGCGCGCCGCCATAGCTGCCGAACATCGGTCGGTAGTGCACCGGCTGCGGAGTCGGGATGCTGGCGTTGGCGTCGCCCATCGCAGCGGCGGCAATCAGGCCGCCCTTCATCACCAGGCTCGGCTTGACGCCGAAGAAGGCCGGACGCCAGAACACCAGGTCGGCCCATTTGCCGGGCTCGATGCTGCCGACTTCGTGGGCGATGCCCTGCGCGAGTGCCGGGTTGATCGTCAGCTTGGCGACGTAGCGTTTGGCGCGGAAGTTGTCGTTCTTCGCGCCGTCGCCGGGCAGCGCGCCACGCTGCGTTTTCATCTTGTGCGCCGTCTGCCAGCAGCGGATCGTGACCTCTCCGACGCGGCCCATCGCCTGGCTGTCGGACGAGAACATGCTGATCGCGCCAAGGTCGTGCAGGATGTCTTCGGCGGCGATGGTCTCGCGGCGAATGCGGCTCTCGGCGAAGGCCAGGTCTTCGGCGATGCCCGCGTCGAGGTGGTGGCAGACCATCAGCATGTCGAGGTGTTCGTCGAGCGTGTTGACGGTGTAGGGCCGCGTCGGGTTGGTCGACGACGGCAGCACGTTGGCCTCGCCGACCACGCGCATGATGTCGGGCGCATGGCCGCCGCCCGCGCCTTCGGTGTGGAAGCTGTGGATGGTGCGGCCCTTGAAGGCGGCGATGGTGTCTTCGACGAAGCCGCTTTCGTTCAGCGTGTCGGTGTGGATCGCGACCTGGGTGTCGGTTTCTTCGGCAACGGACAAGCAGCAATCTATCGCCGCCGGCGTGGTACCCCAGTCCTCGTGCAGCTTCATGCCGAGCGCACCGGCCTCGATCTGCTGGCGCAGCGCTTCGGGCCGGCTGGCGTTGCCCTTGCCCATGAAGCCGAGGTTCATCGGGAAGGCATCGGCCGCGCGCAGCATCATCGCGATGTTCTCGGGCCCGGGCGTGCAGGTGGTGGCGAAGGTGCCCGTCGCCGGCCCGGTACCACCGCCCAGCATCGTCGTCGTGCCCGACATCAACGCTTCCTCGATCTGCTGCGGGCAGATGAAGTGGATGTGGGTGTCGACCGTGCCGGCGGTGACGATCAGCCCTTCCGCGGCGATGATCTCGGTGCCGGGGCCGATGACGATGTCCACGCCCGGCATCACATCCGGGTTGCCGGCCTTGCCGATGGCCACGATGCGTTGGCCTTTCAAGCCGATGTCGGCCTTGACGATGCCCCAGTGGTCGAGGATCAGCGCGTTGGTGATGACGCAGTCACAAGCCTCGTTCTTGTGCGGGCCATTGACGCGTTGGCTCTGCCCCATGCCGTCGCGGATCGTCTTGCCGCCGCCGAACTTGACTTCCTCGCCATAGACCGTGAGGTCGCGCTCGACTTCGATGATCAGCTCGGTGTCGGCCAGGCGCACGCGGTCGCCGGTGGTGGGGCCGAACATCTCGGCGTAGGCGCGGCGCCCGATCTTGGTCATGTCAGCGGCTCCGACTCAATTCGCGCGACAGGCAAAGTAGGAGTGGTTTCATCCTAGAGCCGTCCTTGCACCAGGCCGCGAAACCCGTAGATCACCCGGTCGCCAGCGTAATCGACCAACTCGACGGTGCGCTGCTGCCCCGGCTCGAAGCGAACGGCGGTTCCCGAGGCGATGTTCAGGCGCATGCCGCGAGCCGCGGCGCGGTCGAAGCGCAGGCTCCCATTGGTCTCGGCAAAGTGATAGTGGGAGCCGACCTGTATCGGGCGATCGCCGGCGTTCTCGACCACCACCGTGATCGTGCGGCGGTCGACGTTGATCTCGATGTCGGGGCCATCGGTGAAGAGTTCGCCGGGGATCATCGTCCGCACCTCCTATTTGCGTCCACGCCAGACCAGCAAGCCGAGCACCGCCAGCCCGAGCACGGTGAAACCGAACAGGTCGGTAGCGTGCAGGTGGGCGGCTACGGGGCCATGGCCGTCGTGCGCCGTGGCCAGCGCGCAGGCGCCCAGCAGCGATGACATCAAAATTACTTTGCGCATTCGAAACTCCGCTTATGCGATGGGTTGGTGCACGGTCACCAGTTTGGTGCCGTCGGGAAAAGTGGCTTCAACCTGGATCTCGGCGACCATCTCGGCCACGCCATCCATCACGTCGGCGCGCGCCAGCACGGTCTTGCCGTCGCTCATCAGGGCCGCCACGCTCTTGCCGTCGCGCGCGCCCTCCATGATGGCCGCGCTGATGAGGGCCACCGCCTCGGGGTAGTTGAGCTTCAGGCCGCGCGCGCGCCGGCGCTCGGCCAGCAGCGCGGCGGTGAAGATCAGCAGCTTGTCTTTCTCGCGCGGGGTCAACTCCATCCGGCGGCTCCTTGGGTTGCCAGGTACGCAGCTTAAGGCTGTTCGCCATGCAAGCGCTGTGCCCCGTGCCGGGGAGCAGACGCGTGCGCCGGTGGTGCGCTGACGGTTCTGGTATCTGGCACGTTCGTTGCAAACATCACGGCCGCAACCCCACCCATCCATCACAGGAGCGAGAAGCAATGAATTCGATTCCCCGTCGCGCCGGCCTCAAGCTGCTGGCCGCTGCGCTTATCACCGCTGGCGTAGCCACCCCCGCATTGGCTCAGAGCACGATCAAGGTCGGCGTGCTGCATTCGCTGTCGGGCACCATGGCGATCTCGGAAACCGTGCTCAAGGACACGGTACTGATGGCCATCGACGAGATCAACGCCAAGGGCGGTCTGCTGGGCAAGAAGCTCGAGCCGGTCGTCGTCGACCCGGCGTCGAACTGGCCGCTGTTCGCCGAGAAGGCCAAGCAGTTGATCGGCCAGGACAAGGTGGTGGTGACCTTCGGCTGCTGGACCAGCGTGAGCCGCAAGTCGGTGCTGCCGGTCTACGAGGAAATGAACAGCCTGCTGTTCTACCCGGTGCAGTACGAAGGCGAGGAACTGTCGAAGAACGTGTTCTACACCGGTGCAGCGCCGAACCAGCAGGCCATCCCTGCGGTCGAGTATCTGATGAGCAAGGCCGGCGGCGGCGCCAAGCGCTGGGTGCTGCTGGGTACTGACTATGTGTACCCGCGCACCACCAACAAGATCCTGCGCGCCTTCCTCAACAGCAAGGGCGTGAAGGATTCCGACATCGACGAGAAATACACCCCGTTCGGTCACAGCGATTACCAGACCATCGTCGCCGACATCAAGAAGTTCTCGGCCGGCGGCAAGACCGCAGTGGTCTCGACCATCAACGGCGACTCGAATGTCCCGTTCTACAAGGAACTCGGCAACGCCGGCCTGAAAGCCAAGGACGTGCCGGTCGTCGCCTTCTCGGTCGGTGAAGAGGAGCTGCGCGGTGTCGACACCAAACCGCTGGTCGGCCACCTGGCGGCGTGGAATTACTTCCAGTCGATCAAGTCCCCGGCCAACACGGAGTTCATCGCCAAGTGGAGCGCCTACGCCAAGGCCAAGGGCATCGCCGGCCACAAAGACAAGCCGCTGACCAATGACCCGATGGAGGCCACCTACATCGGCTTCCAGATGTGGGCGGCGGCTGTCAAGAAGGCCGGTACGACCGATACCGACAAAGTGATCGCCGCCATGGCCGGTCAGACCTTCACCGCGCCCAGCGGCATCACCTCGAAGATGGACGAGAAGAACCACCACTTGCACAAGAGCGTGTTCATCGGCGAGATCAAGGCCGATGGTCAGTTCAACGTGGTGTGGAAGACGCCGGGCCCGGTCAAGGCTCAGCCCTGGAGTCCCTTCATCGCTGAGAACAAGGGCAAGAAGGACGAGCCCGTGGTGACGGCCAAGAAGTAAGCAGCGCGCCACCCCCCGCCGCACCGAGCGGCAGGGCCGCGGGCGAAGCGTGCCGACCCGGCACCCTTCGCCGGCCAGTTTCCTGCGCGCTTCGCGCCAGCATTGCATGCCCCTCACCTTCTTGTCGCGCTGCTTGGCTTGGCTGTTGCTGTCGCTGGGCTGCGCCGCGCCGGCCCTGGGTTTGACACCACAGCAGGCCCGCGCGCTTGCCACCGGCGAGGCCGAAAGCCGCATCGCCGTGCTCAATCAGGTCCTGACGGGTGCCGACGAGAAGACCGTCGCGTTGATCCAGGCCCTGTCCGACGACGCCGTCAAGTTCACCGAGACGGCTGTCTTTGTGATGCGCGATGGCAAGGGGTACGACCCGGTCAGCGGCGGCGAGCTGCCCGTGCCAGACACGGCAGAGGACGTGATCAACAACAACCAGATGCGCGGCGAGCTCGACACCGCGCTGGCGTCGATCAAGCTGTTTTCCAGCGATGCGAAGGTGCGCGCCGAGGCCGCCAAGACCCTGAAGGGCGAACCCGACGAAGCCAAGCTGCCCTTGATAGAAAAGGCGATCGACGCCGAGACCGTACCGGCCATCAGGTCGGCGCTGGAGCAGATCCGATTCGCCATGCTGCTGGGCAGTGCGGACAAGGCCAAGCGCTTGCAGGCCGCCACGGCCCTGGGTGCCAGCGGCACCCCGGCCACCAAGACCTTGTTGCTTGAGCGCCAGAGCCTCGAGACGGAACCTGACGTGAGGGCCGCCCTGGCCGTCTCGCTGCGTGCGATCGAAGGCCGCCTGGCGTGGGGTGAACGCCTGGGCGTGATCTTCACCGGCGTCAGCCTGGGTTCGATCTTGTTGCTCGTGGCCCTCGGCCTGGCCATCACCTATGGGCTGATGGGGGTCATCAACATGGCCCATGGCGAGTTGATGATGATCGGCGCATACGCCACCTACGTGGTGCAGAACCTGTTCAGGACCTACGCGCCGGGCGCCTTCGAGGCCTACGTGCTGGTGGCGATACCGGTTTCTTTCATGGCCGCGGCGCTGGTCGGTGCCGGGCTCGAGCGCAGCGTGATCCGCTGGCTCTACGGCCGCCCGCTCGAAACGCTGCTGGCCACCTGGGGCATCAGCCTGATGCTGCAGCAGGCGGCGCGTTCCATCTTCGGTGCGCAGAACGTGCCGGTCGAGAACCCGACCTGGCTGTCGGGCGGCGTCGACGTGATGAGCAACCTGACTCTGCCGTTCAACCGCGTGGCGATCGTCGTCTTCGCGCTGCTGGTGCTGTTGGCGGTCGCGGCACTCATCGCGCGTACCCGACTCGGGCTTTTCGTGCGCGGGGTGACGCAGAACCGTCGCATGGCGGCCTGCTTGGGTATCAACACGGCGCGCATCGACACCTATGCCTTCGCCCTTGGCTCGGGCATCGCAGGCTTGGCGGGTTGCGCCTTGTCGCAAGTGGGCAACGTAGGCCCGGATCTGGGCCAGAGCTACATCGTCGACGCCTTCATGGTGGTCGTGCTCGGTGGCGTCGGCCAGCTGGCCGGTACCGTTTACGCCGCGCTCGGCCTGGGCGTGCTGAACAAGTTGCTAGAGGGCTGGCAGGGCGCGGTGTTGGCCAAGATCATGGTGCTGGTGTTCATCGTCATCTTCATCCAGAAACGCCCGCAGGGGATCTTTGCCTTGAAGGGCCGGAGCGCCGACGCATGAAGACCGGCCTCGGCGCCCCGGGCTGGAGCGGCGTGCTCGCGGCAACGATCGCGGTCACTGCCGTGGTGCCGCTGCTCAACCTCGCCGTGCCCGAGACCAGCGCGCTGCATTTGAGCGACTTCTATGTCAGCCTGCTCGGCAAGATCCTGTGCTATGCGATCTGCGCCCTGGCCATCGACCTGATCTGGGGCTACACCGGCATCCTGTCGCTCGGTCACGGGCTGTTCTTCGCGCTGGGCGGCTACGGCATGGGCATGTACCTGATGCGCCAGATCGGCCGCGACGGGCAGTACAAGGCCGACATGCCCGACTTCATGGTCTTCCTGAACTGGAAGGAGTTCCCCTGGCACTGGGCCGTGTCCGACAGCTTCGTCGCGCAGATGCTGCTGGTGGTGCTGGTGCCGGGTCTGATCGCCTTCGTGTTCGGCTACTTTGCCTTTCGCTCGCGCATCAAGGGTGTGTATTTCTCGATCATCACGCAGGCCCTGACCTTTGCCGCGATGCTGCTGTTCTTCCGCAACGAGACCGGCTTCGGCGGCAACAACGGCTTTACCGACTTCAAGCGCATCCTCGACATCCCCATCACGCACCAGCTGCGCGTGCTGCTGTGCGTGATCAGCGGCCTCACGCTGATCGGCTTCTTCCTGATGGCCCGCGCGATTGTCAACAGCAAGTACGGGCGCGTGCTGCAGGCCATCCGCGACGCCGAGACCCGGGTCATGTTCACCGGCTACGACCCGGTGGCCTACAAGCTCAGCATCTGGACCCTGAGCGCGGTGATGTGCGCGGTGGCGGGCGCGCTGTACGTGCCCCAGGTCGGCATCATCAACCCGGGCGAGATGAGCCCGGCGGCGAGCATCGAGATGGCGATCTGGGCCGCGGTCGGCGGACGCGCCACCCTCATCGGTCCGATCGTCGGCGCATTTTTCGTCAACGGCGCCAAGAGCTGGTTCACGGTGGCCTTCCCCGAGTTCTGGCTCTACTTCCTGGGCGCGTTGTTCATCGCTGTGACCCTGTTCCTGCCGAATGGACTGATCGGCCTGCTGCGCAGGCCGGCGGGTCTCATCGGCCGGGTCTGGCGCAAGGAGCGCTCATGACCCCCGACCTGATGGCCGCCGGCGCGCAGGCCCGCGCCCGGGCCGTGCAGCAGGCGCAGGCTGGCGGCGGCCGCGGATTCGTCAGCCAGGAGCCCTACTTCGGCCAGGGCGTGGCGCTCTACCTCGAGGACATCAGCGTCAGCTTCGACGGCTTTCGGGCGTTGAACGCGCTCACGCTCACCATCGACGTGGGCGAGCTGCGTTGCATCATCGGTCCGAACGGCGCCGGCAAGACGACGATGATGGACTGCATCACTGGCAAGACGCGTCCCGACAGCGGCAAGATCTTCTTCGGCTCCAACATCGACCTGCTGCGCCTGACCGAGCCGCGCATCTCGCAGATCGGCGTCGGGCGCAAGTTCCAGAAGCCCACCGTGTACGAGCAACTCAGCGTGTTCGAGAACCTCGAGCTGGCGCTGGCGGCCGACCGCCGCGTCCGCGCGTCGCTGTTCTCGCGTCTGAGCGGGGCCCAGCTCGACCGCATCGGCGAGGTGCTGACGCTGATCCACTTGAAGGACGAGGCCCAGCGCACCGCGGGCTTGCTCAGCCACGGCCAGAAGCAGTGGCTCGAGATCGGCATGCTGCTGATGCAGAACCCCAAGCTGCTGTTGCTCGACGAGCCTGTGGCTGGCATGACGGATGAAGAGACCGAGCGCACGGCGGAGCTGTTCCTGTCGCTCGAAGGCCAGCACTCGCTGGTCGTTGTCGAGCACGACATGAAGTTCGTCGACCAGCTCACGCAAGGGCGCAAGAAGGTCACGGTGCTGCACGAGGGCAGTGTCCTGGCCGAGGGCTTGCTGTCGGACGTGCAAGCCAACGACAAGGTGGTCGAGGTTTACCTCGGCAGATGAGCATGCTGAGCGTCGAAGGCCTGAACCAGTATTACGGCGGCTCGCACATCCTGCGCGGCGTCGGCTTCGAAGCCCGGCTCGGCGAGGTCACCGTGGTGCTCGGCCGCAACGGCGTGGGCAAGACAACGCTGCTCAAAAGCCTGATGGGCGTGGTGCCGGTGAAGGCCGGCGCTGTCAAGCTCGATGGCCAGGACATCACCCGCGCCACCGCCTACGAGCGCGTGCGCCGTGGCGTCGGCTATGTGCCCCAGGGTCGCGAAATCTTCGGCCGTCTGACCGTCGAAGACAACTTGCGCATGGGCTTGGCGATCAAGCCCGGCGACACGAAGATTCCCGGCGAACTGTTCGAGTTGTTCCCGGTCCTGAAGCAGATGCTGCAACGCCGCGGTGGCGATCTGTCAGGCGGCCAGCAGCAGCAACTCGCGATCGCGCGGGCCCTGGCCGCTGCGCCCAAGCTGCTGATGCTGGACGAGCCCACCGAAGGTATCCAGCCCAGCATCATCAAGGACATCGGCCGCGTGATCCGCATGCTGGCCGACCGCAAGACCATGGCCATCGTGCTGGTCGAGCAGTACTACGACTTCGCGGCCGAGATCGCCGACCAGTACCTGGTGATGGAGCGCGGCGAAGTCATCGCGCGCGGGCTCGGCAAGGACATGGCGGCCGACGGTGTGCGGCAGAAGATGTCGATCTGAACCGCTGCCGGACGGCCGGCCGGCAGTACAGTAGCAGCCCCTTCGATGGAACGACGCAATCGCGGACGTGGCTGCTGCCGACCTCAACCCCTCGACGACTGCGCTGATCGGCGTCTTCCCGGTCCTGCCGACGCCCTTTGACACCGATGGTCGGGTCAACGAGGCGGCGTTGCGGCGCCTCGTACGCTACTTGCTGCATTGCGGTGTCGATGGCATGACCTACCCCGGCGTCGCCAGCGAGGTCGGACGGCTGACCTTGCCCGCGCGCCGGCAGTCGAGCGCTGCGGTGCTCGATGAGGTGGCCGGCCGGGTGCCTGTGATCGCTGGGGTGTCGAGCAGCCAGGCCGCTGTCACTGTCGAGCTCGCGCGCGACGCGGTGGCACGTGGCGCCGCCGCGTTGATGGTCGCCGTGCCGCCCGATCGGCCGAGCGCTGGCGCGCAGATCGAGTACTTCGCCGAAGTCGCACACGCTGTGCCAAGCGCGGCGCTGATGCTGCAGAACGTGCCGCTGCCGGTCGGCGCCGGGCTCGAACCGGCCGCTGTGCTGCAAGTGCTGCAGGCCGTGCCGTCGATCCGCTACGTCAAGGAAGAAACCCTGCCCAGCGGCCAGCGCCTGAGCCTGCTGCGCGCGCAGGCGCCAGCCAGCCTCTTGGGGGTCTTCGGCGGCGCCGGTGGGCGTTACATCACCGACGAGCTGCGCCGTGGCGCGGTCGGCACGATGCCGGCCATCGAGCTGGCTGAGTTGCACGTGACACTCTTCGCCGCCCACCGCGCAGGCGACAACGATGGTGTGCGGGCGCCGTTCACGCGCAGGCTGCCGGTGCTCAACGTGCAGGCAGTGTTTCGCTGGGCGTTGACCAAACACGTGCTCCAGCGCCGCGGCCTGCTGAGCTGCGACCACCAGCGCGCCGCTGGCCCGCGGCTGGATGCGCAGGACCGCGCCGACGTCGACGCCTTCCTCGACGACCTGGCCGACCTGCTGCCGCCGGTTGGCGAACTGCCATGAGCCCGCGCATCGCGGCTGTCGACTGCTACATCCTCTCGCTGCCGCGTGACACGCCGTATCTCGGTCCGCTCGGTGCGGGCGAGCGGGCTACTGAACGCGGCTACGTGGTGCGCAGCGGCAACCGCACGATCTACCCGACCAGCGACCGCTCGGTGCTGATCCGCATCACGGCCGACGACGGCAGCGTCGGTTGGGGCGAAACCTATGGCCTCGTCGCGCCCGCGGCGGTGACGGCGATCGTCGACGACGTGCTCGGCCCCTCGTCGTCGGGCGCGACCCGCGCGACGTTGGCGTGATCAACGAAGACCTGTACGACCTGATGCGCGTGCGCGGCGCGTCGGGCGGCTTCTGGGACGACGCCATCGCCGGCATCGACATCGCGGTGTGGGACCTGTTCGGCAAGCTCGTGGGCCTGCCGGTGGTCAAGCTGCTCGGCGGCCAGCGAAGGGCGAGCATCCCCGCTTACGTCTCGGGCCTGCCGCGCGCGACGCTGGCCGAACGGGTTGCACTGGCGCAAACCTTCGTCGAGCGCGGCTACTCGGCGATCAAGTACGTGGCCGTGGTCTCGCATGAAGGCGTGGTCGCGGAGATGCGCGCACTGCGCGCGGCGCTCGGTCCGCAGGTGCGGCCGATGGTCGACCTGCACTGGAAGTTCAATGCCCAGCAAGCGGTTCAGTTGATCGACCGGCTGGCCCCCTTCGATCCGTACTTCGTCGAGGCGCCGTGTGCGCCCGAAGACCGCCAAGGCCAGGCCGATGTCGCCGCACGCGTGCGCGTGCCGGTGGCGCTGGGCGAAGAGTGGCCGACGCTGCATGAGGCCCTGCCGCGTTTCGAGAGCCGCGCGATGGCCATCGTGCAGCCCGAGATGGCCCACACCGGCATCAGCCAGTTCATGCAGATTGGCCGTATGGCGCATGCCTTCCACATGCAGGTGATTCCGCACGCCAGCATCGGCATCGGCAACTACCAGGCCGCCAGCCTGCATGCCGCCGCGGCGCTGCCGAATGTGCCGATGCATGAGTACCAGCATTCGGTGTTCGACCGCAACCTGCAATTCGTTCAGACCACGATGCGCTGCGAGCACGGTGCATTCACCCTGCCCGACGGGTCGGGTCTGGGCATCGAGCCGGCCGAAGCGGTCTGGGCTTTCGTGGCCGGAGGCAAGCGGTGAGCCGCGCGCGCCTGATCGCGATCGACTGGGGCACCTCGAACCTGCGCGCGAGCCTGCTCGGCGACGGCGGCGCGGTGCTCGAGACCCGGGGTGCGGCCGGCGGTGTGATGGCGGTGCCCGAGCGGCGCTTCGCCGAAGCCCTGAACGCGCTGTGTGGCGACTGGATCGAGCATCACGCCTGCCCGGCGATTGCGAGCGGCATGGTCGGCAGTCGTCAGGGCTGGCGCGAAGCTGCCTATGTCGAATGCCCCGCCAGCCTCGCGCAGGTGGCGGCGCAGCTCACGCGCATCGAGCTGACAGCAGGCGTCGCGCTGCACATCGTGCCCGGCTTGCGCTGCCTCGGCGCCGACGGCCAGGACGACGTGATGCGCGGCGAAGAGACCCAACTCTGGGGTGCGGGGCTGCCAGCGGGCAGCTGCTGCGTGCTGCCTGGCACCCACAGCAAATGGGCTTGGGCGGGTGAAGCCGGCGAGATCAGCCGCTTCGAGACCTTCATGACCGGCGAGCTCTATGCCTTGTTGACCCAGTACGGCATCCTCGGCCGCCTGATGCAGTTCGGCCACGAACGGCCGCAGGCCTTCGCTCAAGGGGTGCAGCTCGGCTTGGCCGAACATGCCAGCGCGACCCACGCGATCTTTGCCGCGCGCACCGCGGGCCTGATGAACCGCATCGAGCCCGAGGCCTTGCCCGATTTTCTGTCGGGCATCCTGATCGGCATCGAAATCGGCGCTGCGCGGCGCCGCAGCCCGCCGCAACAGGTGAGTCTGCTCGGCGACGACACGCTGTGCCGGCGCTACGAGGCCGCGCTGGCGCTGGCCGGTATCGCCAGCGTGCGAGCTGCCGCCGACGCCACCACGCGCGGCCAGTGGCGCGTGGCGCTGCACGCCGGGCTGGTCGATGCCGAGGACAGCCGATGACGGCGCTGCAAGGTGTCATCGCGATCCTGCGCGGCGTGACGCCGGCCGAGGTGCTGGGCGTGGGCCGTGCCCTGCTCGATGGCGGCATCCGCGTGATCGAGGTGCCGCTGAATTCGCCGCAGCCCTTCGACAGCATCGAGCGCCTGGTGCGCGAGTTCGGCGGCGAGGCCCTGATCGGCGCCGGCACCGTGCTCAGCGCCGACGATGCCGACCGCGTCGCCGATGCCGGCGCTCGCCTGGTGTTGGCGCCGAATTTCGATGCCGCGGTGGTTGCGCGCACGAAGGCGCGCGGGTTGTTCTCGATGCCCGGCGTCGCAACGCCGTCCGAAGGGTTTGCCGCGCTGGCGGCCGGGGCCGACGCGTTGAAGCTGTTCCCTGCCGAGCTGCTCGGGCCGGTCGTGATGAAGGCCTGGCGTTCGGTGTTCCCGCCCGGGACGGCGATGTTCGCAGTGGGCGGCGTTGGCGCGCACAACCTCGTCGCCTTCAAGCGCGCTGGCGCCACCGGCGCGGGCATCGGCTCGTCCCTGTATGCGGCTGGTGATGAGCCGACGCAACTGATCGATCGAGCGCGCAAGCTGGCTGCGCTTTGGGCGGCACCTTCGGCTGTGCAAGAAGCCAAGTCTTGAAGCACGCGCCTGGAGAAGGCGTCCGCGGCTACGAATCTCGCCGCAGCCGGCAAACGTCACTCGACACGTTGAGCCGGCGCGCCGCACGCATCGGCACGGCACGAACCTGCCTGTGAACTCACACGGTCGGCCAATTCCAGACGTTGGCGAGAGGCGGCGCCCTGGCATCTCACCAAGCCATGGTTTCCGCGATGAAGCGCGTGCTCCGGGACTGCGCTATGCCGCCGCTACGATCACATGCGCCTGAATCTTGCCGGTCACCGGGCCTTCGCCGTGGCGGCTGGTGATCGCCTGCATCGCGCGGTCTGTGGCGAGCTGAAGCAAGCTGGCGTCGCGCGCCTCGATCTCGTTGCGCAGCGGCGTTCCCTGGCAATAGGCTGTGGCGACGTCGCGTGCCGAGGGCGCGCGACTCAGCTCCGCGCGCGTCTCGATCGCGATGTCGACGAACCCTGCACGGCGCAACTCCTCACGGATCAGTGCGACATCGTGATAACCGTGTGGCGTGCGGGCGAGGAATCGAGGAGGGTCGTGCGGGAACACCCCGGCGACGGCGTCAGTGACTGCGTCCGCAAAGGCGTTCTCTTCGATTCGGTCCCAGACACTGAAGACGAAGCGCCCGCCAAGTCTCAGCACGCGACGTGCCTCGGCGTAGCCGGCGGTCCGGTCCGGGAAAAACATCGCGCCGAACTGGCAGCAAACAACGTCGAACGAGGCATCTTCGAACGGCAGGCCGAGCGCATCCGCTTGCTGCCATTGGATACGGCCATCGAACCCTTGCCGGGTAGCGGCATAGTCGAGCATGGGCTGGTTGAGGTCGGTCACCACGTACGACGCGTCGGCGCCGAGTCTTGGCGCCAGTGCCCGCGTGACCACGCCACTGCCGGCCGCTGTTTCAAGCACCGCGCGGGGTGAGGAGGAAGCGACAAGCCCCGCCATGTTGGCGGCGTAGGCCTCGAAGATCAGGGGGACCATCAGCGTGTCGTAGAACTTCGGGATCGAACCCGCGAACACCTTGTCGCTCTCAGCCATGTGACCCCCTTGAAAGCTCTAAGCGGCGCCTGGGACCAGCCATTCCACAACAGACCAAACTCTCGAATGAGTCTGCCGCCGAGTTGGGCCATGGGGCCATGGTGCCTGCGCATGCCAGCCTCGTCAACGCTGTGCTGCAGTCTTCGGCGCCGCGGCGGCTGTTGGGCATGCAAATCCAGCCACCGCATGGCCCGACGGCCGTCAGACGCTTTCGGGATCAGGATGCCCATCGGCCGAGGTTGAAACCAGGTTGCCGGGCAGCAGTCGTTTGTCTACTCACAGAGCCGGCCAGGAGCGGTCCTCCACCACCGTCGTCTACCTGACCTCGAACCTGCGATGTCTCATCGAGGTTGAACCGCGCAAGAAATCACCCATACCCAGGCAGGCGTTGCGCCAACCCAGAGAGCTCGATGATTTGCGAGAGCCGGCGCTGTCTTGTCGCTCCTCTCCGCGCACTCAGGACATACCAGCTCGCCTGTCGACGACAGCCCGGGGGTTGGCTTTGGAGGAAGGCCCAGGCGGTCGGATTGGCCTGAAAGGCCTGCAGGTCGGACGCGTCGAGCTCCGCGGGCACGTCTGCGGAAACGACCCGATCGCGCGAATCGAATGCAGCCAATCCCGACGCGTGTGCCTGGCCGGCAGCCCGCAGCTCGCAAAAGCGCACCAGATTGACCACGCGCCAGTTGCTGCCGGGCCGCTGTCTGCTGAAGCGCAGCGCACAGTGGTCGTCGTCAAGGCGCCCCACGGCGCCGTCGATCCAGCCCCAGCAGAGCGCGGCATCCAACGCATCCTGATGGCGCAGCACGTGGTGACTGCAGCCTCGCTCGGCGAGGGCCACCCACACGGGCGGGGACGTCGCATGGTGCACCTGCATCCAGGCGCGAAACTGCTCCAGCGAATCGAGGTACCGAACCTCAGTGGGTTTCATGGACCATCCGAATGGTTGGCAGACAGACCGGCACTTCGGTCGGCGACTCGACGGTCTCGATAAAGCGCGGCATCAGAGACCGATAGTGTCGGATAGCCGCGTCCTCTTCGTGTTGGCTTACACGAACCGATATGATCACGCCCTTCTCCCGCGCAACAGGTGGCGGCCATGATGAATCGCACGACCTCTCCCGAAGAGCAGCTCCGCGCGGAAAATGCGGAGTTGCGCGCGCGGCTGGAGCAGGCGGAGCAAACGCTGCGCGCCATCTACAGCGGCGGGGTGGAGGCGCTCATCGCCGAGACCTCGGAAGGCCCGCACGCCTTCACGCTGCAAGGCCTCGACGCCGAATCGAACCGCTTGCGTGGCGAGAGCCTCGCGCAGGTTGGCGACGCCGTCATTGCCGTGGATCTTGAACAGTGCGTGACCTACTTTAACGCTGCCGCCGAGCGGCTCTACCGGATCGCCGCCGGCGACGTACTCGGACGTCAGCTCAGCCAAATCTTCTCCCGGCAGTGGCCGTCCGCGGAGGCGGAAGCCGCGGCGTGGGTTGGCCTGCGCGAACACGGCGAATGGCGCGGCGAACTCACCCATCGCACGCATGACGGCCGTGAGCTGCAGGTCGAAGCGTGGCTGACCCAGTTTCGCGACGCCGACGGCGACGACGCCGGTGTGGTTACCGCCATCCGCGACATCTCCGAGCGCAAGCAGGCTCAGACGAAGCTGGCGGAGGCTACCCGACGTTTTGAATTTGCGCTCAGGAGCGCTGCGGTGACGCTGTTCCACCAGGACTTGGACCTTCGGTACACCTGGATCTACAACCCTGCCTTCGGCTACGACTCCGAGCAGGTCATTGGGAAGCGGGATAGTGATTTATATGAACGGGCGCAGGACGCTGCCGACACCGAGGCGATGAAGCGGGCAGTGATGCGCACCGGCGCAAGCGATCGTCGGGACGTGCTGATCCACGCTGAAGGCGTGGATCGTTACTACGACCTGCTGGTCGAACCGCTGATGGACCAGATTGGCTCAATCGCAGGTGTCACCTGTGCGGCCATTGAGATCACCGAGCGCAAGCGCAGTGCGGCCGAGGCTCAACGTGTCAGCTCTCTACTCGACACCCTTCTGCGTACCGCTCCCATCGGCTTTTGCTTCCTCGATCGGGATCTGCGCTTCGTGCGCATCAATGAGCGCCTCGCGGAGATGAACGGCATGGCCGCCGAGGCGCAGCTGGGACGGCGCGTCTGCGAGATCCTGCCCAACCTCGATGAAGCGCTCCGCGACGTGACGGGCCACATCCTGGCCACGGGTAAAGCCGTGTTGAATCACGAGTTCTCCGGTGAGACGCCCGCCGTGCCCGGCGTGACCCGCTTCTGGAATGAAAGCTGGTACCCGGTGCGCGACGGCGCGGGTGAGATCCTGGGTTTCGGCGGGGTCGTCGAGGAAATTACCGCGCGCAAGAAGGCGGAGGACGCGCTCAGTGAAAGCCTTCAATTCACACACAGTGTGCTGGACAACAATCTCGCGGCCTTTGTCGGCGTGATGGCGGTGGATGGCACTTTGACCTACGCGAACCGCGCGCCGCTGGAAGCGGCCGGCATCCCGGCCAGCGAGGTGCTCGGGAGAAAATTCTGGGACTGCCACTGGTGGAGCTATTCCCCTGAAATCCAGGCGCAATTGCGGCAGGCGTGCGAGCGTGCCGCCAGCGGCGAGGTCGTCCGCTACGACGTGCCCGTGCGCATGGCGGGCGACACGCTGATGTGGATCGATTTCCAAGTCGCGCCGCTGCGTGATGCCGAAGGACTCATCACGCATCTCATCCCATCGGCGATGGACATCGCGGTGCGCCGCGCTGCCGTGGAAAATCTGCGCGCGAGCGAGGAGCGCACGCGGCTGGCGACCGAGGCGACGGCGGTGGGCATCTGGGAGCGGAACATCCACACCCACACGCTCCGATGGGACGCGCAGATGTTCCATCTCTACGGCCTCTCGCCCACGGCGGATGGCTTCGTGCAATACAGCGACTGGAGCGGGGCTGTGCTGCCGGAGGACCTGCCAGAAAATGAGCGCATCCTGCAAGACACCGCGCGCCGCGGCGGACAGAGCCGCCGGGAATTCCGCATCCGCCGGCACGACGACGGCGCCGTGCGCCACATCGAATCCGTTGAAACCGTGCGGGCGAACGCGCAAGGCGAGATCGAGTGGTTGGTGGGGACAAACCTGGACGTGACCGAGCGTAAAACAGCGGAGATTCAGTTGCGGCAGTTAGCCGCCAACCTGTCCGATGCGGACCGCCGCAAGGACGAATTTCTGGCGACGCTGGCCCATGAGCTGCGCAACCCGCTGGCCCCGATCCGCACCGGGCTCCACGTGCTGCAGCGTTCTGACGATCTGGCTC
>Ga0163144_10007249_pt1 | contig 24321 bp, 17 predicted proteins | sample OliLak19BULKMAT1_FD_123175 | JGI IMG/M metagenome (GOLD analysis project Ga0163144, IMG submission 123175) | Freshwater microbial mat bacterial communities from Lake Vanda, McMurdo Dry Valleys, Antarctica - Oligotrophic Lake LV.19.BULKMAT1 | ecosystem: Environmental > Aquatic > Freshwater >...
AAGAGCAAATAATTTGACATGTAGATTTCCATTAACTCATTTCATAATGTTGCTCTGAATTGAGACCTTATAAGAGTTTAAGCATTCATAAATTAGCCACACATTACGTGGAAGTATAAAGTAATAATTACGAGTTCTAAAGGCCTCCTATAGAAATACTAAATCTGAGTCACAGCATTCTTATCCTCAGAATAATCCATACACGCTCTAACAAATTTTACAAATAATGGATGTGGATTTTCAACAGTACTTTTAAGCTCAGGATGATATTGAACACCAACAAACCAACGGTGTTTTGGTATTTCAATAATTTCAACCAACTGGGTTTCTGGATTTCTGCCAGTAGCAATCATTCCCGATTTCTCAAAATCCTCCAAATAGCTATTGTTAAATTCAAAACGATGACGGTGACGTTCATTTATCTTGTTTTTATTATAAGCAGTAAAAGATTTTGAACCTTTTTTAAGGTCACAAGTGTATGAACCTAAGCGCATTGTTCCTCCTTTGTGAGACACTTCCTTTTGGTTTTCCATCAAATCAATCACAGGATTTGCCGTACTGCTCTCCATTTCTGTAGAATGCGCATCCTTAAGATTCAATACATTTCGCGCAAATTCAATTACGGCCATTTGCATTCCAAGGCAAATCCCAAAGAAAGGAATATTATGTGTTCGCAAATACTGGATAGCCTCAATTTTACCTTCTACACCGCGCGTTCCAAAACCTGGCGCCACCAATACGCCGTCCAAACCTTCTAATCGTTCTTTTACACTTTCTGGTGCTAAGGATTCGCTGTGAATGGTTTTGATGTAAACTTTGCAATCATTTTCAGCACCAGCATGCACAAACGCTTCAATAATGGATTTATAGGCATCTTGTAACTCGACATATTTACCAACCAAACCAATGGTTATTTCATTTTTTGGATGTTTTACCTTTAAAATAAATTCTTTCCAAGCTTCCAATTCAGGTTCTGCTTTGAGAGGTAATTTTAATTTTGCAAGCGTAACTTTATCCAATTTTTCCTTCAACATTAGGAGAGGGACATCATAAATGGTATCCGCATCAATGGATTCGATGACCGCATTGAGGTTCACATTGCAAAACAAGGCTATCTTTCTGCGTAAATCTGTATTTAGCTTGTACTCAGTGCGACAAACCAGTATATCTGGCTGTACGCCAAGTTCCTGTAATCCTTTTACCGAATGCTGCGTTGGTTTTGTTTTTAGCTCCTGAGCTGCTTTTAAATAAGGAACCAAGGTAAGATGAATGATACAAATGCTGTCCTGTCCTAATTCCCATCGCAACTGACGAACGGCTTCAATGTAGGGCAATGATTCGATATCCCCTACAGTTCCACCTAATTCAGTAATGATTATATCATAGTTACCAGTTTCCTCTAAAAGGAGCATACGACGCTTAATCTCATTGGTAATATGTGGAATAACCTGAACGGTTTTACCAAGATATTCTCCTCTGCGCTCGTTTTCAATTACTGTTTTATAAATACGGCCTGTGGTAACATTATTGGCCTGAGAGGTAGAAATATTCAAAAATCTTTCATAATGTCCAAGGTCAAGGTCCGTTTCTGCGCCATCATTTGTTACGTAGCATTCACCATGTTCGTAAGGATTCATTGTACCCGGATCTACGTTTATATAGGGATCGAATTTCTGAATAGTGACAGAATACCCCCTGGACTGAAGAAGTTTGGCTAATGAAGCCGAAATAATGCCTTTACCTAACGAGGAAGTAACACCACCCGTAACAAATACAAATTTTGATTTTCGCATAATAATGAGGTTAATAAAAACCTTTGTGTACGGGATGCGAAGGTAAAGTATTTTTTTAATTGACCACTGATTGTTATCAAGATTGTTTCAACATGAATTATAGTTGGTGATTTAATGTGAATTTAGAATTAATGTCGTTAAGTAAAGAGAATTTGCATTAGCAGTCTCGTTTTTTACGAGACTGCTAACTCTGGCCGCCGTCGCTACGCATCCCGCGAGTGAAATGTGCTCAGGCCTCTGGCCAAAATAAAGGATGTCAGCAAGAAATATTTCAGCGATGACAACATACGAATTCTCTAGCAGTGCCAGTGATAAGAATTCTTTGCCGTTTTTTAGAATTAGTGATAAGTTAAAAATCCTTAACTGCCAGAGGCAAAAGAACTTGTCACTCGCAAGATGCGAGCGACGACGGGGTAAGCTATAATCTTTTAATCCCTAATAAGCAGCCCTTAATTTACTCCTTTAACAACCTGGTGTTAAAAACAGAATCACCAGACTTTACTTGTAAGTAATATATTCCCTGTGGGTAATTAAATGTTAATGTTTCGGAGCTGCTTTCAATCGTTTGAGTTCTTAATAACTGTCCTTGACAATTGAAAATTTTAAATATGGAACCAGGTATAACTATTTCGGAATTAATATTCAACTGATTACCAGAGAGTGGGTTTGGATAAAATAAACGCTGATTCTGAATTACCTTTGAAATGGCGGCATCTTTCTTTACAACCAACGAGAAACTTTTTATTGTATCAATTTGACTCACAGGAAATCCAGAAACTTTAGCAAATAAATTAATTACAATTTGTAGTGGAAAAGTTCCTGAGTTTATGGGTGTACCTGATAATAAGGCACAACCAACCTCTTCAGGCGTATAGGTTTTGTTGGATTTGTTAAGTTGAAAGGCCAAATTTGCAGGCATTCCATTTACTTTTACAATAATAGCTGAGTCAACAGTTGCCTTTTGTGGCGATCCGAAAACTACAACCATAGTATCCTTTAAAATTTTAAAATGAAGTACTTCACTATAAGCCGTATTTAAGATAGCATCAGGAAGTTTACTTGGATAAAATCCGGCTTTGGTAATTGTATTATCTGGTGTGCATTGCGCATTTATTTTAATTGCGGATAAAATAAATAGTGAAAGTATTAGAATATTTTTAGTCATTTGAATAATTATTTATATGAAGTGCAATTTTAAGCTATTTGTACAAAGTCTCAAAATTATTTCGATGGCAGTATTCCTTTATGGTGGACTTATACACGGTCAGGTTTTAATTAGGGGAGTAGTTACATTGACAGACAGTTCAACACTTATAAAGAATGTTGCTGTTAAAAATCTAGATTCAAGACTTGGAACTAATACCAATGATTCTGGCTTTTTTAAAATTCTTGCTTTTACGGGAAATGTTCTAGAATTTAGTAAAACAGGATATATGAATAAAAAGTACACTGTAAAAGCCAACGAAAATATTGTAAATGTACAATTACTTTTTTCAGATAATCCGCTCGACGAGGTGGTTGTTTCTGCTTCCAAAAGTGATCAATTTCTTAAAAACACTTCCGTCTCCATTCAAGCCATTAAACCTTACCTTATCAATAATAAAAATCCTGCAACGCTTGAAAATACTATAGATCAAATACCCGGGGTTCAAACAATTAATGGACAAGTGGTTATAAGGAGTGGGAGTGGATGGAGTTATGGAGCTGGTACTCGTGTGATGATTATGGTGGATGGAATGCCTTTAATTTCTGGGGATGCGGGGCAGGTGCAATGGTCATTTATTCCTGTTGAAAATATTGAGAGCATGGAAGTAATTAAAGGTGCTTCATCTGTTCTCTTTGGCTCCTCGGCTCTCAATGGGGTTATCAATATTATTACTAAAAAACCTAAGTTGAAGCCTGAAACAAAAATATCAACATTCTACGGGTTTTACGGAAAGCATGAGGAAGATGGATTAAATTGGAATCAGGGAAAATTGTTATCAACGTTTGGAGTAAGAGCATTTCACTCCCAAAAGAAAGGAAAAAATTCTATCGCACTAAATTTAAACTACTTTAATGATGACAGTTACCGAATGAGTGATTTGGATAATCGATTAAGAGTTGGTTGGCAATATCAAAGAGATATTAAAAAATGGAATGGATATGCTGGATTGAATGGAAATTTACTCGTTGGTAAAAGCAGTTCCTTTTTGCTCTGGGAAAATGATAAACTGGCTTATACGGCCTTGGATAGCAATTTTACAAATAACAAAATATTGCGTTTTAATGTTGACCCCTTTCTGGTTATAAATAAAAACAAGTGGAAGCATTTATTACAAGGACGTTACTTAAAAGTTTCAAATTTTGTGCTACAGGCTGGTACTGGTTTGAGTCAAAACAATTTTTCTGATTTATTTTTTGGAGAGTACCAACTTTCAAGAGATATAAATAAAAATTTGCGGGTAATCGGAGGTATTACTGCTACTTACATCATATCAAGGTCTGACATTTTTCAGGGTGATAATACATCTCAAAACAGAGCAATCTACGTTCAGGCCAATCAAAAAGCAGGTAAATTTAATTTTGACGCAGGTATACGTTACGAATATTATAAGCTCAATTCCTATAGAGAAGTAAGGCCTGTAATGCGAGCTGGTGTGAGTAGAGAGTTAACCAAAGCTACTTTTTTAAGGGCATCCTTTGGACAAGGATATAGATTTCCAACGGTTGCAGAAACTCAAATTCTAACGACAGTAGGTCCGATGAAAATATATCCAAACCAAGATCTTAAATCGGAAACAGGTTGGAATGCTGAGCTAGGTGTGAAACAAGGAATTAAGCTTGGGAAATGGAGTGGCATTTTGGATGTAGCAGGTTTTTGGATGAAATACGACCGCATGATGGAATTTACATTTGCACAATGGGAGAGATACACACCAACTGGCGGATTTGGTTTTAAATCTCTCAATGTTTCTGATGCTGAAATAAAGGGAATTGACATTTCACTTGCCGGAACAACAAAATGGAAAAAAAGCGAGTTAAAGTGGCTTGCAGGATACACATATGCTCATGCTGTTGCCTTGCATCCTAATGAAGTATTTTACCTCGATTCGTTTGGACAAAAGCTGAGTTTTGTATCAACAAGCAGTAATCCCGATGGTAATTATTTGAAATATAGACCCAAACATTTAATAAGGATTGATGTTCAATACGAATTGAAAAGATGGGAGCTTGGGGCAAGTTGTCGCTATAACAGCTACCTTCAAAATATTGACAAAGCTTTTGTATCTTTCCCAATTGCCCTTGTTGTTCCCGGAATTCAAAAAGTAAGAGATCGAGGTAAAAACGGCGATTATATTATTGACCTAAGAGTTGGTAAAACGTTTAGACAGTTTAAGGTGATGCTACTTGCCAACAATTTACTCAACCGATTATACATGACAAGACCAAGCGATATGCGTCCTCCAAGAAGCTTTATGTTGCAGGTGAATTGGAGTTTTTAGGGTTAAATGTCTATGGATAGATAAATCAGTATTAAAGGCTGATCATCCCTTTAGTTTCTTCGCAATCGCTTCATTTCTTCTGTAAATATCCTTTACAAAACGAATACTTCCATCCTTTTCAATCAAAATGGTTCGGTAATCAAGATAAACTGGAATTGTCCTTTTAAGCCTTATTGTTTCAGTTTTTTTTATTGGTTTTAACAGCGAATCAGCAATTTGCAATGCGGTATCATAGGGCTGCATTCCCATTTTAAGTCTGAATTTATCTACCAATGTACTGTCTCCCTGCAAACCGAGCAGAAATTCAGCCATAGCGGTTGGATAATTTAAGCGTATACAACCATGACTAACAGCACGGTTATTCTGGCTAAACCTTCCTTTTTCAGGGGTATCATGCATATAAATATTATGCGGGTTTGGGAAATTGAATTTTAATCGTCCTAATGAATTGCTTGGCCCAGCTTTTTGACGAATCTTTACAGGGATACCATAAGGCTTGTATGCTTTCCAATTGATACTTGAAGGGCTAACTACCTTTCCATCTCTCACTACTTCAAATCCTTTTCTTGTAAGATAGTTAGGATTGCTTACAATTTGAGAATACATCTCTTTCCCAATTATACTGTTCGGTACTGTCCATGTTGGATTAATTATTACTTCAGAAACCGCAGACCCAATTTGAGGGGTTTCACTGTTTATAGGTTTTGCCTTATAATTTTTGGTTTTTAAGTAATCCTTATAGCGAGTATCATAGTTTAATGGCTTGCTTTTGCCAACACATACCTTCATAGATTTTACACTATCATTATGCATGTAAACAACAAATTCATTTAAATTAACCAATACAAATGCACCAGTATCAGGCACTGAAAACCATCTTTCCCGCTCTAAGCTCGCCAAAGAATTATCGATTATCTTTTCTGAGGGGCCACATAGAATATTTACAAAAATAGAATCAAGCCCTTTGGCTGGTAAACCATACAATAATTGAGTTTTTCTGATAAATTCATCCCGGTTAGAGGTGATCTGAGTTGTGTTTTTTAAACTCTCATCCATAGAGCTCCATAGAATTTCCATCCTTTGGTCAATTACTTTTAAATTGAATTCAGAATTCAATTCCTGAGAGGTATCAATTTCCAGAATCTCTTTGTTTTTAAGATATTCAGATTGCTTCTGATACATTATTTGAAGGGAATGGTATCGGCGTGAAGAAGGTGTTCTTACAAGAATTGAATCTCGGTATGAGTATGGGTTTTGTAAAACTGAAAAAATATTATAGGAACGTCCACGGGAAAATGGAAGGTTGTAAGAAGGTTTGTAAAAGGAATAGGGATCAATGCGACCGAGTGCTAAATCGTGATAAATACTCATTACTGAAATGGATAACAAATAATCCATGTCTGTAAGAAGATTATAATCTTCATCAGATTCTATGGATTTGAGTTTATCAAGCTTTTTAAAATTTTGTTCAATCAGGGTAAGGTTGTAGAACTTCGGTTTCAAACCATGTGCTTCCATCCCAAGAATTAATTCTTGTAGGTGAATTCTGAAAACCGAATCCTTGAGGGCATTAAGCCAAACTGGATTGCCATTTCTTGCTAGATAAAATTGTTTTAATGTGTCTTGAAAACGCTCGTCAAATAATCCAACTGGCTTGTAATTGGGGTCCGAAACTTTAGCAAATAAAAATTTGGTTAGCTTTTCAGGGTCGAGACCTTTAACAATAATTTCGACTGGATACCCAGTTTCGGCCAGTGTTTTCTTTTTGCAACTTTGCAGGATTAGGAGAGATCCAGCAAAGATAAGTAGAACGAAAAGTTTGATAGAGTTTATGATGCCCAAATTTAAGGCAAAGTTAACGCATATCCTGAATTAAGAAAAAATTCTTTCTCAGGCGTTGCGGCACTAAGAATCTCTGATTTCTTGAGATATTGTTTATCAGGGTAATAAATAAAAAGACAAGACCCTCCTTGAATTAAATCAATCAACCATTTGTTTACCTTGGTTGGCACTGCCGGACAACCCTGACTACGACCTAGGCGTTGGTTACATTTTATATAACTGCTGCATACATAATCGGCACCGTGCATCACTATTCCACGTTCTAAAGCGTTGTCGTTAAATCCTTCTTCTGCACCATGAAGCCTAAGTGAATAATCGTTTTTTCCTAAGTATGGTGTGCCAGTAACATAAAAACCGAGACTGCTTTTGAAACTCTCAGGTTTGTTAGAAAAAGAACGGGCGTATTCTTCACCGCTATTTCTGCCATGAGAAACCAGCTCATTCAAAACGATTTTTGTATTTTGAATATCTAAAACCCATAGGCGTCTTTGATTTGATGATAACTCAAAATCCATGACAGTTAAGTAACGGTTATTAGAAATCAAACCTTCACTCAGCATCACCAAATATCCTTTGTAAGCCATTAAAAAAATACTATAATTAAGGCTATTCGATTTCTTAAAATTAAATTTACTGTATAAATCACAAGAAGTAATTCCTAAATAATTAATGTTGGAAGAATCACCAAGGGCGAGAGCGTTTGTGACACTTGGCAGAATTGAAGCTTCTATTTCGTCTGGTGAAAGTTGAGAATTTAAAAGTGGCGCGATAGTAACAGAAGAGGAATAAGAAAATTGAGCTGATTGAAATAATAGGAATAAACTTAAGAGGAGTGCTTTCTTTTTAATCATCTATTTTTTCTTTTTAATTGAAGTTTCGCAAATAAAACGTTTTAATTACAAATATCAAACAATATTTGAATTTGATACCAAAGCCTTAACGACAAATATTGTTCCATAGTATATCTTTTTATGTTTTTTTTAAACCAAAAATGGTGGTAGAATTTTTTTTTATTAGTATTTAAAAACAAAAATGTGTTAGTTTGAATGATGGTAATTGAAAAAAATAATCCTCGAGTAATGACTGGATGGGTTATGTATGATTGGGCTAACTCCGTTTATAACTTGGTAATCACAACAGCAATTTTCCCGATTTTTTACCAAGCCCAGACTTCTACAATCGATAAAAACACCTGCGAAGTGGTTTATGATAAAGTCTCTTTTTTAGGACTTGAGTTCATAAATTCTCAATTATATAATTATGCTTTTGCCTTTTCTTATCTAATAGTTGCTATTATGGCGCCTATTTTGAGTGGTGTGGCAGACTTTTGGGGGAATAAAAAGTTTTTTCTCAAACTTTTTTGTTATTTAGGAGCTATCAGTTGTATGGGACTTTATTTTTTTGATGGAAAGCATCTTGAATTAAGCATGCTTCCAGTAATGCTTGCCTGCATTGGATTTTGGGGGAGTCTTGTATTTTACAATGCATACCTTCCCGAAATAGCAGATTCTCACTTACATGACAAGCTGAGTGCACGAGGCTTCTCTATGGGTTATATAGGTAGCACACTTGTTCTAATTTGTTGTTTAGTAGCTATAAAGATTTTTGGCGTTAGTGCCCGATATATTTTTATTGTTATTGGACTTTGGTGGATAGGTTTCGCACAATTCACCTATGCACGATTGCCAGCTTCAAGAATTCGAAAAAATTTTAGCAACCCATTTCTAAACGGTTTTAAAGAAATAATTAAGGTTTTTAAAGAACTAAAAGAACATGTAGTTCTAAAGAAGTTTCTGACTTCCTATTTTGTTTACAATTGTGGTGTTCAAACCATTTTGATTGTGGCTGTTCCTTTCGCGAACAAGGAAATTTTTATAGGATGTGAAAAATCTGGATTGATTGTAGCGGTTATTATTATTCAATTGCTTGCCGCCGTTGGTGCATTTGTAATGAGTAGAGTGTCAGCCAAAATTGGTAACTTTAATGTTTTGAAATTTGTTGTTTTTCTTTGGATGATTTGCTGTGTTGGTGGATATTTAATCACAACTCCAATGCAATTTTATTTTCTTGCCGCCTTGGTTGGCTTTTTAATGGGAGGCGTTCAAAGCATGAGCCGCAGTACTTATGCCAAACTGATTCCAGCTACTCAAGACCATGCATCTTATTTCAGTTTTTATGATGTATCAGAAAAAATTGGTCTGGTAATTGGGGTTTTTCTTTTTGGCTTTATTGAAGGTATTACCGAGAATATGCGAAATAGTATCTTGCTGCTTATTGTGCTTTTTGCCATTGGCTTTTTATTCCTTCTCAGAATTAAAAAGAGTGAGTATGGGATTTTGAAACAAAAAGTTTTAACCTAGAACTAATAAAATTGCAATTCTGAATTATCATACCTTAGCTTGAATAGATATTCATCCTTTAATTGAAATAATAATTAGATTTGAAAAGACATAATTTTATTAAATATGAAAGAAGAAGAATACATTGAAAAAAGAGTAGATGAACAGATTAATTGGTATATCGCCAAAGCTGGAACCTGTAAAACATACTATTATTTAACAAAAAGCCTTATAATAGTTTTTTCAGCCGTTATTCCATTGATTGCAGGTATTACAATAAAAAATCATGTTGCGAAAGATTTAGTTGTAGGACTTCTTGGTGTTTCGATCGCCATAATTACAGGCTTTTCATCTCTGTTTAAATATCAGGATAAATGGACAGAGTACCGAGTAACTTCAGAAAATATGATTCAGGAGAAGATATTGTTTCAAACACTATCAGGTTCTTATGAAAAGCATCCTGATCCATTTAGATTGCTCGTGAGCTCAATTGAAAGCCTCATCAATAAAGAGCATACTTCTTGGCCGAATTATATAAAGGCTGAAAGTAAGGAGAAGTCTTAAGAAGAGACGGATTATTATCCGTTTGATATCCCCAAAAAACACCGCATTTCCCACCGTAGAGACGGGTTATTTTTCGTTTTATTCATCTGTTATTCCGTCCAACGCAGAGACGCGATGCATTGCGTCTCTATGTTAAAGCCACAATTTTTTTAACCATTTCTTTTACATTAGCGTAATCAGCAACCCGCATATACTGCGTTGATCCAAAAAAACTTGGAGGTTCTTTCAGCTCTTCAACATAAAGTTTGATGGGAAATAATTTTAACTTTCCTGAATCATAATTAGCAACCATTTGCTGTGCTTCGTGACGGCAATTTCCGCTATCGAAATATGCTTGTGACACCAAATTGATACCTATTGCACTAGAGGCAAGTTTATTAAAAATTTCTTCTAGCCAAGGTTGTCCAGGAACAATAGATTCTCCATCTCGGTAATTGAATACAGTTTGATACTGCTCTTTGAGACTGTTTATTATATTTGAGGCTATATCAGCATCTTTTCCTGAATAACTTACAAAAACTACTTCCTTTCTCAAAGTGGCACTCCTAAAGTATTTCTCCGCTTCACTAAAAGTATTGATTCTCCGCACATTGAAATTGATTACATCCAATCTCATAGAAAGTTCTTTGATAAGTATTTCCTCGGTGTCCCATACTATCATATCCTTTTGGTAGCCAACTTCAAAATCTCCAAATAGAAATTTGGTGAGCGCATTATCATTGGCAACTTTTTTATTCATTTTTTGTAAACGAATCATGGGAATAAATCTGCCATGGAAAAAAGCGGGAATGCCAGATTCTGCGACCGAACTGTTATGCTCAACGATTGCAAAATCCACATTTTCTATAGTACGAAAGAGTTTTGTATTGAGTTTTGTTGGAACTTGTATCACTTCCACTTCGGAATAATTATGCACTTCCAAACTCTCTTTTATTGAATTAATACAATTGGCACTATAACCTGAATTGCCATTTTGATCACTTGAAACAACTATGCTTACCACATTTTTATCATCATCAAGTTTAATTTCCTCAAAGTTTTTACTTTTTTGAACGGCCTCACAAAAGCTTTCAAACAAGCGTTTATGACTTCCTAGACTTGGAAATCCTCCAGTACTCATTATTTCATTATAATCAAATGGGTAAGAAAAAATGCTTTTGGGAGGCTTAATAAGATTACCGTATCGTTTATCATAAAAAATGATAGCGGTTTTCTGTGATCGGATGGCTAAATCAAGCTCAAGCCTAAAATACTTTGATTGATTTCTTAATTCGTAAGGATTATTTGCTTCGGTAGGCAAGCCTGGAAATGGGTAAATACCGATAAAGGCATCTGAATTACGAACCATTTTTTCGAGCCGTGTAACGTTGGTGCTAAAAACGCCTTCATCAATCTCAAATTGAACCTCAGCAACATCATTAAACATTTTAAAAAAATACAGGTTTACATCTGCTGATTTGTAGCGATGACTCAAGAATGCTTTAATTGAAATTTGTGGCATAGAAAGCGCTTGTTAGTTTGTAATGCACCACAATGATACTTGGTAAACATTGCAAAAACAAACGTTTAATTTGACCTTAGCGAATTGGTCGTAGCATCTTTTGTATAAAATATTTCCAAGATTAATTAGCTCAAAAATACTTTTAGAATTGCATAAGATTGATTAAAACAGCTTCCAAATTCTTAGGTATTTTGAGCCCCATCAAACAAATACTTTTCCCACACTCCTTACCCCTTAAAACTTCACTTAAAAAGCCTGCATTTTTCTCGCCTTAAATAAATACTCCATAAGTTGTCATTGCAGTTAATGTTGCAATAATGGCTATTGTAGTGTACATATAATGCTTATCAATGGTATAAATCTCTCGGATTTCTTTTTTGCAAATTGTATAAAGCGTTCCTCCAAAAAATAATAGAGCCAAAATATGTTTCATCGGAGAAGTCTGAGGGAATATGTTGTCGAGAGTTGGCATTTCTGATGGCTGCAAATTAATTGTCAAAATCAAAAGTCCGATAGAACTTGCAGCCGAATAAGTCAAGAAGATTGATAGAAGAGCCCACCCGATTTTTTTGCGTTTGAAAAATAAAACTGTGGCAGTCGGAACAGTAAATAAAGGCAAAAAATACATTACCATACTAAAGTCCCATTTTGCTTCATCGGTAGATATAAATCTAATCATTCCAAATTCTTTGTAGAGTTGAAAAAGGAAGATTCCACCGAAAACAATGCTTATGATTTTAATAAGCTTGACTGAATTTGGTATTTCTGTTTGAATTGGGTCAACAAATGATAAGACGGAAGCTCCAATATTTTTTAAACTGTTTTCAAAGTCCTTTTTCTTTTGGTCTTTTAATTTCTTTTCTTGTCTAATTGCGGCAAGTTCTTCTTTGACAATTTCAATGTCTTGAGCATTAAGCTGACGAGATGCTAAAATTGTTTGAGCTGTCTCAACCGCTAGCGGTTGATAATCATTTGGACTTTCAATGATTTTTAGCAACTCTGAATGACTGTATTTGTTAAAATTTTCCGTAAAGTCTGTCATTGTTGCTGTCTTTTATAATGCTTGTAATAAAATTAGGCCTTAGTATTAAGCATTTACAACATGCGACCTCCCCCTTACAACTAACGACTTATGACTTAAGACTTCCCCTCATATCTCCCTATTCACATCCCAATTTTCCAAATAATCAGCAACGCGTCTTACAAAGCTGCCACCTAAGGCACCATCAACAACACGGTGATCATAACTGTGACTTAAGTACATCATCTGTCTGATAGCTATCACATCACCGAATTCTGTCTCGAGTACAGCTGGTTTTTTGCGAATAGCTCCTGCCGCCATTATGGCAACCTGTGGTTGATTGATAATGGGGGTTCCCAATACATTTCCAAAAGTACCAACATTGGTTAAGGTGTAGGTTCCACCTTGAATATCATCTGGTGAAAGCTTATTCATTCTTGCTCGGTTTGCCAAATCGTTTACGGCTTTGGTTAAGCCTAGGAGATTTTTTGTGTCGGCATTTTTTATCACAGGAACGATCAGGTTTCCACTTGGTAGCGCTGCCGCCATGCCAATATTGATATTCTTACGCTTGATGATCTTATCCCCATCAAGAGAAATGTTAATCATGGGGAAATCTTTAATGGCCTTAACAAGTGCCTCAATAAATAAAGGTGTAAATGTTAAGTTTTCCCCTTCGCGTTTTTTGAAACTGTCTTTCATTTTGTTTCGCCAGTTCACCAGATTGGTTACATCGGCTTCAACAAAGGAAGTAACATGTGGAGAGGTGCTTACACTCATTACCATGTGGTCGGCAATAAGTTTGCGCATTCTATCCATTTCAATAATTTCGTCACCCGGATTGAGAACAATATTGGACGATTTAACAACAACTGATGGAGCTGGTTTTGAAGTTTCGATGGTTTGAACACTGGGTGCTGACTCGATGACTTGTTGCGCAGGCGCCGCAGGTTGTTTACCTCTGTTCTCCACATATTCTAAAATATCGCGTTTTGTAATTCTTTCATCTTTGCCAGTTCCTGAAATTTTTTCAAGTTCGGCCATTCCTACGCCCTCTGCACGGGCAATATTAAGCACGAGCGGCGAATAAAATTTATTTCCATTATTAGAAACTTCAAAAGGTGTTTCATCGGTGTTTGAAATATTTTCTGCACCTTTCACTGCTTCAATAGCGTTTGAAGAACTGCTGATTGCAGATGGCACTGCCGTAGGCGCAGAAACTACTGATTCACCTTCTGTAAAAATGATGGCAACCGGTGCGCCGACCTTAACAACATCACCTTCTTTAAATAATTTTTTACCAAGAATTCCACCTTTTGGTGTAGGAACTTCACTGTCAACTTTATCAGTAGCAATTTCTAATAAGGCTTCATCTACTTCAATGCTTTCACCTTCATTTTTTAACCATCTGATAATAGTAGCTTCCGCAATACTTTCGCCCATTTTAGGCATAACAAGTTGAAATTCCGACATATTGATTATTGTTTAATTGACTGCAAAAATGCAAAAAAATGTTGAAGAATAAGAGCTTGTTAAACAATTATCTTAAAGATTGGTTTGAGATATTATGATGAACTGAATGCGAATTTTAAAGATATCAGTGTTAACCTAAGCGATTTTCTAATTAACTAAATTTCTATAAAGCTAGTATTGATAATTTACTTTCAGTTAGAAAATATATTTACTTTTTTAATTCGTGACTTCAACAGATTACATGGACATTAAAAAAAACGTATCAACTACAGAGCTGATTTTTCCTCTATTGGTTTATATATTGAGAATTTCTAATATTATAATTCATCATTCAGACTTATTTTCCTTGTCTGTTCTGGTTTCAGTGCTAGGGATTTTTGGATCAGTTTTATACCTTAAGAAAAATAATTTTTATAAGCGATTCATTTATTTTAGGATACTTGCTCACTCCTTATTATAGAAAGAGATGTTTACGAGGTGTTTGCTGGCGTTTGGCAACATATTTCTTTGTGGAATTTTGTGCAAGTTTTCAGTATTATATTTGGACATACTTTCACAACAAGTTATAAAAACTTAGTATTCATGTTGATACTTTGGCCATTGAATCTTTTGGTTTTTTGAGAATCCTAAAAGTATCAAACCTGGTGGGTAAAAAATTGACTTTTGAAAAATTCAGAGATGACAATAGACTTAGTGATATATTTCCCTTAAGTGGAATTGTAAAAAAAAGGATAACCTTAGGGGAGGAGAAGGATTGGTTATTGGTTGAACTTGAATCCTCATTTGATTCTGAAGGAAATGAAATAGAAAACGTACTTATCAAAAGTAAGGATGAGGGAATTATTGTGTTAAAAGAAAAAGATCAACTTGTGTATTTTAGACTCGTATCTCACACAAGAGACATTAAGGATTCTATAAATGAAACAAGTAAATTTCCATTTATTAGCTGGGTGTTGTGTGAATAAGACTTATTATTTTTGCAAAAGATGATAAATTTATTACATATACCATTAAAAGCAGCGAGCGGCCATTACAGAGGTGTTATTGAAATTCCTGCCGGTACCAATAAAAAGACAGAAATAAATAAAGTTACCGGGGCTTTCGAAACATCCTTGGGAAACGGTGTTCCTAGATTAATTGATTTTTTGGGTTACCCAGTAAATTATGGCTTTATACCTTCAACAATAATGGATAAAAATAGGGGAGGAGATGGTGACCCTTTGGATATTTTACTAATATGTGAAAGCTTACCTTTAGGCACCGTGATAGAGTTTATTCCAATTGCTGTTCTTAGATTAAAGGACAATCATGAACTGGATTCTAAGATAATTGCTGTGCCATCTGACCCTTACTTAAGAACAATTTGTGCCACAAATTTTGTTGAATTCTCAACTCTTTATGCTCAGGTGATGGAAATTCTGGTGAAATGGTTTTTGAACTATGACAAACAGAACGAAAGTACTGAATTTATAGGATGGGAAGATGAAAGTATGGCAGAGAGTGAGATTGAAAAATGGAAAGTATAAAATTAAAAGTTCTGTTTTAGCTTATTTTGAAAAGGTTCATTTCTATTAAGTTAATAGAATAGGCTATCGATGTCATTCGCTAAAAGCGAGCGACATCAGACTTAGGTCGCCGCACCCCGAGTCTCACGAGTGACATTTGTTCTGGCCTTTGGCCATAATAGAGTAAACCAGCCAGAAATATTTCAGATATGGCATTGCACAAATTTTATGGCAATGCCTGTGCGGAGAGTTACCCGATAACGATTGGGATGGAGGAAATTGTCTTTTAGTTACGTGCAATAAAATTCATAAATATCTGATTAATAGCAACATGTAACTTGTAAGAAACGGATCTACGGCGAAGTTGTAGATTCTCAATGAGTGTCCTGAACATCAACAAATAATTTATATTCGCAATTAATTCAAAATTTTTAACAAATTGACTAAATATTCGCACATTTGCAGTGCCTTTAAACAGTGAGATTTTTATTCTACATTTTAGTTTTATTCTTTTTTAATTCCACCAATGCTCAGAATGGTCCTTTGCGCATTGCGAAACTTAAATATGCAGGCGGTGGAGATTGGTATGCGGCAAGAACATGTTTGCCTAATTTAATTGCATTTTGCAATAAACAATTAGGGACAAGTATTGATGCCCGAGATGAAATTGTAGAACCGGGAAGTAAGGAAATTTTCAATTATCCTTATATTTTTATGACTGGTCATGGAACTTTTCTTTTAAGTGATAACGAAGCCGATAATTTGCGAAATTATTTAATGGGAGGTGGATTTCTTCACATTGATGACAATTATGGACTTAATCCGCATGTTAGACCACAGATGAAGAAGGTTTTTCCCGAACTTGATTTTGTAGAACTCCCATTTAACCATCCAATTTTTCATCAGAAATACGATTTTGACAGTGGTCTTCCAAAGATACATGAGCACGACGGTAATCCAGCACAAGCTTTTGGCTTGTTATACCAAGGCAAACTGGTTTGTTTATACACGTATGAATGTGATTTGGGAAACGGTTGGGAAGATTTAGGGATTCATGGCGACAGCGAAGAAAAGCGCCTGAAGGCACTTAAAATGGGTGCAAATATTATTCAATTTATTTTCAGTCAATAATCATGCCCGAAGAAAGGCACTACTATTTTATAATTAATCCGATTTCAGGCGGACGTTCAAAAAAAACTGCCTTTGAGTACATCATTCAAACAATGAATGAAAACCAGTTGGAATACGGTGTGGGCTGGTGGGAAAAAGACGTCGCCATTTCTGATTTAATAAAAGATGGTTTAGCTAAAGGATTTAACACCTTTGTAGCCGTTGGTGGTGATGGTACAATAAATCAAGTAGCGAAGGAACTTGTAAATACGGATTTAATTCTCGGAATAATTCCTTTTGGTTCAGGAAATGGTTTTGCCAGACACCTTGGCATTAAAGGACACCTAGATGAGCAAATGCAAATCCTCTTAAAAAATAAAATTAAAATTATTGACACAGGATTGTGCAACAATCATTTTTTTATTAACATAGCAGGAATTGGTTTTGATGCCCATGTGAGTTATTTATTTGCAAAAAGTACGAACAGAGGAATGATAAATTATGCCAAGGTTTCCTTGCTCGAAGCCCGCACCTATCCTGAGCAGACATTCGAATTGACTTTAGACGGCCATAAAATTGAGGAAACGGCCTTTTTGGTAAGTATTGCTAATGGTTCACAATGGGGAAACGAGTTTTATATTGCTCCTGATGCCGTTTTGAATGATGGGCAATTAAGATGTTGTTTGTTAAGCAAACCGCCGCTAATCGCAATCCCAGGATTGATTAGGAGGTTTCTGACAGGTGAAATAGCTGAAAGTAAATATTATAAAGACATTCCATTTAAGTGCCTCACCGTAAAGCGCATTGAAAAAGGACCCGTTCATCTTGATGGTGAACCTGTGTTGATGGAAGAAATACTGGATTTTAGAATTGTGCCTAATTCCTTAAAGGTAATTGGTTTTTAAATCCTTATAGTCTTCTCTGAATTTTTTTAAATAAACCTAAACTCCACAGGACAAAATTGTTTTTTCGATTATATCTGAAGCTTCGTTTATTTCAGCCTCCTTTATCGTAAGAGGCGGTGCAAATCGAATGATATGTTCGTGGGTTTGTTTAGCCAGTAAACCATTATCTTTCAAGGCAATACAAACATCTAAGGCTGTTTTGTTTTCAGCAAAAGGCTTAATGACGATGGCGTTAAATAATCCCTTACCTCTAATTGTTTCAATCAATGGGGATTTGATTTTATAAAGTCTTTCCCTGAACAACTCACCCATTTTAAAAGAGTTTTCAGCGAGATTCTCATCTTTAATCACTTCCAAAGCCGCCATGGCAACCTTACATGCTAAAGGGTTACCACCAAAGGTAGAACCATGTTGACCAGGTTTAATAGTTAACATTATTTCATCGCGACATAAGACTGCAGATACTGGCAAAACGCCACCTCCAAGCGCCTTACCAAGAATTAAAATATCAGGTTTAACCCCTTCATAATCACAGGCAAGAAGCTTTCCTGTTCTGCCTAAGCCAGTTTGAATTTCGTCAGCAATGAATAAAACATTTTTAGCCTTGCACAGGTTGTATGCTTTTTTTAAATAACCTTCTTCGGGAATTATTACACCGGCTTCTCCTTGAATAGGTTCTACCATAAATCCTGCAACGTTTGGGTTTTGCAACGCCAATTCAAGGGCAATTAAATCATTGTATGGAATTATATCAAAGCCGGGCATAAAGGGCCCAAAATTATTGGAACTGCTTGGGTCAGATGATGATGAAACCGCAGCAAGAGTTCTACCCCAAAAATTACCTTCTACAAAAAGTATTTTAGCTTTGTTGGGTGCAACTCCTTTTACTTCATACGCCCACTTTCGACAAAGCTTCAGAGCCGTTTCTCCAGCTTCAACCCCTGTATTCATTGGCAATACTTTGTCGTATCCAAAATAATTAGTAATATATTTTTCGTACTCCCCAAGAATATTGTTGTGAAAAGCGCGTGATGTAAGGGTTAATTTTCTTGCTTGATCCGTTAGGGCATTTATTATTTTTGGATGGCAATGTCCTTGATTTACTGCACTGTAAGCTGATAAGAAATCAAAATATTTGCTACCATCTGTATCCCAAACGTAAATACCCTGAGCGCGTTCAAGAACCACTGGAATTGGGTGATAATTGTGTGCGCCATACTTGTCTTCTAGTTCAATTGCAGGATGAATTTGCTTTGCCATCATTTTGCAAAGGTACATCAAACCTTTTACATGATTATTTTTCATAACTTTGTTTTATCAAAAAAAGGACCTACATATTCTCTTTAATTGCCTTAGTCTTGTTAGGTTTTTCATCTGAGGCCACTGAAAATAAAAGGATTATACTTAAATCCTTTAATTTTAAAGTTTATTATACTACTGGAGGCGAAAAAATTGCAAACCAGATAATTAATCAAGCTGAGAGCAATCTTGAAACCATGGAGAATTTTTTAGGGACAAGGTTGGTTGAGCAAATTGATATTTTTATTTCTGAAGAAGTAGTGTTAGAAGTAAAGAATAATCCTTCAAAAAACGGAAATATTCATCTAGATAATTCATCCATTTATTTAAGCTACTCAGGCAATACAAGCGACTTGCTTATCAGTTTAAAAGAGCAATTAGCAGAAATTTTGATTAATGGAATGCTTTTTGGCAATACCCTTAAAGAGAGGCTTAAAAACAGCAGGGAAATTAATGTACCCAATTGGTATGTTACGGGCTTGGCTAATTATGTTGCTGGAGGAAAACCACCTGATGTGGCGTGGATGGCAGACTATTATGACGGTAAATTAAAGCTAAATTTAAACCTAACAGAAAAAAAAGAATTGGATGCTTTTGGACATGCCATTTTTATCCATATCTATGACTCTTTTGGCATTAATAAGCTGAGGCAATTGTTGTTTTATACAAAATTATCTGGTAAAGCAGAATTTGCCTTTGAATATGTTTTGAATAAAAGTCTCAATTACGTTTTGGCCGATTGGTACAAAATGGAAAAAACAAAGTACTTAAATGACAATAAATCAAGATTGCCTAATGATCCTGAGCCACTCGGTAAGGCAGTTCAAACATCCGATATTATTGATATTAAATTTAATAAAGAGAGCACTGAACTTAATTTTTTGATTAGAACATTTACAGGAATTGAAATTTGGAACTATGGTATTGGCAACAGAAAAACACGCAAACTTTTTACGTATAAAACAGTCAAAAAGGATATTATTTGGGCATTTTTAGTTTTAAATGATACGTGTTTATTGTCCATGAGCAATGGAATTAATAGTAAATTGTTCAGCATCCAAGATGGAAGAGTCATCAAGACTTCCAAGCTGGAGTTCAGTTATATTCATTCAATCAAAGAGAATCCTGTTTCGGGTTTGGCTCTTCTTTGTCAGAAAAATTTTCAGATTGATATTTTTCAACATGATTTGAGCGACAGAAATAAACCAAAGCAGATAACTGAGAATGAAATAGAAGAAACAGACTTTGCCTTTGATAAAAGCGGAAGTTTATATGTGTCGGATTATTCAAATCAAGAATTTAGAATTACGGAATCCAAAAATTCAAAAGTTCTTTACCATTCCAACTTTCCAATTTTAGAATTAAACAATTATAAAGGTAATTATCTGTCATTTTTACAGAAGAGCAAGACCAACACAGTTGGAATGATATTGAACTTAAACGATACAATTGAAAAATTTCAGGTAACCAATTATAAAAGATCCATTCTCGATTATGATTATAATGATGTGAGTAAACATGTTTTAGAAGTACTAAAATATGGTAAACTAAATTTTTTGGTCATCTCTGAAGCATCAGTTGAACGAGCTAAATTAGTTGAGGTTGAAAAAGCTAAAACTGTTATAGAAATTGATTCTCTGGTTAAAGATACCTCAAAAAAGATTAGATATAATTATAAATTCATCACCGGATTTGAATATCTTAACCATAAGCAGAGCGCCCCAAAAATAGAGATAAAGCCAGAGTATGTCCCAAAAATAAAGATTAAGACTCTTTCGGCTCCTCAGTATGAATTCAAGACCAGTTATCTCAAAATTGCAATCACAAATACAACCTTTAACTCGCCCTTATTTGCCTCTTTTTATCCAATTAATCAAGGCTTATATAACGGACTAAACCTTATACTGGGCGTTGGAATTTATGATGTAAATAAAAAATATTTCTTAAGCGGTCACTTAAGGCAGCCACTGAGTGGAAAAGGAACTGACTTCGATTTTTCATTAAAAAGATACGGTAATGGGTCGATAGGCGGGGTAAATATTTTTAATTCCAATTATCAAAAGGAACTTTACAATCAGACAAATAAATTTACCATGAGGGAAATTAAGTTTTTCTGGTCATTTAAAAGCAGCCCAAAGGTAAATTTGCAGTTTCAGGCAGGCTATAGAGAAGATGCCTCAATGCCTTTGGCTTATAGCATTGAAAACTTGCAATCAAAAGTTATAAAGCTTCGTCAGCCTTTTATTAACAGCGCTATTAACACCGAAATATTAAACCGTTCAAAATTAAATTATGGTCAGAAGCTAAAATCTGCATTTGTGTTTGATTTTTACAAACCAATTGGGAAGGAGGGTATTAACTCAAATCTGTTTATTAAATTAAAACATGAACAATTGTTTTTCAGAATATTTAAGGTAAACACAGAAATTTCAGCGCAAAGTTCTGTTGGAAAACAAAAAACAGTTTTTTTGCTTGGCGGTGTTACGAATTGGATTAGACCTACTTATGGCACTGCCCCAGTTTACAAGAAGGAAACCATAGTAATGTACTCGGCGATGACAGACTTTGCAGGATTGCCATACAATTATAAAGCAGGAACATCAACTGCTGTTGGAAAAATTAATCTTAGTTTTTTATTGAATCCATTGCTGTCGCAGCAAAATTTCAATCAAAATATCTATAAATTTTTAACCATTCGATCTTATGCCAATTTAGGTACAGCTTGGTTTGGCAATAATCCGTTTTCAATTGATAATCCTGATAACAAAGAAATTATCGATGGTGGAAGTTTCACCATAACAAATTATGTGGCTAAAAATCCACTTGTTTGGAGTTGGGGATTAGGGGTAAATTCGATGTTGCTTGGATATGAAATTGGAATTGATTTTTCGATGGGTTTTAACGAAAGAGGAAAAATTGGGAACTTTTTTTACTTTACGATTGGGAAGGAGTTTTAGAGCTTAAGCAGGTCTAGCAGTTTAAATACCGCAATAGAGTTAGTTGGGAAATGAAATTTTTGAAGACTACAAACTAGGATTATTCAGAAACGAGGTTTTAGATGCTATAAAGATCCTCTGTATGCTGTTTTGGTAGGCCCACTTTTTTTAGCCTTTCATTGGCTTTTTCTAACTTTTCTGGAAACAGAATCATGCAGTCTTACTTGTTCAATGACTTGTCAATTCGCACAATTTGAATTTTACGCTTTATTAATTCAGTTGTGATTTTCGTTATCGCAGGTTTAATATTTTAAGAGTTGTCAAAGGTGATTTTTTTTACGCCTAACCCTTAAACCGTCGTACTCAACATTTTTTTTAAAAGTTTCCAAGCATCATTTATCTCTCCTAAAACTTCAAAGTCAGCTGAAACCTCTGTGAGAAACTTTGTTATGCTCATTCGATAAAGTCGTGTTCACGCTTTTATGCCTCCTGTCGTATAATCTAAATGGTGTTATAGTAATATATTTCCTTCAAAAGCAACTTAATAATACAAATCAGCGAATGAATTCTTGATATTCTTAAAATTTTATCCCATTCAAAAGAATATATTTTTTCTGCATCTATTTTGCCCAATTATTCCTAAATACCCCCAAATATTCCTCCAAAATAAAAAATCCCCTCTAAACCTTATCTTTGCCGCCAATATGTCAAATCTCCCCATTATAGAGTGTGTTCCGAATTTTAGTGAAGGAAAAAACTTACAAATAATCAAACAAATTACCGATGTGATAGAGGCTGTAGAAGGCGTTTCATTGCTTGATGTAGATCCTGGAAAAGCTACTAATCGAACCGTTGTTACCTTTGTAGGACATCCAGAGGCCGTGATTGAGGCCGCTTTTCAAGCCATTGTAAAAGCAGGTGAACTCATTGACATGAGACGTCATAAAGGCGAACATCCACGCATGGGTGCCACCGATGTATGTCCGCTGATACCTGTGAGTGGCATCACTTTGGAAGAGACTTCTGCTTATGCCTTGCGCCTTTCTGAAAGGGTTGGAAAACACACCGATATTCCCGTTTATTTGTATGGTCATACGCAAGAAGATAGTTCACGCAACGATTTGTCCATTATCAGAGCTGGCGAATATGAAGGGTTTGCTGAAAAAATTACACGCCTTGAATGGAAACCGGATTTTGGTACCCATACTTTTAATCCCAAGAAGGGCGCCACGGTGATTGGAGCAAGAAATTTTTTAATTGCTTATAATGTCAACCTTAATACAAAAAGTACACGCATTGCCAACCGCATTGCGTTTGACGTAAGGGAAGCCGGAAGGGTAAAGCGCATTGGAAACCCAATCAGTGGCGAAATTGTGAATGATAAAAATGGTGAACCAATTAGAATTCCCGGTAAATGTAAGGAAGTGAAAGCCATAGGTTGGTATATTGAAGAATATGGTATTGCTCAGATTTCTGCCAACCTTACCAATTATAATGTAACCCCCGTTCACGTATTTTTTGATGAAGTAAACGAATCTGCTTTGAGCAGGGGAGTTAGGGTTACTGGCAGTGAACTTGTAGGGTTGGTTCCGCTTCAAGCCCTCTTGGATGCTGGAAAACACTATCTTAGAAAACAAGAACGCAGCGCTGGTGTCGCAGAAAAAGAATTAATAGAAATTGCGGTAAAGTCTTTGGGCTTAGACGAATTGTCGCCTTTTGACCCCAATAAAAAAATCATTGAATACCAATTGCGTGGTCATTCAAAAAAACTAATTGATATGACGTGCAGTGACTTTGCTGATATTACTGCCTCTGAAAGTACCGCTCCCGGAGGTGGATCTATAGCCGCTTATACCGGCGCATTGGGAGCTGCTTTAGCCACAATGGTCGCCAATGTAAGTGCCAACAAAAAAGGGTGGGAAGACCGTTGGGAATATTTTAGTGAGGTGGCCGAAAAAGGTCAGACAATAAAAGTTGAATTGTTGCACTTGGTGGATGAAGATACCAAAGCCTTTGCAGGCATTATGGAAGCTTTTAAATTACCAAAAAACAGTGCTGAGGAAGTTGAACACAGAAAAGCGGCTATTCAAAGAGCCTCTTTGTATGCTACTCAAGTCCCATTGCTCACTATGAAAGTGGCCTATAAAATTCTGGAGCTTGCCAAAGAAATGATTGAGCATGGAAATCAGAATACCCTGTCGGATGGTGCAGCGGGCATTTTATGCAATAAAACTGCGGTTCAGGCCGCCTATTATAATGTTATGATCAATGCCAAAGGATTAACAGACCAAACCATTGCGAAACAATTAGCCAATGAAGCCAAGACCCTTTTGGATAGAAACCATCAGGAGGCGGATGTTTTGTTGGCAAAGGTTGAGGAAGGGATTGGGTTTTAATTGTATGCAGACGGATAATAATCCGTCTATACGGTTGGTTTTGTGTGTAATATCAGACGGATAATAATCCGTCTCTACGGTTGGTTTTGTGTGTAATATCAGATGGGCAGACGGATAATAATCCGTCTCTGCGGTTGGTTTTGTGTGTAATA
>Ga0163144_10007250_pt1 | contig 24320 bp, 22 predicted proteins | sample OliLak19BULKMAT1_FD_123175 | JGI IMG/M metagenome (GOLD analysis project Ga0163144, IMG submission 123175) | Freshwater microbial mat bacterial communities from Lake Vanda, McMurdo Dry Valleys, Antarctica - Oligotrophic Lake LV.19.BULKMAT1 | ecosystem: Environmental > Aquatic > Freshwater >...
CCCGCTTCGTTTCTCGCCGCAGCAGCGCTGACGTTCGCGCTGGCGGCATGCAGCACCGTTCCCAATGCGGCCATGTCCGCCGCCCCCACCTCCTCCGGCCCGACCCTGCGCAGCGGCGTCCCGTCGGAGTACGGTGAGTCGCACCTCACGAACATTCGCCAGCTCACCGATGGCGGCGAGAACGCCGAGGCGTATTTCAGCGCCGATGGCCAGTGGATCACGTTTCAGTCCACGCGCGATGGTCGGACGTGCGACCAGCAGTACGTCATGCGCCCCGACGGCAGCGGACTCACCAAGGTCTCCGTGGGTGGCAAGACCACCTGCGGCTGGTTCCTCCCCGGCAGCAAGCGTCTGTTCTTTGGCTCCACGCACGCCGCCGATTCCGCCTGCCCGGTCAAGCCCGATCCGAGCAAGGGGTACGTCTGGGGGATCGACCCGTTCGATATCTACACCGTCGGCCGCGATGGCAAGGATCTCAAGCGCCTCACCCACTACGGCGTCTACACGGCCGAAGGCGTGCTGTCGCCCGACGGCAAGCGCATCGTCTTCACCTCGCTCAAGGGTGGTGACCTCGATATCTACACGATGAATGTCGACGGCACCGACGTGAAGCAGTTGACGACTACGCCGGGATACGATGGCGGACCCTGGTGGTCGCCCGATGGTACGAAGATCGTGTATCGCGCGTGGCATCCGACCAATCCGGACTCGCTCAAGGCGTATCGCGATCTGCTCGACAAGCGCATGATCCGTCCCAATCGCATGGAACTGTTCGTCATGAACACCGACGGTTCCAGCAACCGCCAGATCACCAACCTCGGCGGTGCGAACTTCGGTCCGTCGTGGACGCCCGATGGGCAAGGCATCATCTTTTCATCGAACCACAAGAATCCGCGCAGTCGCAACTTCGACCTCTTCATCGTGAAGGTCGATGGAACGGGACTCGAGCAGGTGAGCACCAACGCGGAGTTCGACGGTTTTCCGATGTTCAGCCCGAACGGCAAGCAACTGATCTGGGCGTCCAATCGCTTCGACGCGAAGGCTGGCGAGACCAACCTCTTCATCGCCGACTGGAGACCCTGAGCCGACACACCTTTCTCCTGTCCTGCCCATGATCGCGCTCATCGTCGTTGGAATCCTGGTGCTCGCGCTGATCGCGGGTTCGGTGAAGATCGTCGGGCAGGCGGAAGTGATGGTGGTCGAACGGCTCGGTCGCTTCGATCGGATCGCGCGCTCGGGGCTCAACCTGCTCATCCCGTTCATCGAACGGCCGCGTTCCATCGATGTGCGCTATCTCGAGTCGAGCATCGCTGGCGGGCAGAAAATGGTGGTCGGCGCCACCACCCGCATCGATCTGCGTGAGCAGGTGCTCAACTTCCCGAGTCAGCCGGTCATCACGAAGGACAACGTGACGATCGATATCGACGCGGTGCTCTACTATCGCGTCGCCGATCCGCAGAAGGCGACCTACTCGGTGCAGAACCTGCCGTACGCACTCGAGACGCTCACGCGCACGACGTTGCGCAACATCGTGGGCGACATGGAGCTCGACGCGACGCTGACCAGTCGCGATGTCATCAACAAGCGCATGCGCGACGTGATTGAAGAAGCCTCGATTGGGTGGGGCGTGGACGTGACGCGCGTCGAACTGCAGAGCATCGAACCGCCGCGCGACATCCAGCAGTCGATGGAATTGCAGATGCGCGCCGAACGCGAACGTCGTGCCTCGGTCACCAATGCCGAAGCCGGGAAGCGCGCCGCGATTCTCGAGTCGGAAGGACAACGCGAGTCGCAGGTGCGCAAAGCCGAAGGTGAACGCGACGCGAGCGTGTTGCGTGCCCAGGGCATGGCCGAAGCGCGGCTGGCGATCGCCAACGCCGAAGCCGAAGCGATCACACGCATTTCTGCAGCATTGCCGGAAGGCCAGGCCGCGATGTACCTGCTCGGCCTCAAGTACCTCGAAGCGCTGCCACTGCTCACGCAGGGCAAAGGGACGACGATCTTTTTGCCGGCCGAAGCCTCAGGCGTGATGGGCGCACTCGGTGGCTTGCGCGAACTGCTCAGCGCCACCGGCCATTCGCGAGACGCAGATCCGGCCACGACACCGCGCGCCGCTGGCACACGCAGCGCCACCTCGTCGGGACTTGGCTACCCTGGTGCGCCGAAAGCACTTGGCGACGGCACCGATTCAAGCAACACCTGACATCGCGCGTCAACTGTACTGACAGCCCATATGTCCATTTCGCGCGAACGCGCTGAACGCATCGCCCGCGCGCACGCGTGTGTTGGGTGCAAAGAGTACACGTATCGCCGGCTGGTCGTGCGCGAAGCTATTCCGGCGCTGCGCACGCAGTTCGGCGAAGTGTGGCACGCAGAACTCGTCTGCGGCGTCTGCGGCGTCCATCAGGAACTCGGCATCGACGACGACGGCGACGTAGTGTACGGGTCGTGAGATCGTGTCTGGACGCATAGCAGCAACGGCGAACAGCGACTGACTGTCACGGATAGCATCGGATTGAACAGAGATGTTCGGGGATACGGCGAACCGCAATTGACTGACGCGGATGCACGCGGAAACGACGCGGATTCTGCGGATGGTGCCTTTCATCGATTGATTCGCAGTATCCGTGAAAATCAGCGTTGTTCATCCGTTGCTATCCGTGATAGTCAGTCGCTTTGCTATTGTTGTTTTCGTGTTCCGCACCAACGCCGAAGGACGTCCCCGCGCATCGATCGAGCGATGCTGAGTGACGTCCTTCGCGACTTCGTGTCCGCGGCTGACTTACGCCGTTTCGAAGACCTTTGCTGGCGTGGCCGGCTTCGGAATTCCGGACGCGTGCAGACCAAGCGTCCGCAGCAGATCGGCGGCCGTTTCCTGCTCTTCGAGCGACAGCCCGGAGAGCGCGCGCGCAATGACGTCAGCGTGCGACGGAAAGATTTCGGCGACCAACGCTTCACCAGTCGGCGTCAGGGCGGCGTAGCGAGCGCGCCGATCCGATGGGCAGGAGCGACGCTCCACGAGCGCCTTGGCCGTCAATCGGTCGACCAGAAAGGTGATGCCACCGCTGGAGACCAGGATTCGACGTTGCACTTCGCCGAGCAACATGGGGCCGCGGTGGTAGAGCGCCTCCAGGATGCCAAACTCCGCGAGCGTGAGCCCGTGTCGAGCCGCGTCGTCCGTCGCGTGTGCGGCGATGGCGGCGTGCGCGCGCGCAAGAATGACCCACAATCGCAGCGACGTCGCGGATTCCGGGGAGATTTCGTCGGCGCGACGAGCGCTGGCGAGCATCTCGTCATCGTGTTCATGCATCGGACGCGCCGTGTCATGCAACACGTCGACATTGGGGTCTGTGACGATCATTTGACGGTCCTGACGGATGCGGCGGGTTACGACCATGCCCAAGCCTCTCTGAACAGTCCGCTGGGCGCAAGGGTCTGGACCAATACGGACGTACTTCTCATCAGCCCTTGCTGCGGCCGGAGTGCTCCCCTGAATATTGGGGATGTCCCGATTTGACCTTCGCGCGGCGTCTGTTGGCGACCGTGTTCAGCACGAGTTTCTGGTTCGCGACCGTTCCGAACGCACTACGCGCGCGGGGCTCCCGTTCATCGTACTCACCCTCGGCAATGGTTCGGGCAGCATCGATACTGCGCCGATCTGGTCGGAGAAACTCGACTGGGCGGCCGGCGCCGAGAAAGGGCGTGTCGTCCAGGTCATCGGCGACGTGGCGCTCTTTGGCGAAGAGGGATCCAAGCGACGTCAGTTGCAACTGTCGGCGCCGCTGCGCGTGCTGCCCATCGAGCAGTTCGATCCCGCGGAGTTTCTCGAGCGGATCGACGTGGAGACGGAGAAGGTGTGGGACGCGATGGACAAGCTGCGGGCGGGGATCGTTTCCACGCCGGTGCGGCAGGCGGTGGATCTGTTCTTCGCAGACGACGCATTCCGCGTGCTCTTTGAGCGGGCGCCAGGGTCGGTGAATGGCCATCACGCACAGCTCGGCGGGCTGCTGCTGCACGTTTACGAGGTGACGTCGATCGCGCGTCACGTGGCGCGTACGGTGCGGCAGGCGAATGCGGACCTCGTGGTCGCGGGCGCGATGCTGCATGACATCGGGAAGGTCGAGGCGTACTCCGTCTCCCCCGAAGGTTTTTCACATACGTCGACGGGGATGCTGCTGGGGCACGTGACGCTGGGCGCGCTGATGTTCGACCGACGTCTGGTCGCGTCAGGCCTACCGCTCAGGGCTGCGCAGCGCGATGAGATGCTGCACTTCATCCTCTCGCATCATGGAGCGCTGGAGTTTGGCAGCCCGGTGCAGCCGATGACGGTGGAAGCGGAGATCGTCCACTGGGCGGACGAATCGTCGGCAAAGGCAACCGACATGCTGGACGAGTTCGCGGATCCGGAGCTGTTCCCGCCGGGCGGCTCGAACGAGCTGTCGGCGAAGCGCTCGTGGCGAATGGGGCGTCGTTTGTGGCGTCGCCCGACGCCCTGGCAGTAGGCGCAGCCGGTTGGCTGCGCCGGTATCGGGTGGCAACTGGCGAAATTTTGGGACGCTGGTTAAGGCCAAACCCGCCTTTTTTGCTCAGGCAGTGCCGATCGGTTCCAGAAAAGTTTATCTTTCGCCTCCCGGCGGCAGGATTGCTGTCGGCGCACTATTTGCGAGGAGGCGGGATGCGTAAGCCACGACCGAACACCTTTAATCCGGCGCAAGCGCTGCATCTCATTGCAGCGGACCGCACCGGGCTGCCCCTTAGCTGCCCTTCGTGCTCCGGGCACATCGATCGCGATCCGGTGTCTACGCCGGCGCCGCCGAATTCGCACGTGACGTTGAAGTGCACAAGCTGCGGGCGGCTGGCCCGTTATATTGCCGGGGTGAACTGAACCCTCACCGCAGCAGGCATGGCGCGATCAGCGCGCCGTCTGCGCAGTGATCGACCGGGATCGCTCCGGAACGAACAGCGCCGTCTCCGCCATGCGGAGACGGCGCTGTTCGTGTGTTGTGCTCTGCGGTGCATCACATCGACCCTGCGCGAACCCTCATCGCACCGTCAGTGCGTGATCGTGCCCTGCTTGGTGGTATCGACGTCGTCGGTGTTGCCGGACTTGAACAGGAAGCCTTCCATGTTGCGCGTGAGGAACGTGCGCGCCTGCGGGTCCATGACATTCAGTCCGTAGTGATTGATGAGCATGGTCTGCTGCTTCAGCCACTGCGCCCAGCAGTCTTTGCAGATCTCGCTGATGATGCGCGCTCCTATGGCGCCCGGAAACGGCGAACGTTCAAATCCTTCGCGGGTCTGCCCGCAGCGGGCACAAGTCAGATCAGCCATGGTCGCGTTACTCGACCACGCGGACGTGCGTCCCGATGCGCGCGTACTTCACTTCAGCCAGCCCGACGAACGACAGCAGCTTGATGTACATCCAGCCGATGTCGAACTCGAACCAGCGATGCGCAAACTTCGCGGAGTGCGGATCGGCGTGGTGGTTGTTGTGCAGCTCTTCACCCGCAATGAGGATGCCGATGGGTGAGATGTTGCGACTGCCGTCCTTTACGTCGTGGTTGCGATAGCCCAGTGCGTGTCCGACACCGTTGATGACTCCGGCAGCCCAGAGGGGAATCCAGATCATCTGCACAGCCCAGACGAGCGGTCCAACAAAGAATCCGAAGAGCCAGATATCGATGGCGAGCATCAGGAGAATGCCCAAAGAGCTGCGCTTGTCGAGCAGGTGGCGTTCCAGCCAATCCTCGGGTGTTCCTTTGCCGTACTTCTCGAGCACCCCGGGCTGACGGACGGCCTTGCGATAGTAGAAGGCGCCCTTGAGCAGAATATTGCGCAGTCCTTCGACGATGGGGCTATGTGGATCGCCCTCGCGGTCGGCGAACGCATGGTGCTTGCGATGGCAGGCGACCCACTCCTTGGTGCGCGTGGCGGTGGTGAGCCACAGCCAGACGCGCATGGGCAACTCGGCGATATAGTGAAAGCGTACACCGCGATGCGTCTGTGCGCGATGCAGGAAGAGCGTGACGCACACGTTGGTGATATGACCAGCGACGAGAATGAAGAGAACCGGCTTCCACCAGTCGGTCCCCCAGCTTCCGAACTCGGGCATCTACAGCACTCCAGATGATGACGTACAGGGGCTGCGCTGTCTCAGCGCGCAGACCGGGAAAGCTATCCAGGTGGTGAGCGCACGCTACCTCTGGACAGTTCCGAGGAGGGACGGTGCTTGGTCGAGTCCGGTGCGGGGGATTTTTCGGATACGGCGAAAAGCGACTGACTATCACGGATAGGAATGGATTCGACGGGGATTTGGGGGATACTGCGGTTACCGCGGTCAATTAATGAAAAGCGGTATCCGTGAAGATCCGTGCTGTTCATCCGTTGCTATCCGTGATAGTCAGTTGCTCTTCCCGTCCGCTGGTGCCCGTCCACAACAGTCGCCTCGTACTCGCTTTGGGTCCGAAATTGAGAATGAGCCCAACCGACAACCCAGACGCACGCAGGTAGTTGAGCAGTTGTGATTCGTGCGCGGCAACAATGCGGTCCGCGACTTTGATCTCGACGATGACGGCGCGTTCGACGACCAGGTCGGAACGATACTCTCCGACGAGTATGCCTTTGTAGTACACCGGAAACGGGCTTTCACGCGCGTGGGAGGTGCGTCACCGAATCATTGCGGGTACGCGCAAAGGATTGCGGTGCGAACTCTGGTTACAACGACTTCACTTCACTCACGAGTTTCGACAGCGAGGCTTTTGCGTCACCGAAGAGCATGCTCGTCTTCTCGTCGAAGAAGAGATCGTTTTCGATGCCGGCGAAGCCGGTATTCATGGAGCGCTTGAGCACGATCACGGCCTTTGCCTCGTTCACGCGGAGAATGGGCATTCCATAAATCGGGCTGCCGGGGTCGGTCTTGGCCGCCGGATTGACGACGTCGTTGGCGCCGATGACGACGGCGACATCGCACTCCGGGAACTGATCGTTGATCTCTTCCATGTCGTACATGCGATCGTACGGCACGTTCGCTTCGGCGAGGAGCACGTTCATGTGGCCGGGCATGCGACCGGCCACCGGATGAATGGCGTACTTCACTTCGCCACCCTTCTTCTCGATCAACTCCGCCAGCTCGCGTACCTGATGCTGTGCCTGCGCGACGGCCATGCCGTAGCCCGGCACCACGATCACCTTGCCGGCATAGGCCAGCAGCACGGCGGCGTCTTCTGCGGTGATGCTCTTGGCAGTGAGTCCTTCCGACGTGCGGGTACTGGCCGCGCCACCCCCCGATCCGAACGCACCGAAGAGGACATTGGCGAACGAGCGATTCATCGCCTTCGACATGATGAGCGAAAGAATGAAGCCTGACGCGCCGTCGAGTGCGCCGGCGATGATCAGCACGTTGTTGCCGATCGCAAAACCGGTCGCCGACGCGGCGAGACCTGCGTACGAATTGAGCAGCGACACCACCACCGGCATGTCGGCGCCACCGATGGGCAGCACGAACAGGAAGCCGATGATGAACGACACCAAAACCATCGTGTAGAACGCCCACACGTTCGACGGCTGCACGATGATCATGACGAACGCGCCAACCGCGACGAGGAACAGCGCTGCGGTGACGATGTTCTGTCCTTTGTACGTGACCGGTCGGCCGGTGATGAACTCCTGCAGCTTGCCGAAGGCCATGAAGCTGCCGGACACCGTCAGCGCACCAAACAGCACTTCGAATCCGAGTGCGGCCATCTTGAACCGCACATCGCTGTCGGCCGGCGCGGGGAGCCCGGCCTGATACATGTGGTAGAACTCGCCGATGCCGACCAGCGTGGCGGCCAGCGCTCCGAACATGTGCGAGAACGCAATACGCTGCGGCATCGCGGTCATCGGCACGAACTTCCCGAGTGGGTAGCCGATGATCGAACCGATCACGAGGCCCGTGAGAATCCACGTGAAGGTGAGGATCTCCTGCTGCAGCATCGTGCCGATGATGGCGAGCAGCATGCCGAGTGCGGCGAGCTGCATGCCGCGTCGCGCCTGGTCCGGCTTGGTGAGACTGCGCAGGCCGAGGATGAACAAAACGGAGGCGACGAGATACGTGAGCTGGATGACCAGCTCCTGCGTACCCCCGTGCTCTGCGCCGTCGATTGCTGCCTGAAGCAGCGGCAGGAATGTCATCGCGGTCATACTCACGCCGACCCTTCCTTCTTGTCCGTCGGTTTGTCGCCGCGCTTGAACATGTTGAGCATGCGATCAGTGATGATGAAACCACCGACCACGTTGGTCATCGCACAGGCCACCGCGACCACACCAAGAATCGTTGCCACGCGGCCGTACTGACCGCCGGCCAGCACGATGCTGCCAACGAGCGAGATGCCGCTGATGGCGTTGGTGGCCGCCATGAGTGGCGTATGCAGCAGCGGCGGCACCTTGGAGATGAGGAGAAAACCGACGAACCCTGCGAGGATGAAGACGTACACTTGAATGATGCCGGTGCCGGACATGGCGCGTTCTCCGTCGTGTGTGAAGCGAGCCGTCGATTGGCGACGAAACTCGCAGGCGGTATCGAGTGGGCGCCGCGCTCAGCGACGCGCCTGGCCGTCGTGCGTGAGTGTCATGGCGCCGGTGATCTCATCGGAGAGATCGATGGTGAGTGCGCCGTCCTTGACGAGATGTTGCAGCAACGTGAGCACATTGCGACTGAACATCTGGCTGGCGTGGGTGGGCATCGTCGCCGGCAGATTGAAGGCGCCGATGACCTGCACGCCGTTCTCGTTGACCGTTTCGCCAACCTTGGTGAGCTCGCAATTGCCGCCGGTATCGGCGGCGAGGTCCACGATCACCGATCCTGGCCGCATGCTGCGCACCATGTCCGCCGTGATCAGCCTGGGTGCGGCGCGCCCCGGGATCGCGGCGGTGGTGATGACGAGATCCTGATCCTTGATGTGCTTGCCGATCGTGGCCAGCGTGCGCGCGGCTTCGTCTTCGCTTTGCGCCTTGGCGTAGCCGCCCTTGTCTTCGGCGGACGCACTGACCACTTCGGATTGTACGAACGTCGCGCCCAGTGACTTCACCTGTTCGGCGGCGGCGGCGCGCACGTCGAATCCGCTGGTGACCGCGCCCAGTCGACGTGCGGTGGCGAGCGCCTGCAAGCCAGCCACTCCTGCACCGATGACAAACGCCTTGGCTGGAGTAATCGAACCAGCGGCCGTGGTGAGCATGGGCAGAAAACGCGGCAGCTGCGACGCGCCGATCAGCACCGCTTTGTAGCCGGCGACGGTCGCCTGCGACGACAGCACGTCCATGCTCTGGGCGCGCGTGATGCGCGGCACCAGCTCGAGCGCGAGCGACGTGACCTTGCGCGCGGTGAGCGCGGCAACAATAGGCGCGGCCGACGCGGGCGCCATCAGACTCACCACCGTCGCGCCTTCGGGGATCAGCGCGACTTCGGCATCATCGGGGCGTTGCACACGAACGACGACGTGCGCGCCGGCATGGGCCGACCCCGCGTCCGGCGCGATGGTGGCGCCGGCGGCGACATAGCTTGCGTCATCGTGATAGGCCGCCGCACCGGCACCCGTTTGCACGACAACCTCGTGCCCCGCCTTGACGAGCTTCGCCACACTGTCGGGGACCAGCGCGACGCGGTGTTCGCGTGGAGCCGTTTCAGCGGCAACGCAGATTCGCATGGCGTACCAGTTGGAAGGATGAGAGTTAGCTGATCAGTAGATGGCGGCCCGCGACGAACTGGAGGAGAGGGATCAGCGGTTCCCGGTCTCTCCCGGACCGTCCGGAGCACCTGCATGCTGCGCACACCATGCGATAACCTGCCGCGCGACCTCGTCTCGGCAATAGTCTGCAGTGAGAATGTGCCCGCAGCCGGTCAGCCAGCGCTGTTCTCGGACGCGGGCGCCGAGCATGGCGAAGCGACGCTCGGCGTGGGCAGCGGAGATGCGGTTGTCCTCGCGCGACTGCAGGTAGAGCGTCGGAGCGCGCACGGCCGGCAGCGCCGCTTCGGCGGCCAGCGCGATGCTGCGCAGGTCGGTCAGGGTGCGCGCGGTGTTGACCCCGCCGCCGAGCGCGCGAGCGCGCGCCTCCGGGTCGTGCAGTGAGCGGGCGCCGCTGTTGCCGCGCACGTATGGGGTGAAGCGCTGTGCGATCCAGACCAGTGGCAGTTGCAGCTGCATCGAGCGCGACATGCCGAGGTATGGGGCAAGCAGGACCAACGCCGGAAGCGCGGGCTCGGCGGCGGCGAGCAGCGTACACAACGCGCCCCCCATCGAGAGTCCGCAGAGCACGACGGTGGAATGCGTCGCTTTGAGTGCCGCGTACTGTTCGCTCACGCACGCTTTCCAGTTCTCGGCGCGCGACTCGATGGCCATCACCGGCAGGCTGCGCCCGTGGCCCGGCAACAAGGGCGCGACAACGGTCCAGCCAGCGTCATACAGCGCGCGCGCCAGCGGTGCCACCGACTGTGGCGTGTCGTTGTAGCCGTGCACCAGCAGCACCGCATGCGTGGCGCTGGCCCTCAGGCGCAGCGAGTGCGCACCCACGACAATGCCATCCGGCCCCAACGGAAGACGCGCGGCATGCTCCCGTTCGAAGCGTTCGGCGATGACGCGTTGACGTGCCGCGAACACGACGTGACGACCGATGAGCGACGAGGCCTCGCGAGGTCCTTCAGTCAGTAGCGCGGAAGCGAGACGTCCACGTGCACGCTGTAGGCGTCAATGCCACCCACGAGGTTGCGCACGCGGGTGAACCCATGCTGGCGCATCCAACCGGCAGCCATCTCGCTGCGCATACCATGGTGACAGAGGGCGATGTACTCCACGTCGCGATCGAGCGATTCCGCACCGCGTGCCAGGTCCGAGAGCGGCAGCGACGTACTGCCAGCGATATGCACCGTCTCGAATTCCCACGGTTCGCGCACGTCGAGCACCGTGAGGACGTCGCCGCGGGCGAGACGTGCGGCGAGATCGAGCGGCGAGATGTCAGGATCGTAGAGCATGGCGTGTGATGGATGGGCAAACGAGGCAGCAGCTGATGACGTCGTTCCCGTTCGTGGTGTGCCGCACGCCGGACAATCGGGCCGGCGCGCGACCTCAATGCAACGCGAATCGTTCTCGAGCAGGTCGAGCAGCAACAGTTGACCGACCAGTGGTGTGCCAATGCCCGCAATCCACTTGATCGCTTCCGTCGCCTGATGCAACCCGATGATCCCGGGCACGACGCCAAGCACCCCTTCTTCGGCGCAGGTGGGAACGGTGCCGGGTTCCGGCGGATCGGGGAAGAGACAGCGGTAGCACGGACCATCGCCAGCCGCGAAGATGCTCACCTGTCCTTCAAAGCGCGCGACGCTGCCGTACACAAAGGGCGCCGACGAGGCGAGACAGGCGTCGTTGATGGCGTACCGCGCCGGGAAGTTGTCGGTCGCGTCGATGACGATGTCGTGCCCCTGTACCAGTGCGAGCGCATTCGACGCGTTGAGCCTGGTGTTGTGCATCTCGATGCGCACATGCGGATTGAGCGACTGCAGGCGATCACCGGCCGCATCGAGCTTCTGCCGTCCGACATCCGGCGTCGCGTAAAGCAGCTGCCGATGCAGGTTGGTGACATCGACCACGTCGGTGTCCACGAGCGTGATGCCGCCGATCCCCGCCGCCGCGAGGTACATCGACGCGGGAGACCCAAGTCCGCCCGCACCCACGATGAGCACGCGTGCCGCTGCCAGCTTCTCCTGCGCCGTCAGTCCGAATCCGCGCAGGACGTGTTGACGCGAGTAGCGCGCCTCGTGTGCGTGCTGCTGTACGGGAGTCTGCGTCGCGCTCGGCATTGATGATTGAAGACGTGATGCAACAGGAGTGATCAGCGGCGCGCCGGTGCTGCGGGAGCGACCAATGCCTGGCGTGCGGCATCGATCGCATCAGCGGCGGCGAGAAACCGTGCGGCCAGATCGGTGATCTCGGACTGCGCGGTCGCGAGATCACCGGCCCGCACCGCCTCGTTCACCCCCGGAAAGTTCATCGTCGCGTAGCCGTTGTCGATGTCCGCCGCGTAAATGAGCGAGCGATACCACGGACGACCTTTGAGCCCCGACGAACGGGCGAAGGCGCGCTCGACCTTGAGCAACGAGGCGTTGGTGGCTTCGCGCACGGGCCTCGCGAGCGGCATGGCGAACGGCATGGCCAGCACGCTATCGCGCGTGGTGGCGAACGCGGTTGCCGAACGTTCGAGTCGTGCGATGCCGGCCACGAGTGGAGCGATGGCCGTGGTATCCCACCCCTTGGCGATGAACGCTCGCTGCATTGGCGGTATATACCGGCGCATGGTGCGCGCAAACTCCACGTAGTCGTACGGCAGGATGTCGGCGTCGGCCACACGAATGGCCATCGCGGCCGCGATGCTGGCCGCGGTCGCATGATACAGAAAACCCGGATCGCCGAACCGCTCCATCCAATTGAACGTGTCGTACGCCGAATGGTACGTGCCGGCGGGCCCGCCAAAGCCCCAGTCGGCGATGGGAATGCCGAAGTGATTGTAGAAGCCGGCGAAATCGCTGCCGCCACCCGGATCACCCATCGGTGGCTCGAGCGAGTCGACCGTAGTGCCCGTGGCCGCACGCCACGTTTCGTAGATCGTGCCGCGACCGCGTGGATCGAGCACACCGCGGGTCACGTCGCGCAGGGTGGCGCGCAACGACGGCGACCCGCCGCCGCCGAACTGCACGCCCTGCGCCGCGACATCCTGATTGAAGTACGCCACCGCGCCCTTCTGCAGCCGCAACGAATCGTCTTCGACGAACTCGGTGGAGCCGACGAGCCCCCACTCCTCTGCGTCCCATGTGGCAAAAACGATGGTGCGCTTGGGGCGCCAACCGCGTCGGGTCATTTCGCCGAGTGCGCGCGCCGCTTCGATCACGCTGACGGTGCCACTGACATTGTCGGCGGCGCCGGCACCCCACGCATCACGATGTGCACCGATGTAGACGAATTCGTTGGGAAACTCGCTGCCGCGAATGGTGCCGAGTGTGTTGAAGATCTGCTTGGTGCCGTTGGTGGCCGCGTCGGTCGTGACTTCCACCATGACCCGCGCCGGTCCAGGTCCGACGTGATAGCGCAACGACAGTCCACCCTGCCAGCCGGACGGGATATCGGTGCCACGCACCTGCGCCAGCAACAGCTCCGCGTTGGCGGCACTGATCGGCACCACAGGAATTTTCGCCAGTGGCGTGTCCTCCGGCTTGAGACGCGGTGCGCCGGGCACGCTGGCATAACCGGGCGTGAGCGGATCGCCGGTGCCGTTCCAGACGCTGCCACGCTGCACGCCGCGCGCCGGACGCATGGGACCTTCGGGATAGACATCACCGCGCACAAATCCATCGTCCGACGGATCGGTGTAGATGAGCAGTGCAACCGCGCCGCGCTTCTCCGCCTCACGCGACTTGATGCCGCGGAAGCTCCGGCCGTAGCGCGCCAGCACGACCTTTCCCTTCACCGACACGCCAAGCGAATCGAGCGTCGCGTAGTCCTCGATCAGGCCGAAGTTGACGAACACCAGTTCGCCCTCGCCCACACCGGCGCCGCTCGAGCCATTGACGGTGAGATACTGCAGCGTGGCCGTGACCGGATCGCTGGCGATCGCCGGTTCGGCGAGATCGAGTCGCAACGTGTCGCGATGCATGCGTGTGATACGCACGGAGGTCGCGTGCGGCAGCCACACATCGTAGGTGCGCACTTCGGTTTCGAGGCCGAACTGCTTCATCTGGTCGATGACGTAGTCGCGTGTGCGCGCCTGCGCCGGCGTGCCCGCCACATGTGGTTCCTGCGACAGGATCTGCGAGTGTGCCTTGGCGCGCGCCGGCGACGGTCCGCGAATGGCGTCCTGCTCGCGTTTGCGATGCGCGTCGGCGTTGGACGCCGCGAAGCCGGTCAGCGGGCGCGTGGACGCACCGACTCATTGCTGCGCGTGCGTCGTCGCCAGCGGGATGAGCGCCACACCAACCTGCGGCACCGCCGTGACCACCGCCGCCAGCATTGCCGCGAATGCTGAACGGCGCACGCTCGCTGCCGTGTGGGCCAGCAGTCTGGTCGAGTGAGGACACCGAACGTCGATCATCATGGGATCTGCACTGCAAAGGGAAACCACGTGGCGCCCAACCAACAGTGCCAGGCCGCGCATCTGTCTACCCGGACAGTGTGCGACACGAGCGACCACGACAAGAGGGAACCCCCGGCGTGCGTCAGTCCGACTCGAACTCTTCCATCGCGCGCTGTGCGGCCTGCTGCAGCACCGCTTCGCGATCGCCGGTGTTCGGCAGGCCCGCGCTGAGGTGCGCGAACTGACGACACATCTCCTCCTCGACCATGACGCGCGTCGGCGCATGGATGCCGAGCGACGTGAGTGTCGCCGTGGCGAGATCGCGCAGGACGTTGCGCGTTTCCGGATCGAGTGCAGCCAGCTCGGCGGGGAGTGCGGCCTCGGTGGCCGGTGTTTTTTCGCGACGACGTTTGGGCGCTTCGAACAGCGCGCGCACCGGCGCGAAGTTCACGACAAACGAACCAGGCGTGTGTTCGGCGAAGGTGGCGATGACGTTCCGACGCCGAAGTGACGGGAGCAGCTTCACGATCGCTTCGCGTACCGGCGAGTACCCGTCCACACTGCGGTTTCCTCGGCCCGTAATCACCAGTGCTTCGGTCGCGCCCTCCATCTGCTGCGACCGCAACCACTGCTCGGCGAGTGTGGTGGCTTGCATCGCCGTGGGCTGGAGGGCGCGCAGGTTGAGCGTCCGCGAGGTGCCGAAACGCATCTCGTCGAACGCGCGATGCAGGCCGCGACCAGCGTCATCGGGCAGTTGGTCGTTGCGCGCATCGTCGTCGTTCTGAGTCATGAGACGGAGGCCATTGCGTTCGCGTGGGGACAACTCGTGCGCTGCGCCGGATCGGAGCGCGTGGCAGCGTGCGCCGCTTGGGTGGCGATCGGATCAGCGTCTCGCGCCGCCGCGGCCGCGTAAGACCTGAGTGAGCACGCGACCATCGATGGGTTCCGTGGGTTCGACACCGATCGCGGCCGCCAGCGTGGGCGCGATGTCGACTGACCGCACGGTGCGGGTGTAGACGCCCGGCTTGATCATCGGGCCCATCATCAGTAGCGGGATGTGTGCGTCGTAGTCGTGCGGCGATCCGTGCGTCGCATAGCGTGTCGTGAACCAGTAGTAGTACGGCTGCAACGTGACGGTGAGCACGGCCTTGAGGTCCGGCGGCAGCGCGTTGAGCCAGCGGCGGGAAATCTTGTCGCCCCTGGCTGCGCCCGCAGCGAGCGTGCTGACGCGATCGACACGCATGATCCCCTTGTCGCGCAGGAGGGCGCTCCGCAATGCCGTGACCACCGAGTCGCTGTGCACGCCCTTCGCCGCGAGTCGCGCACGATCGAGCGAGATAATTCCGGCCTGCAGGAGCAGCGCGTCGCCTTCCACCCCGCGCGCGGCCAGCCGGCTTCGCGTCGAGTCGATGACGGGACCCACTTCCACGCGGCCGCGATTCGGATCGGTGCCGCTGAACTTCGACTCGGGATACGGCGCCACGCCATGATCAGAGCTGAGCGCGAAGACGATGCGGGTGGAGTCGCGCAGCTTGAAGAGCGAGTCGATCAGTCGGCCAAGCGCGCGGTCGACGCGCAGCACCTGATCGTGCAGCTCGCGCGATTCCGGGCCGTAGCGATGGCCGACCGCGTCGGTGGTGGAGAGCGAAACCGCGAGCACGTCGAGCGTCGGTCCCTTGCCCAGGGCCAGCGCGTTCACGCCAGCGAGCGCGAAGTCGACGGTGATGTCGTCCATCCACGGGAACTCGACGAACTCGTTCGTGCCAATGCGCACGTCGGCGGGAAGTCGATGCGGAAAGACGAAGTCCCTGCCCTGGTGTTCGATGGCGACGGAATCGGGTTCGGAGTAGGCCGACGCGTCGAGCAAGGGGTTCCAGTCGGCGCCGAGGTAGCGCGCGACCGGGTTGGTGGCGTTGTAGCGCTGCACCCAGGTCGGAATCGTGTCGCCGTAGTAGCGACTGGTGGTGAAGCGACCGTCCAGCGAATACCAGAAGACGTTCTGCTTGGCGCGTCCGAGTGGCAGGATGGCGCCGCGATCCTTTCGTGAGACGGAGAGCGCGCGACTGAACTGATCGTTGATGCGAATCCAGTCGAATAGCGCCGAGCCGCGGAAGCGATACGGAGACGCCCCGCCGCCGCGTCCGAAGAGCAACGGCGACTGCGCGTCAGCTACACCGATGTCGTTGAGTACGACGCCGGTGTTGGCCGGATATCGCCCCGACCAGAGTGTTGCATGGCCCGGCGCCGTTTCCGTTGTGGCGTGATCGTGAAACGCATTGGTGAAGCGCGCGCCGTTGCGCATGAGCCGGCCGAGTCCACCGGTGAGCTGCGACGCGAACCGATCGAGATAGTCGGGGCGCAGCTGGTCGACTGTCAGTTGCACCACGAGCGTCGGCGGTGCGACCGCAGTCGTGGTCGGCGTGGTGGACACGGCGGCGCGGCGCGTTTGTGCAGCGAGCGGTGCAAGTGTCGGAAGTGATGTCAGCAGCACAGTGAGCAGACGTGCGGACACCACGGTGCGGGCGGAGTAGGTCGACATACGCTGGAAGCTAACCCGCGGCAGTGTTGATCGACTCGGCGCGCGCGGGAGAACGGTGCGCTGTGACGAAAGCGATGCGCGGCGCGACGCGCGGGCCTGTACGCAGACGAGCGCGCGGCTCATCCGGCGGCACCTGTCCGGCCTCGTACGCGCCGCCGGATCGACGCGTCAGGACAGGTGCTACACCGCCGGTGAGCGCGCAACGCGGAGCCGAAGACTCACGCGGCCGCCAACACGCATGTATATCGCGTGACGAACCCGCACCATTCACGGAGGCACGTGAAGGTTTTCGCAATATTGCGCATTCCGCGCAAACGCACTAGTGACGTCGCGATTCTTTTTTCGTGCGCGCACATGCGTGACATCTTCCACTTCCTATCGAGTCGCGTGATTCGACTTCGACGCCGACGACGGCACGTGCCAGCTGTTCGAGATAGTCTGCCGGCGCATCGTGCATTGCCAATGGATGTGACTGCGACGCTGCCTGCAGATCGGTGAGCGCGTCGAGGTGCCGCATCGGGAACGCGATCGTCGACGAAGCGCAGCGTGCCGTAGTCATGCACCGCGACGTAGTTCCCGCTGGACACTACCTTGCCGTGTTCCTGCCTGGCGGGCTACCAAGTGGGTGTGACGTAGGCTTCGGGTCCGGTGAAGATCACCAGCGCATGAGCCGCGCTGTCGACGACGGTGTGATGCGGGTTGGCGCGCGCAGCGGCGAGTCCGCAACTGGAACAGCGACTGACGATCACGGATAGGAACCGATGAGCGACGGAAACGACACGGATACAGCAACAACAGGTCCTTTGTTGTTCGCAGTATCCGTGTCGTTTCCTTCTGTTGATCTGTTGGTATCCGTGTTAGGCGGTCGCGGTCGCGGTCGCGGTCGCCATTGCTTTTGCCGTTCTCGATCTCAGGCCAGGACCGACGCCATCGTCACCCGACCAGCGCCGCCTCGAGAATCTTGAGTCCGTCGGCCAGCTCGGCCTTCGTGATCACCAGCGGCGGCAGGAAGCGCAGCGTGTGTTCGCCGGCGCCAACGAGCAGCAGTCCGTTGCTGAAGGCGCGCGCAATGATCGCTGCGGCAGGTTCGTGCACGTCCACGCCCCACATCAGACCCGTGCCGCGAATGGCGCGGATGCGGCCGGTGCGATCCGAAAGATCCTGCAGCTGCTGGCCGAACCACGCGCCCAATTCGCGCACGTGCGCCAGCAGCGACGGATCGGCCAGACGCTGCACGACATGATGTGCGACGTGCGCCACGAGCGGACCGCCGCCGAACGTCGTGCCGTGATCGCCGGGTTGCATCGCGCTCGCGACGGCGCCGTTGACCAGAATCGCACCCATCGGCAGTCCGCCCGCGAGCGGCTTCGCCAGAGTGAGCATGTCCGGTTCGAAGCCGAGTTGCTCGTAGGCGAACAGCGAACCGGTGCGACCGAGACCACACTGAATCTCGTCGAGGATGAGCAGGACGCGGCGCTCCTTGGTGAGCGCGCGCAGTCCGCGCAGGAAGTCGGCGTCCACTACGCGCACACCGCCCTCGCCCTGAATCGGCTCCACGATCACTGCCGCCGCCGTTTCGGTGTCGAGCACCACACTCAGCTCCGCCAGATCACGCTCGACGATACGCACACCGCCCATGAGGGGATGGAACGGCAAGCGATAGCTCGGACGATCGGTCGCCGCGAGTGTACCGGGCAGGCGGCCATGAAATGCACCACGCAGCGAGATGATCTCGTGCTTGGACGGATGCCCCGTCGTCCCCGCCCAGCGACGCGCGAACTTGAACGCGCCCTCGTTGGCTTCGGCGCCCGAGTTGCAGAAGAAGACACTGGACGCGAACGAGTGCTCCACGAACCACGCGGCCAGTGTCTCGCCCGGCTCGGTGCGATAGAGGTTGGAGGTGTGAATGAGTCCAGTCGCGAGGGCTTCCTGCACGGCGTTGTGGACGCCTGCGTCGCCGTGACCGAGCGACGTGACCGCGATACCCGCCACGAGATCGAGATAGCGCGTGCCATCGGCCGTGTACATGTAGACGCCTTCGCCGCGCACAAAGAGCGGCGCCTGTCGCTTGTACGTGCCCAGGATCGACGTCGCGGTCGGCTCAGCGGCCGGTGCGTTCGGTGTCGCGATGGGCGGCGCGTAGTTCGTATGCGTGGAAACGGGCGAGGTCATGGCGGATGGGGTCATGGTCTGCAACTCGGAAAGGGACGAATGCACCAGCGATCAGTTGCGACGGACGGTCGTACCGGCCTCGCGATCGGTCAGCGCCGCGAGATGGCCGATGCGCACCTGTGCGACGCCACGCACCAATGCCTGCGCGGCGGCGTCCAGCTTGGCGGCCATTCCGCCACTGGCAACTCCACTCGCCACCAGTGCTCGCGCCGCGTCGAGTGACAGCGCGGCCACGGGTTGCTTGTCGGCGTCGAGCACACCAGCGACGTCAATCATCAGAAACAGCTCCGATGCACCGAGTGCCGCCGCGATCGCCGCGGCGGCATCGTCGCCGTTCACGTTCAGTGCACCACCCGCCGTTACGTTCGCGTTGGCGGCCACGGGCGAGATCACTGGCAGGAAGTCGGCAGCCAGCAACGTTTCGATCAGCCGAACGTCGACCGTCGTTGGCGTTCCGGAGAACCCGAACGTTGCGACATCGATCGGTGCGGCGCGTAACAGTCCCGCGTCTTCGCCAGACACGCCAACCGCCGGAGCTCCGACCGCGACCAGCGCCGATACGAGCTGTTTGTTGGCCAGACCGGACAGCACCATGCGCACCAGCTCCAGGGCGCCTTCGGTGGTGACGCGACGTCCGCCGAGGAACACCGGTTCTTCGCCACGCAGTCGCTGCAGTGCGCTGATCTGATCGCCACCGCCATGCACGACGATGAGACGTCCGCCGGTGCTCTTCCATAAGTCGGCCAACGCCTCGGGCAGCGCCGGATCGGCCTGCGTGCGTCCACCCAGTTTCACGACCGTCACACCGTTACGCGTGCTCGACGCGAGGGTGGCCGCATTGATCGCTGACCTGGCCGCGAGGGATGCCGCCAGCGCACCGATGTTCATGGTCATGACGCGGTCACCCGGTGCGCGAGGAACGCGCTGGTCGCGCGAGCGCTCACGACGTCGGTCGTCATGTTGTTCTGGGCGCGAGGTTTGATGCCTTTGATCGTGCCGCTCACCGCGGTAGCCCCGCCGTTTCGTCGAGACCAAGCATCAGGTTGGCGTTCTGCATCGCCTGACCGGCGGCACCCTTCACCAGATTGTCGATCGCGCTGAAGACGAGCAGCGTCGGCGTCCGCACGCCCTGCGGCACGCGCGCGTTGAGGCGCACCACATTGCGATGCGCCACGTCCGTCAACGCGGGCAGGTCGTCCGTCAACTCGATGAACGGTTCGCCGGCGTATGCGTCGCGAAATGGCGCCATCGCGTCGTCGAGCGGCCGTGTAAGCGGTACGGTGATCGTGGAAAGAATGCCCCGATCCACCGGCAGCAGATGCGGCGTGAAGAGCAAATCGCAATCGGCGCCAAGATCGTGCAGGGTGGCGCGCATCTCGTGCAAATGCCGATGCGAGTTTCCCACGCTGTAGGCCCGGAAGTTCTCCGTGACTTCCGCAAAGAGCAGTTCCAGCTTGGGCGAGGCACCGGCGCCGCTGACACCGCTGGCGGATGAGATGTTCACCGTGGTGCCGGGTGCGATCAGTCCCGCCTTGGCGAGTGGCGCGAGTGCGAGCAGCACGCTCGTCGCGTAGCAGCCGGGGTTGGCCACCACCCGCGCACCGCGCACGGCATCGCGATTGAGTTCGGTGAGTCCGTACGGCGCATCGGCCGGCACGCCCGCTGGGGCACCATGTCCGCTGCCACCGAACCCTGGGCGCAGGTCGCTCGAGAGATCGACCACGCGCGCACCGGCGGCGATGACCTTGGCGACCCATTCGGCAGACGCCCCGTGCGGCAGGGCGGCGAAGACGAGTTCCGCGTCGCCAAGGTTGACCTCCTCGGCGCCAACGAGCGGAAAGGCATGCACGCGTCCCTCGGCACGCACGCGGAGCGTGGTACCGCGTTGCGCGTTGGCAGTCGCGAAGGCGAGCGAGAGCGTGGGGTGGCCGGCGATGAGGGCGCACAACTCGCGTCCGGAATACCCGCTGGCGCCGAGGACCCCTACAGGAATATTATGCACTCTGAATGCATAATTTTGCATCCGGGCGCTGTCAACCAAGGCGGGGCCCGGATACGCGCAGCGTGACGTACTGCGTGACGTACTGCGTGACGTACTGCGATACCGACGGCGATACGCGCGACCGTTCGTACTGCGTGACTGGAGATGCCTCGTGGCCGACAAGACCGACCGACATATCGCGATCCGAGAGATCGTCACCGCCAGGACCGTAGCCAGCCAGGAAGAGCTGCGACGACAGCTGACGCGTCGTGGCTGGGATGTGACACAGTCCACGCTCTCGCGTGACCTGCGCGAACTGCGACTCGCCCGCATCCCCGATGAACAGGGGCGCGTGCGCTACGCCTTCCCCGAGACTGGCAGCGCCGATGCCGACGCCCGTCGTCTCGAGGCGCTGCTCCCTCAATTCCTCGTCGGCGTCGAAGCGGTGCAGGTGATGATCGTTGTGCGCACGGTCGCATCGGGCGCGCAGCCGGTGGCCGAGGCGCTCGACCACGCCGGCTGGCCCGATATCGCCGGCACCATCGCCGGTGACAACACCGTGCTCATCATCTGTCGTTCGGCGTCCGGGCGCGAACGCGTGGTGCGGCGTCTCAAGGAATACTTGCGCGGGCAGCAGTAGTGTAGAACAGCAACGGCGACTGACTATCACGGATAGCAAGGGATCAGCAAGGATTCTCGGGGATACCGCAACAGCAACTGCCTGACGCGGATGCACGCGGATTGCGCGGGTGCAACGATAGCAATTTCCATGCTGTTGCAGTATCCGCGAAATCAGAGCGGTTGATCCGTTCTTATCCGTGATAGTCAGTCGCGGTTGCGGTATCCGTGAGTTTCTCCCCGTTGATCTGTTGCTATCCGTGATAGTCAGTTGCTGTTGCAGTTGCTGTTGCAGTTGCTGTTGCAGTTGCTGTTCGTGGTTTCGCTTGATTTCCCCACCCGCCTCGACGTGATTTCGCCGGTACGTCGCACCCCGTTGCCATGCACAGACCTTGCACAGTTATCTCGTCGCTATCGCTGCTTCACTCGATTTCATTCGGACAGACCCACCGTGAGCGCACACGAAGGCGACGCTGGCACGCATAAACTGTGGGGTGGTCGCTTCGCGGGCGGGCCATCGCCACTGCTCGATGCACTCAATCGCTCCATCGGCACCGACTTTCGCCTCTGGCCGCACGATATCCGACTCTCCAAGGCGTGGGCGCTCGCGCTTGGCCAAGGCGGCGTGCTCACGATCGACGAAAGCACCGCGCTTCGCGAAGGACTCGATCGCGTGGCGATGCGGCTGGCCGATGGCGCACAGCCGATCGCGACGGACGAAGACATTCACACCATGATCGACCGGCTGCTGCACGAACAAGCGGGCACGGTTGCGTCCAAGTTGCACACCGGCCGCTCGCGCAACGATCAGGTGGCCACCGCGTCGCGCCTCTGGACCATGGAGGCGCACCAGCGACTGGACGTCGCCGTGCGCGAGTTGCAGGCGGCTCTGCTCGCGCAGGCGGAACGCCTCTCCGACGCGATCCTGCCCGCATACACGCACCTGCAGCGCGCCCAACCGGTGAGTGGCGCGCACTGGTTGCTCGCACACTTCTGGCCCCTGCACCGCGACCGCACGCGACTCGCCGCCGCGCATCGCGGCACCGCCACGATGCCGTTGGGCTCTGGCGCCATTGCCGGTTCCGCGTTCCCGGTGTCACGCACACTGCTTCGTGATGAACTCGGCTTCGCCGCGATCTCGCAGAACAGCATCGACGCCACCGGCGATCGCGACTTCGTTGCCGAAACGCTGTTCGTGTGCGCCATGATCGCCGCGCACTGCTCGCGCATCGCCGAAGACATGATCGTCTACGGTTCCAGCGAGTTCGGTTTTGTGCGCTTCGGTGACGGCTTCTCCACCGGCTCGAGCATGATGCCACAAAAGCGCAATCCCGACGTCTTCGAGCTCGCACGCGGCTCCGGTGCGCGCGTCCTCGGTGACCTCGTGTCGCTGATGGGCACCATCAAAGGTCTGCCCAGCGGCTACAGCAAGGACCTCCAGGACGACAAGCGCGCGATGTTCAACGCCATCGACATGCTGCTGCTCGTGCTCCCGGCCGTGGCGGGCGCGGTCTCCGAGCTCACGTTCAACACGGCGCGCATGCGGGCCGCCGTGTCGAGTGCGATGATGGCGACGGACCTCGCCGACTATCTCGTACGGAAGGGTGCGACCTTCCGTGAAGCGCACGGCGCCGTGGGTTCGCTGGTACGACAGGCGGAGGAAGCAGCCATCGAGCTCGAGCAGCTGCCGCTCGAAGCGTTTCTGGCCGCACACGCACTGTTCACCGGCGATGTGAAGGACGCACTCGGCGCGGAGGCCTCGCTGGCCGCGCGCAACATCGATGGCGGCACCGGCCCCGAAGCAGTAGCCGCGCAGTTGCAGCAGGCGCACAGCAGCCTTGCCGGACCGGCGCTGTCGGCGACTTCAATGCCGTCGAGCGCATCCTGAGCCGCATCCTGAGCCGCATCCTGAGCCGCATCCTGAGCCGCATCCCGAGCGTGACATCATCCGGCACCGTGGCACCGCTGCTTGCCGCATGCGATGGCGTGATCTTCGATTGCGACGGGGTGCTCGTCGACAGCGAACGGATCTCCAATGGGGTGTGGGCGCAGTTGCTGACACAGATCGGGCTCCCCATGACGACCGAGCAATCGCTGGCGATCTTCATGGGAAACTCGATGTCACGCTGCATCGCGATCGCCACGGAGATGCTTGGTCACGCGCCGCCCGACGATCTGCTCGATCGGTTTCATGCGCAGGTGACGGTGTCGCTTCAGCGAGATCTCAAACCAGTGCCTGGCATTGGTGCACTGCTCGACACGCTGGATCACGCTGGTCTTCGGTATGCCGTCGCCTCCAACGGCGAACACGAGAAGATGCACACCACCCTCGGCGCGACGGGACTCGCGGCACGTTTCGAGGGACGGCGCTTCTCCGCCATGGACGTCGGACGACCGAAGCCGGCGCCGGATCTCTTTCTGCACGCGGCGCACACGATGGGGTTCGATCCCGCGCGCACCATCGTGGTCGAAGACAGTCCACTCGGCGTACAAAGTGCACACGACGCCGGGATGACCGTGATCGGGTACGCCGAGATCGTCTCCGCTGAACGTCTGCGTGCAGCCGGTGCCGTCACGACTGTCGAACGTCTGGTGGATGTCGCCCCGCTGCTCGGCGTCGTCCTCCCCGTCGCGTGACGCGTGTTGCTTGACACTGTTGCGTGCCTGTGTCAGAACGCGTAGCCAATGGTGAGCCGCCCTGTCGGTCGCACGCGACTGTCGCCGCCCAGATCCTGCTCGCTCGCGAAGTAGCGCTTCACACCGAATCCTGCCGCCACGGCGGTCTTTCTGCTTGACCCGAGCAGCCACTGGTACTGCGATTCAATGGCGAATGCCGGAGCGACGACGTTCTTCGCCGGCACTCTGGAGCAGCTCGGATTCAGGGACTCGCACTCGTCGTAGGCGCGACGGTTCACG